>JAAUXX010013099.1_pt1 | contig 28437 bp, 22 predicted proteins | sample 7278111 | NCBI WGS metagenome assembly JAAUXX01 (sample SAMN14350116, study PRJNA611818) | marine sediment metagenome | isolation source: surface marine sediment (1.8m) | place: French Polynesia: Moorea | collected 2018-08
CCTGGCAATCAAATCGTTCGTCCTGAACGATTTGATTGACGCCTTTGAAAATCGGCACAACTACGCGAAGTTGCTTGATGTTCAAAGGCTTACATCGGCTACGCCGATGGCTGTGCATCCTTGCCCTGCGCGATTAGCCCGAAAATTAACATTGCCGGGTTAACAAAAACTCAAAACGCTTTGAACAATCGCGATGAAGCGTGAAAAAAATCGCCGACGGAAGAATATTTATCCATGTTTTCTGCGCGCTAGATTTTTATCATCAATAGCACTTTACCGAATGCCAAATCCATTTTTTATTAGTAAGTGAAATATACAACCGGCGTTGCGAAAAACCACCTCTGTTAAGTAAATTCTCAATCCGCTGATTTCGATAATCAGCACATCCCGCGCAATTTAAGCCTATCGCTGTCATCGCTGAAAATGCTAGCATTTCATGCGGAATTGAACGCCAATATTCCTGTTAAACCCACATTTTGCGTGACTCTAAATTACAATTAAAAAATAACTCCGTGCCAGGCAGAGGCTTATGAAAGCGCTGAACAACGACTGCGGATTCGCCCGCGAGCAAGCGGTTTTGGACGCCTTGTCTGAGAACGCGGTGCTGCTGGATACCACCGGAGTGATCTTAATCGCCAACAGCGCCTGGAAAAATTTTGCCCGCGATAACGGCGGCGACGAAAACAACTGCGGCATTGCACGAAATTACCTGGATATGTGCAACGACGGCGTCGAAGAATCCATAAAAATCAAAGGCGGGCTACAGGCCATCCTCGCCAGCAAGAGCGAAAAATTCCAGTGCCTGTATCCCTGTCACAGCCCCACCGAACGGCGCTGGTTCATCGTCACCATCACCCGCTTTGTCCACCGTCAGATTGGCGCCCTACTAACGCACAAAGACGTCTCGCAACTCATCGAACACCAACTTTCCATCGAAGCGCGGGAAAAACGCTACGAAACCATTATCAACTCCATGGTGGAGGGCTTGGTCATCCAGGACAAAAGCGGCAGGATAGAGAGCTGCAACCGCGCAGCCGAAGCGCTTTTGGGTCGCTCGAAGAAAGAGATGAGCGCGCAAAAATCCATATTGCCGACCAGCGGATTACATCACCTGGACGCCGGCGCACTCGCTCCCGAAAACACGCCCAATTTACTGGCGCTGAAAAAATCGGAATCCATTCGCGACCTGGTGCTCGGCGTCGAAGCCAATGATGGCGACATCCATTGGCTGAAGATAAACTCCCACCCGATCCACGACGACCCTCACAGTGAAGCGGCCACCGCCGTGCTGACGACCTTTTTTTCCATCACCGAAGAGTTGCGGCAAAATCGGCAACTAAAAGAATTGAGCGACCGTTTGGAACTCGCGGCCGCCAGCGCGGGTATCGGTATCTGGGATTGGAACATCGACGGGGACACGCTCATTTGGGATGCCCAGATGTGCAAACTTTACGGCATGGAAGGCGTCTCCTTCGAAGGCGCCTACAGCGACTGGCGCAACGCCGTTCACCCCAGCGACCTTGACGATATTGAAGCGCATTTACAACAGGCCCTGCTAAACGATGTCCCCTTCGTCAAGGACTTTAAGATCGTGTGGCCCGATAACTCCATTCATATTATCAGACCCTGCGCCATCATCCGGCGCGACACCGCCGGCCGCCCGATGCGCATGGTTGGCACCAACCAAGACGTCACTAATCTGCGGCTCGCGCAAGAAGCCCTGCAACAGCGCGAGCACAGGTTGCAGCAGCTGATTCACAATCTGCCGGTCGGCGCGGTTTACCTGGAGGGCGACACCGTGCACATGAACGCCTCGGCCACCAAGATAACCGGCTATGGCGAAGCGGAAATCTCCGGCATCAAAACCTGGTTTGATGCGCTATTTCCGGGCAAATCCGCCGAGTTTTTCCAACAATATGAACGCGACCGGCACCTGGCCTTCCCCTCGGCGCGCGTCCTCCAGTTTACCCACAAAGACAAGAGCCTGCGCTGGCTCGAGTTCAACGGGTTTTTATTTGAAAACAGTGAGGCGTGGATCATTGCCGACATCACCAACCGCATAGAAGCGGAAAGAAAATTGGAGCATCTGGCGTTTTACGACACCCTCACCGAGCTGCCCAACCGAACCTATTTTGAAATGGTTCTGCGCCGCGCCGTCAGCCGCGCCCAGCGTTACCACCTGGCATTCGCGCTGTTGCTGCTCGACATGGACCAGTTCAAGCGCATCAACGATACCTACGGCCATCCCATCGGCGACAAATTGCTGGTGCTGTTCAGCCAGCGGCTGAAACAGCGACTGCGCCAAAGCGACACCGTGGCGAGAATTGGCGGCGATGAATTTGTTATTCTGGTGGAAGACCTGGAAGATCTGACGGAAGTCGAACACCTGGCCAAACACCTGATATCCGAGCTGCACGCCCCGTATCACATCGATAAGGACTTCGACATCACCTCATCGATCAGTATCGGCATCAGCCACTACCCCCTGCACGCCACCGACACCGTGCGCTTGCTCCGCAACGCCGACACGGCGATGTATCTGGCAAAATCAAAGGGCCGCAACACCTACCGGATATACTCGGAAAATCTGACCAGCGCCGTGGAGCGACGCATGTTGCTCGAGCTGAGATTGCGGCAGGCCATTGATCAGGATAAATTCGCGGTCTACTACCAACCGGTGATCGATTTACGCAGCGGACAAGTGGTGGGCGCCGAAGCGCTGGTGCGCTGGTTGGACAACGGCGAGGAATTGGATCCGCCGTCCCATTTCATTCCGGTGGCCGAGGAGACGGGCCTGATCAATACCCTGGGAGAAAAAGTCTTGCTGACCGCCTGCCGGGATATGGCGCGCTGGATTGGAGACGGCTTACCGGTTAAGAAAATGGCGGTGAACCTCTCCCCGGTGCAATTCGAAAGCCATAATGTGCTCAACCTCGTCTCCGACATTCTGCGACGAACCCGGCTGGACCCGAAGTGCCTGATTCTTGAAATCACCGAAAACACGCTGATCACCCAAGTCAACAACACCGATACGGTGATCAACGATCTGAAAAAAATGGGCGTCGGCTTCAATATCGACGATTTTGGCACCGGCTATTCCTCGCTCGCCTACCTCAAGCGGTTTTCAGTCGATGGCATAAAAATAGACCAAAGTTTTATCCGCGATATACCGCAAGACAAAAACGATACCCAACTGGTGAAAACCATTATCGATATGGGCCACAACCTGAACCTCACGGTGCTCGCCGAAGGCGTCGAAACCGAGGCGCAGTTTAAATTCCTGGCGAACTGCCGCTGCGACTCCTGCCAGGGCTTTCTGTTCAGCGCACCCGTGCCGGCGGAAAAATTTTACCAATTGTTTTCTGCCGCGGGGTCGGGCTTTACATCCGGCCTCAAGGCTTGACGCTTGCCCGAGGGCCACAGTGAAAGACAACGCATCACTTATTATTGCATGCGCAACGCGCCGTCCAACCTTATCACTTCACCGTTGATATAAGAATTTTCCACGATGTGCGCGGCCAGCGCCGCAAATTCTTGCGGCAGCCCGAAGCGTTTGGGAAAAGGGATATCCCGCACCAGGCTTTGTTGCACCTTTTCCGGCATCGCCAGCATCAGCGGCGTCGCCATCACGCCGGGGGCAATGGCCACGGCGCGAATGCCAAGCCCACCAAGATCGCGCGCCATGGGCAGCGTCATACTCGCAATCGCGCCTTTACTCGCCGCGTAAGCGCACTGCCCGCGCTGACCCTCGTAGGCGGCAATCGACGCCGTGTTAATGATCACCCCGCGCTCGCCGGCGTCACCCTCGGGCGCGTTCACGGCCATTTTTTCCGCCAGCAACGCACTCATGGCGAAGGTGCCAATGAGATTGATATCGATCACTTTTTGAAATTCCCCGAGGGGCATAGCGAGATTCTCGCGATCGAGAATTTTTTTCGCCGGCGCAACGCCCGCGCAATTCACGCCGATGTGGACGGCGCCGAGTAAGTTGAGCACGTTGTCGAGCGCCGCGGCGATTTGCCCGCGATCGCTCACGTCCACCCGGCAGTTAAGCACATTGTCGACCGCCGCGGGCGCATCGTCGACAGCGAGATCAAACACCGCCACCTTGGCCCCCGCATCGAGGAGGCGGCGCACCACCGCCTGCCCCAAGCCCGACGCGCCGCCGCTTACCACCGCAATTTTGTCTGCAATATTCATCGTGTTACCTACTACTGATTTTTGCTCTGGGGATACACATGTCGAAACCCGCGCTTCTTGAATTGACCACCCAGCGACCAAGCACAGAGTGTTCAACGACTGACGTCGTCGATGCCGATATCAATGTAGAGACGACTAACGATCTACTATACCCCGCCAATTCCCTAAATGCGAAGACTGAACAACCTCGCTGGACGCTGGCATTGCCATCATCTTGAAAGACCACTAGCAAAAGGAGACCTTGACATATTTAAGATGTCATTTTAATATTGCCAAGCATGTGGATTCAACGCGATATGTCGGGCTACATCAGCCGCATGAACAGTGAGCTCGTGCAAGTTGTGATCGGGCCCCGGCAGTGCGGTAAGAGTTCACTGCTCTGGCATTTAGGCCCAGACGCTGCTGAAGTCAGCTTTGATGACCTTCAGTCACGCACGCTCGCGCAGAATGATCCAGCCCTATTTTTATCTAACTACACTCTCCCTCTCATCATTGATGAAGTTCAATATGCGCCAAATATCTTCCCAGAAATCAAACAGCGTGTTGATCGGATCAAGAAAGATCGTATAAAAGATCCCGCTCTTGAGTTAAAAGTTATTTTTAGGCTCACTGGCTCAAATCAGGTTTTAATGGACAGGAATGTTAAAGAGTCCCTAGTTGGCCGAGCAGGTTTTTACTACCTCAATACCTTGAGTGTGTCGGAAATATTGAGGGCCGAGCTACAAGTATCTTGCGTGGATATCTTATTCAAAGGCGGCTGGCCCGAGCTCTATGTCAGCGACATCCCGGCTGTTAAATACTTGAACGACTACGTTAGAAACTATATCGAAAAAGACATCGTTCTCAGCGCCGGCATCAGTAAGCAATTTGAGTTTCATACCGTACTGGGGCTATTGAGCGCACGCACGTCGCAAATACTGAATTACTCAGACATCGCCAAAGACAGCGGCGTAAAATCTGCCACTATCAAGGAATGGGTTTCGCTGCTCGAGAGGTCTAATCTAGTTTATTTGCTGCGTCCTTTCGAGAGCAACTTAAATAGACGTTTGATCAAATCACCAAAATTACACTTTCTGGACACGGGGCTGGCTTGTCGTTTGCAGGGTTGGACCGAAATGGAGCCCATGTTCAAGTCACCCCAAGCCGGACACTTGTTTGAGTCCTTGGTGTTGGCTGAGATAGTCAAATGCATGCGTAACTACGGTATGCCTTGGCAACTGTTTTACTGGCGGACACGTGACGGCGAAGAAATCGATTTTGTTATTAAAACCGCTGAGAATCATATGATTGCCCTGGACGCAAAAATGGGTATTCATTCCGTTGCGCCAACAGCCTTGCCCTCGTCGTTTACAAAATCGTTTCCCGAAGTTGACACACTATATATTGTTTCAATTGGCGGAAGACGACAAAAATTAAATTCAAACTGCGAACAAATTCCAATAGCCGAACTAAAAGAATTTTTATTGGGGTATGGAGCGGCAGCCTAAATAAGCGCTACTGTGAAGTCATGGATTCAAGTGCGACGGGTGTTGGCTTTCTTCGCCAGCACGGCCCGGCCCACCCTACTTCGATTGACGCGATTTAACCTGCGAGAAATAGCCTCGCCGACATCCACCAGCGCCTCCAGGTCAACCCCCGATTCAATGCCCAGCCCGTTTAACAGATAGACGAGATCCTCCGTCGCCACATTTCCCGAGGCGCCATCGGCGTAGGGGCAGCCCCCCAGGCCGGCCACCGAACTGTCAAAAACGCCGATGCCCATCTGCAGGCCGGCATAGATATTCGCCAGCGCCTGACCGTAAGTGTCGTGCAGGTGCAGCGCGAGTTTTTCCTTTGGACACAGGGCGGCTAAATGCTCGATCAGCTCGACAATCACGCCCGGCGTGGCGACGCCGATGGTATCGCCCAGGGAAATTTCGTAACACCCCATGGCGAGCAGGGGCACAACCACGCGCGCCACCTCTTCCTTCGACACCTTGCCTTGATAGGGGCAGCCAGCGACGCAGGAGACATAGGCGCGAACGGGAAGTTTTTTTTCCGCCGCCATTGCCGTCAGCGGTTTTATTCGTTCCAGGCTCTCGCTGATGGAGCAATTAATATTTTTTTGATTGAAGGCTTCCGAGGCGGCGGTAAAGCAGCTGATCTGGCGAACGCCGACGCGCAAGGCATTTTCCATTCCCTTCACATTCGGCACCAGTACCGGGTAGGCGACATCGCCGCGTTCGGCGATCGCACGGAAGACCTGGTCGCTATTCGCCATTTGCGGTACCCAACGCGGGCTGACAAAACTGCCCGCTTCAATCACCTGTAAGCCCGCATTCGCCAAACCTTCAATCAGGTTTACCTTGGTCGCCACATCCAAAATCCGCGTTTCGTTCTGCAGTCCGTCGCGCGGGCCGACTTCGACAATTTTGACTTTTTTGGGCAGGGTGGCTGGTAACATGATGTTATTGCGCATTCGCCAGCGCCAACAGATCGGCGCCGCCGGCGACCAACTCATCCACCCGGCAGAATATTTTCTCCACCGCACCGGCATAGGGGGCCGTTATGGTATGTTCCATTTTCATCGCTTCCATGACGATAAGTTCATCCCCCTTGGCCACCGTTTGCCCCTCCCGCACCAAGATGTCCAGAATGCGGCCATTCATGGGCGCCGCGCAGCCGCCCGCGCCGTGGGGTTCGTCGGCCTGACCGATATCCGGCGCATCCACCTGAAACTGCAGGTTGCCCCGGCGTGTGATCAGCGTCGACGTGGTATCGTCGTGGTCGACAACGCTCACCGCCAGGCGGTAGCCGTCCACATCCGCCAGCAAGCTTTTTCCTCGCAGCTGGCCGGAGGCGCGGTATTGATGCTCGGCGCAAGCAATCACATAGTAAGCCGCGTCGCCGCTAAGAAATTCCTCCGCGCTAATGCTGTGCGACTGTTGATTCAAGGTGATACTGCCGTGCTCGACGCGCCTTTGGTTCAAGCGCCAGCTATCAGTATTCGACCACGGGGAATTGACGTCTCCTCGATCGCCCCGGCGTTGCCGTCGTTGTTTCCTCCGCAGCAACAAATACAGGGCGGCAAGCACGATATTCATCTGTTGCTGCGCATCCTCAGCGGCAAAAATTTCTTCCGCGTGGGTGTCGATAAAATGCGTATCGAGTTCTGCCCGGCGAAAGGCCGGCTGAGAAAATATACGCTCCAGCAGCGCAATATTGCTGGCCACGCCCGCCACCTGATAGTCGCCCAGGGCCTTGAGCATGCGCTTGCGCGCCTTTTCCCGATCCACATCCCAGACGATGAGCTTGGCGATCATCGGATCATAAAAAGGGCTGACCTCATCCCCCTCGACAACGCCGCTGTCCACGCGCACGTGTCGATCCTGCGCCGGCGGCCGCAAGTGAATCAGCCGGCCCGCGCTGGGACAAAAATCCCGCTCGGGATCTTCCGCATAGATGCGCGCTTCAAATGCGTGACCGGTGAGTGGAATGTCTTCTTGCCGCAGCGGCAGTTGTTCTCCCGCCGCGATGCGCAGCTGCCACTCGACCAGGTCCTGGCCGCACACTAGCTCCGTGACCGGGTGTTCCACCTGCAGGCGGGTGTTCATTTCCATGAAGTAGAATTGATAGTCGCCGGCATGATCGTTGGTGACCAGGAACTCAATCGTCCCCGCGCCCACGTAATCTATCGCCTGGGCGGCGCGCACCGCCGCGGCGCCCATGGCCTGGCGAAGTTGTGCGGGCAAATCGGGCGCCGGGGCCTCTTCAATCACTTTTTGGTGGCGGCGCTGGATCGAGCAGTCGCGATCGTAGAGATAAACGCCATTGCCGAAGCGGTCACAAAATACCTGCACCTCGACGTGACGCGGGCGCGCCAGATATTTTTCGATCAGCATGTGGTCGTCGCCAAAACTGGCCATCGACTCGCGCTTGGCTTCCATCAGCGCCGCGGCAAACTGTTCCGCGCGATGCACCGGCCGCATGCCGCGCCCGCCGCCGCCGGCGGCGGCCTTGAGCAATACCGGATAGCCCATGGCATCGGCCAGGCCCCTGAGGCGCTCGGGGTCTTGGTCATCACCATGATAACCGGGAACGGTCGGCACGGCGGCGTTTTCCATGATGGCTTTGGCCGCCGATTTCGAGCCCATGGCGGCGATCGCTTGCGCCGGCGGCCCGATAAAAACCAGGTTTTCGCGTGCGCATTTTTCACAGAAGGCGGCGTTTTCCGACAAAAAGCCATAGCCGGGATGAATGGCTTCGGCGGCGGTGCGTCGCGCCGCTTGAATAATGTTGTCCGCATGCAAATAAGATTGTGCGGCGGGGGAGGCGCCGATATGAATCGCCTCGTCCGCCAGCCGCACGTGCAGGGCGTTTTTATCGGCATCGGAATAGACGGCGACGCTCAGCACCCCGAGCTTTTTCGCCGTCTGAATCACGCGGCAGGCAATCTCACCACGGTTGGCTATCAGTATTTTTTTGAACACGCGGCTCACTCCGTCCAGTCGGGCTTGCGTTTTTGTAAAAAGGCGGACAGGCCCTCTTGCCCCTCTGGCGACACGCGAATAGAGGCGATTCGCTCGCTGGTGTGCTGCAGCAGGGATTCCGTAATGGCGCGGTTAGCGACTTCGCGAACTAAAATTTTTGCCTGGCGCATGGCCTGCGGCCCGTTCGCCAACAGCCGCTCGACGCAGGCGGCGATCGCGCCATCCAATGCGTCTGCCGCGACAATGTCCGACACCAGGCCCAGTTGTCGGGCCTCGCGGGCACTGAACGCCTCCGCGGTCTGAAAGTAACGGCGCGCGGGGCGCTGGCCGATGGCGGCAATGACATAGGGGCTGATCGCCGCCGGGATAATACCCAGCCTGACTTCACTCAAACAAAACCTCGCCGCGTCGACGGCGATGGCCACATCACAGCAACTGATTAACCCGACGGCGCCACCGAATGCGGCGCCCTGCACCCGGGCGACCGTCGGTTGCGGCAGTCGATCCAGGCAGGCGAGCATGTCCGCCAGAGCGCGCGCGTCGTTGGCATTTTCCTCATAGCTGTAGGCCACCATGCGGCGCATCCAATGCAGGTCGGCGCCGGCGGAAAAGCTTTTGCCTTCCGCCGCCAACACCATCACGCGCACGCTTTCGTCGCCGGCAATGGTAGTAAAAATGTCGTGGAGATGGCGGATAACGGCATCGTCAAAGGCGTTGTGCTTATCGGCGCGGGCCAGTGTCACCGTGGCGACACCGCGGCTATCAGTGGCAAATTTCACGCTCGCGTCACTCACAAAGTTATCCCCATTCACATGCGGAATACGCCAAAGCGCGTTTCCGGAATTGCCCGATTTAACGTCGCCGCGATGCACAGCCCCAAGATCTTTCGCGTCTGTGCCGGATCGATAACGCCGTCGTCCCAGAGTCGGGCCGACGCGTAGTAGGGATGGCCCTGCTCATCGTAGCGCTCGATAATGCTCTGCGTAAACGCCGCGGCGTCTTCCCGTGGCCATTCGACCCCACGTTTTTCACTCTGCGCGCGCTTCACCTGCGCCAACACGCTGGCCGCCTGTTCGCCGCCCATCACCGAAATGCGCGCATTGGGCCACATAAAGAGAAAGCGCGGATCGTAAGCGCGGCCGCACATGCCGTAATTGCCCGCGCCAAAGGAGCCGCCGATGATAAAGGTAAATTTAGGCACTTGCGCACAGGCCACCGCGGTGACCAACCTGGCGCCGTGCTTGGCGATGCCCTGCGCTTCATACTGTTTGCCCACCATAAATCCAGTGATGTTTTGCAGAAACACCAGAGGGATTTTTCGCTGACAACACAATTGCACAAAGTGCGCGCCCTTTTCCGCCGATTCACTGAAAAGGATGCCGTTATTGGCCACAACCCCCACGGGATACCCGTGCACCCGCGCAAAGCCGCACACCAATGTTGTGCCGTAGAGGGCCTTGAATTCATCGAACACAGAGGCATCCACCAGGCGGGCAATAACCTCCCTGACATCGTAGGGTTTTTTGGCGTCGCGCGGCACGAGACCGTAAATCTCTTGCGGCGGATAGCGCGGCTCCTCACTGTCTTTGATATCCAACGCTATCGTTTTACAACGGTTGAGACGGGAAATCGAACGGCGGGCGAGTTTTAGGGCGTGGTGGTCATTTTGCGCGTAGTGATCGGCAACGCCGGAATCGCGACAGTGAACATCCGCGCCGCCCAGTTCCTCCGCCGTCACGTCCTCGCCGGTGGCGGCCTTCACCAGGGGTGGCCCGGCGAGAAAAATGGTGCCCTGATTTCTGACGATAATGGCTTCGTCGGCCATCGCCGGCACGTAGGCGCCGCCGGCGGTGCAAGAACCCATCACGACGGCTATTTGGGGAATATTTTGCGCGGACATATTGGCCTGGTTGAAAAAAATGCGGCCGAAATGTTCGCGATCGGGAAACACCTCGTCCTGCCGCGGCAAATTGGCGCCGCCGGAGTCCACCAGGTAAATACAGGGCAGATGATTTTGCTCGGCAATGGTCTGGGCGCGAAGATGTTTCTTCACGGTCAGAGGGAAATAGGTCCCGCCTTTCACCGTGGCGTCGTTGGCGATAATCATGCACTCGCGACCGGCGACGCGGCCGATACCCGCCACCACGCCGGCGGCCGGCACATCTTCCTCGTACACCCGATAGGCGGCGAACTGGCCAATTTCCAAAAACGGCGCACCGGAATCGAGCAGAGCATCGATTCTCTCGCGCGGCAGCAGTTTACCCCGCGACGTGTGACGCGCCTGATAGGCCGCCCCGCCACCGCGCAGAATCGTCTCGACTTTCTGATGTAAATCCGCCACCAGGGCCATCATCGCTTCTTTATTGGCGATAAACTCTTCGCTTTGAGTATCGATTTTTGACTTGAGGGCCGTCAGGGGACCCTCCATCATGGGGCTTTCCAGCATAGCGCTTTCCACCATAGGGCTCTCCGCTTAGCAGGCGGGTTCGCAGGCAATCATTACAGACTTTCCTTGAACAGTTCACGGCCGATCAGCATGCGCCGGATCTCCGAGGTGCCGGCGCCAATTTCATACAGCTTGGCATCGCGCAACAGCCTCGCCGCGGGGAAATCATTGGTGTAGCCGTTGCCGCCGAGAATTTGAATGGCTTCCAGCGCGTGCCGCGTCGCGCGCTCGGCGGTGTACAGAATCGCCGCGGCGGCGTCTTTGCGCGTTGCCTCGCCACGATCGCAAGCTTTCGCCACCGCGTAGAGATAGGCCCGCGACGCGTTCAATTCCGTGTACATGTCAGCCAGCTTACCCTGAATAAATTGAAATTCGCCGATGCACTGGCCAAACTGCTTGCGGTCGTGAATATAAGGCAGTACCACATCGAGACAGCTTTGCATGATGCCCACCGGACCGCCCGCGAGGACCACGCGCTCGTAATCCAGCCCCGACATCAGCACTTGCACGCCGTGATTTTCCCGCCCCAGCAAATTTTCCGCCGGCACTTCACAGTTTTCAAAAATCAACTCGCAGGTGTTGGAACCGCGCATACCCAACTTATCGAGCTTTTGCCCCTGGGCGAATCCGGGCGTTCCCCGCTCGACGATAAATGCGGAAATACCTTTCGACCCGGCGCCGACATCGGTTTTGGCGTAGATGACAAAGATGTGCGCATCGGGGCCATTGGTGATCCACATCTTACTGCCATTTAACAAATACACATCGCCCCTTTTCTCGGCCCGCAGCTGCAGGCTGACAACATCGGAACCGGCGTTCGGCTCCGACATGGCGAGCGCCCCGACGCGCTCGCCGGAACACAGCTTGGGCAGGTATTTTTCCTTTTGCGCCGCCGAGCCATTGCGGTGGATTTGATTGACGCACAGATTGGAATGGGCGCCGTAAGACAGGCCGACGGATGCCGAGGCGCGGGATATTTCCTCCATGGCGATCGCGTGGGCCACATAGCCCATCGCGCTGCCGCCATAGTTTTCATCGACCGTCATACCCAACAAACCCATGTCGCCGAACTTGCGCCACATATCGGCGGGAAAATTATTTTCCCGATCGATGGCCTCCGCCCGTGGCGCCAGTTCGGCCTGGCAAAATTTGTAGGTGGCATCGCGCAGCATATCGATGTCGGAGCCTAGATCAAAATTGAACACCTGATAATTGACATTCATACCTTTACCTTTATCGATATTTGCATTGCTTTTAAGCAATGCGAGAAGGCTCCGGCGACCGATAAGTAAGCGACGCCCCCTCGCGCGAATTCCCACACTATAATTTACCGCTACCGAAAGGTAAATTGGGCGTTGCAAGCATGGCCTAAGGGCCCGGCCGGCGCATAGCTAGTCTCCATCCAGAAACGCGCATCCTGCGCTTTTTCTGGGGTCGAAAATAAAATTGCGATTTTATTTTCTCGCGAAATCAATGGCTTGCAGCCACCGATTTCGGGCATCACATCCATGTGATGCCGCTAGCGCCCGTTTTAGGACGGGCACTAACTAGCCTTCCATCAGCGTCGGTGGCAACGCATCGCCGACCGGGTGAGGCGCCGCGGCCATGATGCGCTCGCGCGCAAGCGCATCGGCAATAACCGCGGTGGGCAACTGCTCTGACTCGGCGCGCTTAAATATTTCTTCCAAGGTATTACTAATACATTCAACGTGACGGCTGGCGTCGTCCCAGGTGCGTCCGTTGCGCATAAAATGCACGTGAATAATGCCGCCGGCGCTAATGACAAAATCCGGTGCGTACAAAATGCCGTTGTCTTGTAACACTTTGCCGTGGTCGGGGCGATCCAGCTGATTATTGGCACTGCCGGCGACGATGGGCGCCATGATGTGCTTGACTGTCTCGTCGTTGATGGCGCCGCCCAGGGCGCAAGGGGCAAACACGTCGACGTCCAGGCGATGAATTTCATTGTTGTCGACGGCTTTTGCGCGACACTCATCGACGACGCGCTGCACGTTGACCGGATTGATATCGGCGACGTAGAGTTTCACTCCCTCGGCGGACAGATGTTTTGCCAAACGGTAGCCGACATTGCCCACGCCCTGGATCGCCACCCGCACACCGTCGAGGCGCGCCGTGCGTAACTGATGTTTCACCGCGGCTTTGATGCCGACAAACACGCCGTAGGCGGTGGCTGGCGAAGGATCGCCGCTGCGCACCCGCTGGTGGTCATCGACGGCGCTGCGCACGCCCGCCACATAATCGGTCTGTGCGGCCATGATCTGTAGATCGGCGACGGAAATTCCCGAGTCCTGCGCGGCGATGTAGGTGCCGTGCAGGCGATCGATGAAACGCCCCATGGCGTGAAACAGCGCGTCGCTCTTATCTTTTTGCGGATCGGCCATAATCACCGATTTTCCGCCGCCCAGCGGAAGTCGCGCCAGCGCGGATTTGTAGGTCATTCCCCGCGACAGACGCAGGGCGTCCTTCATGGCCGCTTCATCACTGGCGTAGGGATACATCCGGCAACCACCCACCGCGGGCCCCAAGGTGGTGTCATGCACGGCGATAACCGCTCTCAATCCGGTTTTTTTATCGAAGCCAAAAACCACATTTTCGTGTTGGTCAAAATCCACGGCGTCAAACACTGCCATCGTTACGCACCTCGTTCTGCTCTGTTATCTATTATCCATCTACAAACGCGCATCCTGCGCGTTTGTAGATGTCGCAAATAAAATTGCGATTTTACTTGCTCGCAAAATCAATGACTTACGTCATCGATTTTGGGCGCCACATCCCTGTGGCGCAGTCAGTGCCCGTTTCTGGACGGGCACTGACTATTTTCCATCTATTAAACGCGCATCCTGCGCGTTTGTAGAAGTAGCCAATAAAATGCGATTCTGTTTTCTTTTGCTTCACAATAAGCCCAACCGCGATAAATCCCAGCTAGGCCACTTCATAAGCCAGTATGCGTTCTTTTTGCTCGCCGCGTGGCGCGCGATACTTGGCGATTAAATGGGCTAAAGCCACTTCGAAATTGGCGATATTTGCCTCTTTTACATGGCCGTAACCGCGTATCATTTGTGGCAGGGCGGCGATTTCCACCAACATGTCGTAGCGCTCGAAATTCGGATTTTTTAACAATTGTTCCATCAGCGAGCGATATTCGCCGATCAATGCTCTCTCTCTCCTGCGCTCTTCGGTGTAAGAGAAGATATCCAGCTTGGTGCCGCGCAGACGTTTCAACCTGGCCAGCAGGGAAAATAACTTCAAGGTCAAGGCGGGATAGCGCCGTTTGCGTAAATGGCCGGTATCTTTGTCTCTTGTCGACAGCAGCGGCGCGGCAAGGTGAAAGTTCAGCGTATAATTGCCTTCGAACTGTTGGGCGAGATTACGTTGAAATTTGCCGTCGGTAAACAGGCGGGCGACTTCGTATTCATCTTTATAGGCCATTAATTTGAATAGGCTTTTTGCCACCGCCTTGGTGAGTTCGCGCGCTTCGCGGCCCGACCGGCTGTCAACGGTGCGCACCTGCTCGACAAAATCGCGATAGCGTTGCGCATAATGCCCATCCTGGTAGTCGGTCAGAAAATTTACCCTCCAGGCAATGATGTCATCGAGGTCGCTCAGTGGGGTAAATTTTGGTATCTGCTGCGCCACCAAGGCCTCGACGCGGTCGATATCATGCCCCGCACGCCGCCCCCACAGGAAGGCGCGCTTGTTGAACTCGACGGCGACGCCATTGAGTTCGATCGCCTGTTCTATCGCTTCGCAAGCCAGCGGGATCAAACCGAGCTGATAGGCGTAACCGGTCAAAAACATATTGCCGGCAATGGAATCGCCGAACAGCGCGGTGGCAATTTCCGTGGCGTTAACAAAATGCGCACGGCCCTCCGCCAGCTCGCCGGCAATGGATGCTTTCATCTCCCGGGTGGGAAATTGCACGTCGGGGTTGGTGATAAACGCTGAGGTCGGCGATTCGTAGTCGTTGACCACAGCATGGGAGCGAGCGCGATGCAGCTTTGCCAGGGCGTCGTCCGCATCGGACACCACCAGATCACAGCCGAGTAATAAATCGGCGTCGCCGGCGGCGATGCGGGCGGCAAAAATTTCCTCCTGCGTCCTACCAATGCGCACGTGGCTAATCACGGCGCCGAACTTTTGCGCCAGCCCCGTTTGATTGAGCGAGGAGCACCCCTTGCCCTCGATGTAAGCGGCCATGGCGAGAATCGCGCTGATGGTGAGCACCCCCGTTCCGCCGACACCGGACACCAGGATATTCCAGGGCCTCGCCAAATCGGAATAGACCGGCGGGGGCAAGTTTTCAAAGCCGTCCACGGCAAGGTCGAAGGTCTTTTTCCTCAGTGTGCCGCCGTGCACGGTCACAAAGCTGGGGCAAAAACCCTTGACGCAGCTGTAGTCTTTATTGCAGGCACTTTGATCGATGACGCGTTTGCGGCCAAGTTCGGTTGCCTTGGGCAGCACCGACAGGCAATTGGACACCGCGCTGCAGTCGCCGCAGCCCTCACACACATCTTCGTTGATAAACACCCGCAGGGGCGGATCGGCCATCAGCTTTTTCTTGCGCCGCCGACGTTTTTCGGCGGCACAGGTCTGGTCGTAGATAATCACGCTGGTGCCCTTGATCGCGCGAAACGCCTTTTGAATGCGGTCGAGTTCGTCGCGGTGATGGATTTGCAGACCATCGAAGCGGGGGAAATCGGCGGAATACTTTTTGCTATCATCCGACACCACCGCAATTCGCGCCACGCCTTCGCCGCGCAGCTGATTGACAATCATCGCCACGCTCAGCGGGCCGTCTATGGCCTGCCCCCCCGTCATGGCGACGGCATCGTTGTAGAGAATTTTGTAAGTAATGTTGACGCCGGCGGTGACCGCCGCACGAATGGCCAACAGACCGGAATGAAAATACGTGCCATCACCCAGATTCTGAAAGACATGCCGAGTCTCGGTAAAGGGTGCCTGTCCGATCCAGGTAGCGCCCTCGCCACCCATCTGGGTAAAGGTGTCGGTGTCACGGTCCATCCAGGTCACCATGTAGTGGCAACCGATGCCCGCCATGGCGCGGCTGCCCTCGGGCACCCGGGTAGAGGTGTTGTGGGGGCAACCGGAACAAAAATGCGGGGTCCGCATCAGAGCCTTGCGCGGCTTGGCCAAGGTGGATTCCTTGGCCTGCAAAAACGCCAGCCGCTCGCGCATGGTGTCGCTGTCGTAGAAGCGCGCGATCCGCGCGGCGATGGCGCGGGCCACCATGGCCGGGGTCAGTTCCCCCAGATTGGTCAGCAGGTCGTGGCCGCGTTCGTCGAATTCGCCCACCACGCGCGGGCGCTCGGCCACCGGCCAATTATATAATTGACCGGTCAACTGATCTTCAATGATGCTGCGTTTTTCTTCGACGACGAGGATTTCTTCCAGCCCCTTGGCAAAACTATGGGTGCTCTCGGGCTCGAGCGGCCAGCTCATGCCCACTTTAAACACCCGCAAGCCAATCTGTCCGGCCTTTTCCCGGTCAATACCGAGGTCGTCCAGAGCCTGCAGCACGTCCATGTAGGATTTACCGGTCGTTATGATGCCCAGCCGCGCCCTGGCGGAGTCGATGACAATTCTATTGAGCTTATTCACTTTCGCGAAGTTGCGGGCGGCGTAAATGCGATATTTATTGAGGCTGCGTTCCTGTTCCAACGGCGTACTGGGCCACCTGCCGTGCACGCCCTCGGCAGGCAATTGAAAATCTTCCGGAATGACAATGTTGACGCGGCCGGGGTCGATATCGGCGGAAATGGCCGAGTCCATGTTTTCGGTAATCGCTTTCAGCGCCACCCAGCAGCCGGAATAGCGCGACAGCTCCCAGCCAAAAACGCCCAGATCCAGCACTTCCTGCACGTTGGCGGGACACAGTACGGGAATCGACGCACCGATGAACATGTGTTCACTCTGATGCGGAAGAGTGGAAGATTTGCAGGCGTGGTCATCGCCGGCGACCGCCAATACGCCGCCGTATTTAGCGGTGCCGAAGGCGTTGCCGTGTTTGATGACATCCATGCTGCGGTCGACTCCGGGCCCCTTGCCGTACCACATGGCGAAAACGCCGTCGTATTTGGCACCGTCAAAGAGATTGACCTGTTGGCTGCCCCATACGGCGGTCGCCGCGAGGTCTTCGTTGACGCCCGGTTGAAAAACGATGTTGTGTTTATCGAGATAGGCCTTGGCTTGCCAAAGACTTTGATCCAATCCGCCGAGGGGCGAACCGCGGTAGCCGGAGATGAAGCCCGCGGTGTTCAGGCCCGCCAGTTGGTCGCGTTGGTGCTGTAGCATCGGCAGGCGCACCAGAGCCTCGATACCCGTCATGTAGGCGCGCGTGGCATCCAGCTTGTATTTGTCATCGAGCGAGACATTGGATCTGAGCATGGTCATTTACCTCGGGCTGGCGGCCTGCACGCGTTATTATTGTCGACAGAGAGATTTCATTATTCTATTCAATAAAGAGCGAAAATTTATGCCTAAATAACCGCGCAAAAGCCCAAAATCGAATATATAATTCGAATATTGCAATTTCACAGAATAATTTATTCATGAAGCTCGATAGAAAAGACGTCGAAATATTGAAACTGTTGCAAAGCGATGCCAGTTTATCCACCGCCGAGATCGCGGAACGGGTCAATATGTCCCAGTCCCCCTGCTGGCGCCGGATCAATCAGTTTGAAAAGGACGGTATCATCAGGAGCAAGGTGAGCATACTCGACCGCGGCAAACTCGGCATGGAAATGGTGGTATTCACCTCCATCAACCTCGTCGTCACCAACCGCGAGACGCTCGAGGCATTTGAACGCGAAATCGTCACGCTGCCTGAAGTGGTCGAGTGCTACACCATGACCGGCATAATCGACTACATGCTGAAAATCATCACCAAGGACATTCAGCACTACGAGCAGTTTGTGCGCAACCATCTCGGGCAAATTCCCAACATCCGCGAAATGCACTCCCATGTTGCGGTAACGGAAATAAAAGACAGCGCCCGGCTGCCGCTGGATACGCAGCTGTAATCCCAACGTTGCCCCGTCGACGCGAAGTTGTTAACCCGGCATGCAAAACTATCGGGAAGACAGTTTTGCATGCCGGGTTAACAGGAAAAATTTAGCGTCCACACGAGCAAAACGAAGCTAAACTTTCAACATTATAACGTGCAACATACTCCAGGGAGTCAAACCATGATTGTCGCACCTCCTTGCGCCGATGAAGAGTCCCGTCTCGAGGCCCTGCTGCGCTACAAGGTCCTGGACACGGAACCCGAGGGGCCATACGACGACCTGGTGGCGCTGGCGGCGGATATTTGCCAACGACCAATCGCGCTGATCAGCCTGGTGGACAAGGAGCGTCAATGGTTCAAGGCCAAAGTTGGGATCGACGCCAGGCAGACAGAGCGCGACGTCGCCTTCTGCGCCCACGCCATTCACCAACACGATGTGCTGATGGTGCCCAATGCCCTGGAAGACGAGCGGTTTTGCGACAACCCCCTGGTCGCGGGCGACCCCCACATTCGCTTCTACGCCGGCGCGCCGCTGATCACGCCCGACGGCCACGCCCTCGGCACCCTATGCGTGATTGACCAACAACCCGGTGAATTGAGCGCCGAGCAAACCATCTCCCTACAAATTCTCGCGCGCCAGGTGGTGAGTCAGTTGGAACTGCGCCTGAGCAACAGTAAATTGCGCGTACTCATCAAGGAAAAGGACAATTTCATCCGCCTGATGTCGCACGATCTGCGCTCGGCGTTTGGCGTCGTGATCACATTTTCCAGTATGCTCAAACGCCGCTACCGCCAGATGACCGGCGATCAGGCGCTGGACATCGTCGACAAAATCCACCGCAATTCCACCCAGGGGCTGAGTTTGCTCGACAGTCTGTTGTCGTGGTCGTGTCTGCAGGATGAAACCGAGAAACTTGTCGACGATAATGTCGATCTGACGGCCGCCAGCCGCGAAAGCATTGAATACCTGGCCGATACCGCGCAAGAGAAGGGCGTGGCGATAAAACTCGACAGCGAGCCGCGACTGCGGATCTGCGTCAATGGCAAACTGCTGCGCTCGGTCATCCAGAACTTACTCCACAACGCCATCAAATTTTCCAAGCCCGCCGGGGAGATCCTGTTGCAAATCGGCACTGAAAACACCCGCACGTGTATCACCGTGACCGATCACGGCGTTGGCATGCCGCAGGCCAAGGCCGAGCGTCTTTTCAGCAGCGCGGTGCCAAGCAGTAAGGGCACTAACGGCGAACTGGGCAGCGGCGTCGGCACCCAACTGATCAGAGACTTTGTCGACCACTACCGCGGCAACATCAAAGTGAGGAGCGCGCCAGACGCCGGCACCTCCATCAAAATCCTGCTCCCGGCGAGGGCCGGTGGATGCTAATGAACGAGCCGATAGCGTGTCGGCGACACGCCAAGGGTCTGCCTGAACAGGCGAGAAAAATACAGCGCGTCATCGTAACCGAGTTCCGCGGCGATTTCCCCAATCGACAGGGCCGAGGCGTCGAGGAGAAAGCAGGCGTGCTCCATTTTCATATGAATGAAATGCTTGATCGGCGAGTAGCCGGTGAGCTTCTTATACTGAACGGAAAAATGATATTTCGACAAGTTGGCCGCGGCGGCCAGTTCCTCCAGGCGCAACTGACCGGCGATGTTGTCCCACATCAATGACTGAATTTTATCAATATTGACGCCGTGTTCCCGGCGCGTATGGTGGGCCTGGATCTCCAACGGCAAAAGCGCAAGCAACTGCCGCAACTGGTTGGCGCTGTGAATCAATACAGTGGCGCTGTAGCCGGTTTTACGAACGCCGAACATCGATTTAAAGCCGGCGAGTACGGCCGATGAATGGCCTATGGGCAGCACGCGGGCGGACCGCAAATCCGCCATCAGGGCGATAAAATCATCGCTCACGCCACCACTGAAATGACACCAGTAAATCGTCCATGGATCGTCCCTGTCGGCCCAATAGGCGTGCCCCACGCCTTTGGGTAACAGCAGCAGATCCCCAGCCCCAATAGCGCTGCTCAACGCCTGAGTGCGCACCTCGCCGGCCCCTTCAAGACAGTAAATCAACAAGTGGTCGTCGTGCTCGGACCGCCGCATTTTGTGGCCCCGCGCCCGTGGATAATAGCCCATGGCCAGGGGGAAGCAACCGCGTGTCAGCGGATGCCTCGCCATAAAGCCGGCGATAAATCCCGGCACGACAAAGCGCACGCCGTCCGCGGGCAATGGCCACAGTGACGGCGTACTCACGTCCCCCCCCGGCACAAGATGAAAATACCGACGGCCACACAGCCGCCACCGGCAATATTGGCCACGACGTTTTGAGTGCGCGTTGTCACCATCACCATATCCACAACATCATCCATATGATTGACAATATACTCCTTATTTACTCGAATATCCGCATGTTTAAATAGCTAGAAACTACATAAACGCCACCGCCGGAGAACGCCATGACCTTTCCCAAGCACGTGCCGATGTATATCGACGGCCAGTTCATCACCGGGGAAAGCGACACCGAGATCGCGCTGACCAACCCGGCCAACCAGGAAACGCTGGCGCAGATACGCTTCGCCAGCGCGGCTGAGATCGACCGCGCGGTGGCCGCGGCGAAACGCCATTTCCCCGCCTGGGCGGCGACACCCGCGCCCGAGCGCGCGCGCCTGATGCTGCGCTACCAGGCCCTGCTGAAAAAGCACCAGCGGGGCATTGCCGAGATCATCGGGGAAGAACTGGGGAAGAATTTCGACGACGCCATGGGCGATGTCTGGCGCGGCATCGAAGTGGTCGAACACGCCGCCAATATCTGCTCGCTGATGATGGGAGAAACGCTGGAAAATGTCGCCGGCGGCATCGACACCTATTCCCTCAAACAGCCCCTGGGCGTGTGCGCGGGCATCACTCCCTTCAACTTTCCCGCCATGATTCCACTGTGGATGTTTCCCCTGGCCAACGCCTGCGGCAACACCTTCGTGCTGAAACCCTCCGAGCAGGATCCCATGACTGCGGTGCGCCTGATCGAACTCTACCTGCAGGCGGGCGCTCCGGAGGGCATCGTGCAGTTGGTCAATGGCGGCAAAGACTGCGTCGACCACTTGCTCACCCACCCTGACATTCGCGCGGTGTCCTTCGTCGGTTCCGTGCCGGTCGGGCGGCACGTCTATAAAACCGCCAGCGACTACTTTAAACGCGTGCAATGCATGACGGGCGCCAAAAATCATACCGTGGTCATGCCGGATGCCAACAAAACCCAGGCGGTGAACAACATCATTGGCGCCGCCTTTGGCGCCGCCGGCCAGCGTTGCATGGCCAGCTCGGTGACGGTATTGGTGGGGCAGGCGCAGCAGTGGATAGAAGAAGTCAAAGTCGCGGCGGCGAAAATCAAACCCGGCTACTGGCGCAACGGTGGGGCAGCCTACGGGCCGCAGATCAGCATCGGCGCCAAGGAGCGCATTCTCGGCTTGATCGCGGCGGGCAAGGAAGAAGGCGCCGACTGCGTGCTCGACGGCTCGCAGATCTCGGTCGCGGGCTTCAGTGACGGCAACTGGGTCGGCCCAACAATTTTCAACCACGTGCAGCCGACCATGCGCATCTATCGGGAAGAGATCTTTGGCCCGGTCTTGTGCGTGGTGAACGTCGCCAGCCTGGACGACGCCATTGCCCTGATCAACAATGACTTTCGCGCCAACGGCACGGCCATTTTCACCGCCTCTGGCGCCGCGGCGAGAAAATTTCAGCACCAAATCCAGGTCGGCCAAGTGGGGATCAACATTCCCATTCCCGTGCCACTGCCATTTTTCTCCTTCACTGGCTGGCGCGGCTCCTTTCACGGCGACCTGCACGCCTACGGCAAACAGGCGGTACAGTTCTACACCGAAACCAAGACCATCACCGCGCGTTGGTTCGAGGAGGACGTCGCCGCGCAACCGAATATGTCCATCCAACTGCGTTGATAACGGGATCCCGCGATGAATTTTACACTGTCAGAAGAACAGCTCGCGTTTCAGCAGGCGGCAAGAGAATTCGCCGCGGGCGAACTGGCGCCCCACACCATGACCTGGGATGAACAGGCCTACTTCCCCGTCGAGGTGATCAAGCGCGCGGGAGAACTCGGCTTTTGCGGCATGTACGCGCCGGAAAAATGGGGCGGACTGGGCCTGAGCCGTCTCGACACCAGCCTGACCCTCGAACCTCTGGCCGAAGGCTGCACCTCCACCGCGGCCTATATCTCGATTCACAACATGGCCACTTGGATGGTGTGCCAATGGGGCAGCGAAGTATTGTGCCAGGCGTGGGCGAAAGATCTCACCCGCGGCCGCAAACTCAGCTCCTATTGCCTGACCGAACCCAATTCCGGCAGCGACGCCGCGGCGCTGCGCACCTCTGCCCGGCGCGACGGCGGAGAGTGGGTCCTCAATGGCTCAAAGGCCTTTATCAGCGGCGCCGGCAGCACCGACCTGCTGATCGTGATGGCCCGCACCACCGCCGGCTCGCCGGCGGACAAGGCCCGCACCATCAGCGCGTTTGCGGTGCCCGCCAATCTGCCCGGCATCGCCTACGGCGCCAACGAAAAAAAAATGGGCTGGAAAAATCAACCTACCCGGCAAATCACCTTCGACGACGTGCGCGTGCCCGCCGCATACCTGCTCGGCCAGGAAGGCGAGGGGTTCAAGATCGCGATGGCGGGTTTGGACGGCGGCCGCGTCAATATCGCCACCTGCTCGGTGGGGGCCGCGCAGCGAGCGATCGGGCTGACCCTGAACTACACGCGCGAACGCCGCCAATTCGACCGCGCACTCAGCGAGTTCCAGGCCCTGCAATTTCGCCTCGCCGACATGACCACGGAACTGGTGGCGGCGCGCAATCTGGTGCGCCTGGCGGCCGTCAAGCTAGATGAGAACCACCCCGATAAAACGCCGTACTGCGCCATGGCCAAGCGCTTCGCCACCGACGTCGGTTTCAAAGTGTGCGACCAGGCGGTGCAACTGCACGGCGGTTACGGCTATTTGAAAGACTACCAGGTAGAGCAATTGTTTCGCGACGTGCGGGTGCATCAGATTCTCGAGGGCAGCAACGAAATCATGCGCCTGATTGTGGCGCGAAGAATACTGGCCGAAGACAAGGGGCTCCTACAATGAACGACGACGAGCAAACGCAGACAGACATTCTACTGGAAACCCGCGGCCACACGGCGATTATGCGGCTCAACAACCCGCCCGCACACACCTGGACCCCCGCCAGTCTGGGCCGGCTTGAGGCCACCGTGCAAGCACTCAACGCCGATCCGCACAACTACGCGCTCATCATCACCGGCGAGGGCGACAAGTTTTTTTCCGCCGGCGCGGATCTCAAGCACTTTGATCACGACGACCCGGCGCGCTGCGCCGAGTTCGCGCGGGCTTTTGGCGACGCCTTCCGCACCCTCTCTGAGTATCGCGGCGTGTCGTTTGCGGCCATCAACGGCTTCGCCATGGGCGGCGGGCTGGAAGCGGCGCTGGCCTGCGATGTGCGCGTTGCCGCGAGCCATGCCGTGATGGCGCTGCCGGAGTGCTCGGTGGGCCTTTTGCCCTGTGGCCTGGGCACCCAGCTGCTGCCGCTGCTGGTGGGCGAGCAATGGGCCAAACGGATGATTTTGTTGGGCGAGAAAATACCCGCTGAACAAGCCCTGGCCATCGGTTTGATCAGTGAAATCGTCGCCCCGGGGAACGCCCTGGAGCGAGCGCTGGCACTGAGTGAAAAGTTAAGCCAACAGAGCCCGATCGCCGTCAACTACTGCAAGCAGCTGATCATGGGCGCGCGCGAACAAACGCTCAATGCCCTGTTTGCCAAGGAAAGAAGTCTGTTTATGGAGCTGTTCGCGACGCAGGACAGGAAGGAGGGCGTGCGGGCTTTTTTAGAAAAACGTTCACCAAAATGGGTAAACAAATAGTGACCGACAACGTCAAATTCGCCATCCTGCGCTGCCGCGACCAACACAAGATCGGCTGTATCACCCTCGACAGTCCGCCCACGCTCAACGCCGTGTCGCTGTCGATGGTCGACGCCATGCAGGCGCAAATGGACGCGTGGCGGGCACAAAAGGATATTGTCTGCCTGCTCATCAACGGCGCGGGCGACAAAGCTTTTTGCGCCGGCGGCGACATTCGCGCCGCCTATCGCGCGATGAAAGAATCACCGGGCTCGGCGCCGGCGGCGGAAAGGTTTTTCTGCCACGAATATAAACTGGATTACAGCATTCACACCTACCCCAAGCCGATTATCATCTGGGGCCACGGCATTGTCATGGGCGGTGGTATGGGTATTTTCATGGGCGGTGACTTTCGGGTGGTGACCGAGACCACCCGCGTGGCCATGCCGGAAATCACCATCGCCCTATACCCCGACGTGGGGGCCAGCTATTTTCTAAACCGCACACCCGGCCACAGCGGGCGATTTTTAGCGCTGACGGGCGCCGCCATCAATAGCGCCGACTGCCGCTATCTGGGCCTTGCCGATCACTTCATTCAACACCGCCACCACGGGGAAATCATCCGCCTGCTCACGCAACAGTGTTGGAGCTCGCAAACAACGGACAACGCCGCCATTATCGCAGAATTGCTGAGCCGCTTCGCCGACGCATCGGCGGCGCACCTGCCGCCAGGCAATGTCGAAACCCACCGCGAAACCATCGACGCATTGTTCGCCGAGCCGGACGCGCACCGGCTGATCGATAATTTTCTGGCCTTTGCGACCGACGACCCCTGGCTGCAAAGGGCGCAGGCGACGCTGCGCGCCGGCTCGCCGCTGGCCGCCCTGATTATCGACCGGCAACTGCGGCAGTCACGCGGTCTCGATCTGGCCGACGTGTTTAAATCGGAGCTGATACTCTCCACCAATATCACGCGCTTTACCGAGTTTACCGAAGGTATTCGCGCCTTGCTGATCGACAAGGACAAAGCACCCAACTGGCACTTTAAAAACCACCACGACGTTCCGGCAGAATTTGTCGCCGGCTTTTTTACCGCGCCGTGGCAGCACAACCCCCTGGAGGAACTGTAAATGGCGAGAGTTACATTTTTCGGGCTGGGCAAGATGGGCGCGCCCATGGCGCATAACCTGGCCAAGGCGGGCCATCAACTCACGGTCTACGACCCCTTTCCCGAGGTCTGCGAGGCTTTCAGACAGCAGGGGGCCGCGGTGGCGCCGTCACCGCTCGCCGCCGTCGAGGAGGCCGAGTTTGTGATTTCGATGCTGCCCGAGGGGCGCCACGTGGTCGCTCTATACGCGGGCGATGAAGCGCAGGCGGGCATCATCCCCCAGCTACGCGAGGAGGCGCTCGTGATTGACTGCAGCACCATTGACGTCGGCAGCGTCAACACTGTGTTTGAGGCGGCGCGACAACGCGGGGTGGCGATGATCGACGCGCCGGTGTCGGGCGGCGTCAGCGCGGCGCAGGCGGGCACGCTGACGTTTATGTGCGGCGGCCCGGAGCCGCACGTTGCGCGCGCCAAACCGGTGCTGGCGGGCATGGGCAAAAACCTCCTCCGCGCGGGCGATAGCGGCGCCGGGCAAGTGGCGAAAATGTGCAACAACATGCTGCTGGCGATCCACATGGCGGGCACCGCCGAGGCCCTGAACCTGGGCATCAACAACGGCCTCGACGCCAAAGCGCTGTCCGAGATCATGCGCCAAAGCTCGGGCGGCAACTGGTCGCTGGAAAAATACAACCCCGCCCCCGGGGTGATGGCAAACGCCCCCGCCTCGCACGATTTTCAGCCGGGTTTTACCGTCGAGCTGATGCTGAAAGACCTGGGCCTGGCGATGACCAATAGCCTGACCACCAAGAGCGCCGTGCCCTTGGGCGCGCTGGCGCGCAACCTGTATGCCTGCCACAGCCGCCAGCAGCGCGACAACGATAAATTGGATTTTTCGAGTATCTGGCAGATGTACTGTTAACCCAGCGGATAGATAGATCTTTCTATATGCCACATTCAAAATTGCACCGGACCTGCCTTCTTGTTCAATGCAGGCACTCGCGACGCATCTGCGACGTGAGTTTATTCGACATCAGCAACAGAGTTTCCGCCTGGGCGCTGCGGCCGCACAAACGCAACACGCTGGTGCTGCGCTTTAAGAACTCTTCAATCAGCCGCAAATGCACCCGCTTGGCGTCGTAAGTCAGGTGGCAGCGCTGCGTTTCGGCAACCAGGTAGTCGTGCGCGTAGCGCAATACCTCCTGCGCCTCATCAAATTGCTCGAGTCTGCACAGGCAGTCGCCGAGCAGGCGCGCGGCATCCGTCAAATGCTCCGTTGCAAAATGCGGTGATCCCCCGGCCGCGTGCTCGACACGGAGGCGTAACACCACAATTTCAAAGGCCAGGCCACAATAGGAACGCGCCCGGCACCACTCCCCGGCGCGGCATAATTGCCCACCCTGATCCATGGCGCTTTGCCACAGGCGGCCAGCTACATCGACCTCCTCCCTCAGCAGATGTTGATGACGCACGCAAAGATATTTCATATTGACAGCCCCTCGCATTTAACAATAATGAGAATCATTATCATTTTAGAATTCGAGACCAAAAAGTCAATACCGGAAACCGACCATGAAAAAACGCATTCTGCTGGAGCTGGAAGCCGCCGCCCTGATAGACTTGATTCGCGAACAGGCCTTGGGCATCAACGATTTCAGATGCCTTGACAGTGAAACCAAGCACTTCATTCGGCGGTCCTATCTGCAACTGCTCAAACAACGCAAGCCGCGGGAAAAAGGCGCAAAAATCGCTGAGTGAGCGCCGTTTTTGCGCGTCTTGTTAATCGTTGCCTGGCAAAATTCCGGAGGTCACCATGAGCCAAGATTCGGTCGCTATCGTCGCCGCCAAACGCACCCCCATGGGCGCTTTCCTGGGAGCGCTGTCCCCTCTCAGCGCCACTGAACTCGGCGCCCACGCCATTTTGAGCGTGGTCGAAAGCAGCGGGCTGGAGCCCGAACTGGTCGACGAAGTCATCATGGGCTGCGTCCTGCCCGCCGGCCTCGGGCAATCGCCGGCACGCCAGGCCGCGCTGGGCGCCGGACTGCCGCTGGCCGCCGGCGTCACCACCATCAACAAGGTCTGCGGCTCGGGGATGAAGGCCGTGATGCTGGGGCACGATCTGATTAAAGCCGGCTCGGCGCAAATCCTGATTGCCGGCGGCATGGAGAGCATGAGCAACGCCCCCTACCTGCTGCCCAAGGCGCGCGCCGGCTATCGCATGGGACACGGGCGGACGCTCGATCACATGATGTTCGACGGGCTGGAAAACGCCTACGACGGCCAGGCCATGGGCTGCTTTGCCCAAGCCACGGCAGACGCCGAGCACCTCACGCGGGAACAGATGGACGAATTCGCCCTGGCCTCCCTGGCCAAGGCGAGCACCGCCGCCGGCCAGGGACTGTTCGGCGACGAAATCGCCGCCATTACCGTCCCCGGTCGCCGCGGCGACACCCGGGTGGAACACGACGAGGGCCCGCAGACGGCTCGGCCGGAAAAAATTCCCGCACTGAAGCCGGCATTCAAGCCAGACGGCAGCGTCACCGCCGCCAACTCGAGCTCGATTTCCGACGGCGCGGCGGCCCTGTTGCTGATGCCGGAACGCGTGGCCCTGGACGAGGGCTTGTCCCCCATGGCGCGCATTGTCGGCCATAGCACGCACGCCATCGCGCCGGAACATTTTACCGTCGCGCCGGTCGGCGCGATGGAAAAACTATTCGAAAAAACCCGGTGGAACCCCGAACAGGTAGACCTATTCGAGATTAACGAAGCCTTCGCCATGGTGACCATGCTGGCGGTGAATAAACTCGGCATCAATGCCGACAAGGTCAACGTGCACGGCGGCGCCTGCGCCCTCGGCCACCCCATCGGCGCCTCCGGCGCGCGCATCATCGTCACCCTGCTGCACGCGCTGCGGCAAAAAAATCAACGCCGGGGCGTGGCCTCGCTTTGTATCGGCGGTGGCGAAGCGACCGCGGTGGCGCTGGAGTTGGTCGAGTAGTGTTGGCCAAAGGCACTCAAGCAACACAACCATACATTCTTGGGGATCGAAGCCAAAGCATTTGCCATGTTCCAGAGTATCAGGACACCGGGTGGCGCACCTTCTGCCGCCGGGAGCGGCAGAAGAGCGCCCAGGGACGGGTTCACAGATCTGGTGTTTCTACGGTTTCAGGAGGAACTTCAACTTCTTGAGGTTGCTGTTGGGGCCTGCCTTCTGGTTGTTGTTCTAACTGGTCATAGCCACCTTCAACTCGCTCTATA
>JAAUXX010007895.1_pt1 | contig 27789 bp, 28 predicted proteins | sample 7278111 | NCBI WGS metagenome assembly JAAUXX01 (sample SAMN14350116, study PRJNA611818) | marine sediment metagenome | isolation source: surface marine sediment (1.8m) | place: French Polynesia: Moorea | collected 2018-08
GCCCTACTACACCACATCCATGTGGCTATGCTGCAGACGGTCTTGGAAACACCCCCGACACTGCCAACCTACCACCGTTTTTGCCTTAAGGCAGTGCCATTCGGCAGGGAGTCTTTTTCAACAGCCTGTTATTAACCCGGCATTCAAATATGTCGGGTTAATGGCGGTGCAGGGACGCACCGCCGCGAGTCGGAGACTCGCGCGAACCGGGATGCCGGACCACCCTTCGCACAAAGCCGCTGATTTTCGAAGAGTGACATGCCAAACTATCATCGAGGTAGTTTGGCATGCCGGGTTAATCGTGTAGGTTAACGTCATAATTGATGGTAAAGCGAAAGTTTTCCACTTTGTCGCTGCCCTCACTTTCCAACACCGCGTAGCGCAGGCGCAGCCAAAAACCCTTCAGCTTGCCCGTGCTCGGTCGGTAGTCCAGTGTGAAATCGTGCTCAAAGCGGTCGGGAAGTTTTGCGCCCGTAGTCTCATCGATCCCGTTGCGGCCTTCAGCGTAATTATAAAAAGCGCTTAGGCCTTCCAATCCGACGCGCTTTAAGTTGTACGATAAGCCTACGCGAAGAGACTCCTCGCCGGCAAAATCGAAATCCCCCAGCATGAGCGAATTGTAACTTGGCCTGCCGCCAAAAGGGCTGCGGATGGCGGCGCCGCTGTCGGTATTGGTGTAAGCCAGTGTGAGAATGGCGTTGCGAAAACTCAGCGCTGTTTTCGCGCCCCAGGTATGGGTACTGAAACTCCCCAAACGCTCGTCCCCGACGCTGCGTTGATCGCTGTATTGAATACCGCCTTGTAGGCTGGTAAGCGGCGTGAGCTTGCGCGTCCAGTTCATCTCCGCATAGGCGGTATTGAAGACATCTTTGTTGTACAGCGTTAGCCCGCCCGCCGTCAGGTGATTGGCAAAGGTGTAGCGTCCCCCCAATACCGCTACACCGGTGCCTTCACCCGTTGCGCCGGCGGCCTTTGACATGGCGGTAAAGGAATTGGCATCGCGCGGTTTTATTTTGTCGACGTAGGCGGCAAGCAGTGCAAAGCGCTTAACCTTGTGCATCAGTGCATAGGCTTCAAAGGTGTTGGCAACCATGCGGCTGTCGTCGCGGTTAAGGTAGGGGATGTTGAAATCCTGCCGGTAAACCCGCGCCCGCCAACTGTCCCAGTTCAATTCCAGGTTGGCTTTGCCCACCACGTTTATGGCGTTCTGACCCGGCGCCAGCAGCTTGCTGCCGTCTTTGTTCTCCGGCGCATCGATGGGCTGGGAAGTGAACAACGAGGCTTCGAATATCAGTATATCTTTCCAGCGGCCGGTTCTATAGGCCAACTCGCCACCCGCCGCCCAGGCGTACGTCTCACTGCCGTCGTTATTGTTGCGGTCAAATACATAGGTGCGAAATTTAAGGCCCAGCTTGCTGTCGTCAATAAACAAAGCCCGCCCGGCCTTTTCCACCGCTGCGGTTGGTGCTTTCTCCTCGATTAGATCCGTGATCGGGCTACCGGCTTCCTCAACCGATTCCGGGGCGATATTGTCTGATCCTTTATACTCAGAGGCCCGCACCGAGTTTAGCAGCAATAAGAGCGAGAAGGCGGATACTGCCTTGACTCTCATGCGGACACTGGCCAGATTCTCCAACGGGAGGTGCCCTTAAGGCTCGAAAAAAGCCGCGGTTGTTGGTTGGGACGATTGTTATCTACAGCCGTCCCATTATTGGTCCCGCAGATGCGTCTTTGTTCTGACCGTGCACATGGACGCTGCGGGTGGCCCTATTTTTGGCCACGTAACATGCCGCCTCCGCGAACGCAATAACATCCATGGCGTCTCGCATTTTGCTATCGACGGCGACCACACCGATACTGACATCGATACGAAATAATCCCCGGACTTTTTTGTATTGAAATTCTGTCATTGATTCGCGGATGTCGACCGCGATTCTTTCCGCCTCGCGGACGGGGCAGTTCTCCAGCAAGATGCCAAATTCACTCCCCTCCAGGCGCGCCAGGGTATCGCGGTTACGCAGGCAGTATTTAATCAGCAACGTCACCTGTTTGAGCCAGTTTTCAACGTGCGATCGGCGACCATTGACGGCGAAATTTTGGTGTTTAACCAAATCCAGGTATAAGAATGAGGCTTCGCGCCGCAGGCGTCGATTGGACAACAGGGTTCGCTCGAGACGTTTGGCCAGTTCCCGCCTGCTAACCAATGCGGTAGGCGGTTCAGATCTATCGTTGTGGTGAGGTGTATCTGCCCGCGTGGACAGACGACTCAAATCGACGTTTTCTGCCAGTGCGGTATGTGCGTGAGTGGGATAATGTATGTCTTGATTGTTCACTTTGGTTTCCTCTTCAAAAGTGATGTTAATCGTGCGCCGTGACTTCGGCCCCTTGGGGTGTGACCGCCGATACGCGATGGGGGTACTTCTGTATCATCTGCATATGTTGCCGCAGGCCATCCTGGATCGGCGTTACCGCGAATAGCCCCTGATACATTGCGCCGAATTTTTCGCCGGGATCGCGCTTGACGTTATAGAAATCCATTGCCGGCAAGCCGCCGTGTTGCCCTTTTAAATGCACTTTAAAGTCGTCGAAACGAATCGCGCCCAACTGACCGCCGCTGTAGTGAAACATCATATTGCGACGGCCGTGGCCCTCGCCCAGCAGCAACAGCGGCGTTTGATCGATACCGTCGACAATGCGATCGCCGGGGATCTTGCCGGTGGCGCCGGCCAGGCGCGCGGCGGTGGTAAACAGATCCGTGATGTGCAGTATGTCGGTGGGTTGTTGGTCGGCCTTGATCATTTCCGGCCACCAGGCCATGGCCGGCACGCGCACGCCGCCTTCCAGCACGTCGCCTTTGGCGCCGCGCAGCCAGCTGTAGCCTGAGGTTGGGTAGAAGGCGTACATGGGGCCGTTGTCGCTGATCCACACCACCAAGGTGTTTTCCGCGATGCCAGCCGATGTTAGCGTGGCGAACAAGCGTTTCAGGTGGGCGTTGTGCATGGCCATTTCCGAGGCTTGGGCGTTGGCTTTGTCCACGTGCGCATCATTCATATGTTGTTTGCTGCCAAGAATTTGTTGGGTGTAGGTCGCCCAGTAAATAAAGAAGGGCTGCTTGCTGTCGGCGTGCTTGTTGATGTAGTTGGTAATCTGGCTGATCGACGCTTCTTCAAAGGCCTCCTGTCGTTCTATGCTCAGTTTCCCGGCAACGCCCTCTATCGGCTTGCGTCCCTTGCCCTTTTCACCGACGTATCCGGCGACGTCGAGGTCGATGCCAGTTATTCTTTTATATTCTTCTACGCCTGGGAAATCAAAAAATGGCGCCTTTACCGGCGTGGGCTGTTCTTTGTACATATCGGTTGCGGGCCAGGCGTCCGGGGCGCCGTTAAACAGGCCGTAGTAGGCGTAGTCGTAGCCCTGATTTTCCGGTGCGTGTTCGGGTAAGTCTCCCAAATGCCACTTGCCCCACATGGCGGTGTGGTAGCCCGACTTGGATAGCACTTCGGCGATCGTCTCTTCCTCCGCCGACAGGCCATCGATTTGCCCCGGCCACAGCACACTCAGCAGGCCGGTGCGCACCGGGTGACGTCCGGTGTTAAGGGCGATGCGCGTCGGTGTGCAGGAGGGCTCGGCGTAGGCCGCCCAAAACGCCATGCCTTCTTTGGCCATTTGATCAAGGGCTGGCGTGGGCGTGCCGCGGTGTTTGCCACCACCCTGCCAGCCCAACTCGCCCCAGCCTACATCATCGGCGAGGATGTAAATAATATTGGGTTTTTTGCCGACACGCTTTTCCAGATCGGCCAGTTTGGCATTAATTTGCTTGTCTTCCCCTGCCCATGCCTGTGCATGTCTTTTCTGTTGCTGCTGAAAATAGCCGTCGAACACGGGCGCTGCCTGCGGTGAGCCGGTGGCCAGCAGGATGGCGATTGCGCTCAAGTGTCGTGTCAATTTCTTCATTTTTTCACTCCGGTTATCGTCAGTCGTCGCTTTGGCACGTAGGCTATTTCATGAAGTAACGGATCGCTCATGCAAAAGTTACATCCCGCTCACCCGAATTCGAGTCGGGGTTGACGACCCCTCTCGGCTTTCGATACGCAATGATGCGAGGCTGCGGAATCTTGCCGATCTCCGGCGCGATCCATGAATACTATCTGAACGTTTAATGAAAATTTTTACGGCAGTATAGGGAGGTCTCAATGTAAAAGCCTATTGGCATTTGGGCTAATTTTAACTGACGTCTGCGAGCATACGGCCGCTGACGCCGCGTCCAACTTTGGTCACTGCGATATCAGATAGCTCGGGGTCATTTAATTTGCGGACGCTATCACGCCCCATGACCACCGGCACTTTTATACTCATTCTGGTTTTCACAATCAGCGTATAAGCGTCTGACGGTAAGTGCGTCATGTCACGTTGGGCAAAATTTCAATTCCGCGAGCGTGAAAAAAGACAGTGCTTGCGTTAGACCAAAGCAGCATGGAAAGAAAATCGACAGTTGCTAGGCTGGCAGCCTTTGATTGTGCCGATACATCCATGTATCGGAGCAGGCTGTCGAAAAACAGAGTTTTTCAACAGCCTGCGCGCGCTAATTTTGCACCTATCCAATACGGACATGATTAAGGTGCTTTGGTGATAACAGGAGTGAAGATACTGATTTTCAGCTGCGGTTAAACAGTGCTATATTGGCGCCTTCCATTGCACGAGGCTTATGAGTTTCTGCTTTAGTTGGCAAAAAAAGCTTGACGGCGTTTCTCATTGGGTAATTTTGGAAGCCAGCCGTGATGCCACTCCTTTCGCATCGCCCATGATTGACATGTATCCGTTCGTGTGAGCGTTGTTTTGAACTTGTTGCTATATCTTTTGCCGACCGATAATTCGCCATTTCCAGCGTGCGCGCAGAAGGCGAAATTTCCTGTTTTATCTTGCTTAGTGAGCCTCTTCTCGGCGGGGGCTATTAGCGTGTCCGTGCGGCTGTAGTTTTGCGTGTAAGTTGTTATGAAGTTGCGGCCCCATCTCCTGTTGCAGTGTCTTTCTTCCATCTTATCGCAGGCCAAAAAAGTTCCATGTGGCCGATGTACCGCTTGCCGACTGATGCTGGAGGCGAGCGAAAAACTTCCACTAAATTGCCCGTGACGGAAGGGTCCCGGGCTTGGCGCCGTGGGTAAGAATCCGAGTACAAGACGGCGAATCATAATAAATTTTTGCGGGGCTGACATTATGGAAAATCCGTGATCTGTTCAACGCGTATTGGACAATGAGTGAGCTACACATTGCTCAAGTTGGCTTTTTCAAACCGGTTCTTGACGGACTTTCTGAAGCGGGAGCAAACGTTGATGACTATTTAAAGGTCTCTGGCCTCGACAGGTTTCAGCTCAATAACCCAGAGCACTACGTGCCCGTCAGGTCCTTGTATGTGCTGTTCGACCAGCTCGAGAAGCAGCAGGGCACAGCTTACATTTTCGAGCACTTCGCCGATCGAATGCATGTGGCCAAGCTCCTGCGCTGGGGTTTGTTGGTTGCCGATGCCACGGACTTGCTGTCCGCCTGCTACACCGCGGTCAAGTACGGTCACATTGTTTTCAGCAACCAGCGCATAGGGCTGGAACTCAACAGCGACACATCCAAGCTGTGGTCGTGTTTTGTCGATAAACCGGCCCCCGGGAGAGAACAGGCCATTTATCTGAATCTTGCCATGATGATGGATATATTTCGTCTGGCCGCGGGAGAAGACTGGACGCCGCTAGAAATGCATTTTCAGAGTCGCCATTCGCCTCCGCTAACGGCCTTGCTGCACCAGGATTATCGCACCAAAACATCTCTCAACGAGTCGAGCAGCGCCATAATCTTTCCCACTTCGATGCTGAAGATGCCGATGATACATCGGGGAGCCCCACTGGAGCCGGGGGACACTCTGCCGAAGACGCCCTTTGCCACCAGCGCCAGAATCGAACGCCTGTTTGAGTCGACGCAAAAGAATCTAGTGCCGAGTATGAAACTCCTGTCCAAGATGACTGGCATGTCGTCCAGTTCCCTGCAGCGCAAGCTCGCCAAGGAAGATACCGCCTTTGTTGAAATTCTTGATCAATGGCGATTTAAACGCGCCCTGCAGATGTTGTCCGACCCCGCGATGCGGATTAAGGATATCAGCGAACAACTGCGCTATGCCAATGTGCCTAACTTTGAGCGCGCATTTCGACGCTGGACCAACACTACGCCTAGACGTTATCGCGAAGCGCTAAAGAAAAAGCGTAGGTGATTGAGATTTTCCACTTACACGCCATAAGTATTTCATATGTTAAATTTTGGCGAAGTTGCGCTTAGTCGGCGTGTAAGCATGCTCGCAAAGACAAGATTACTACTAACCCGGCAGGCATTTGTGTCGGGTTAACAGCTATCGCATGATGCGTAGGAGGAGTTTCCGCCACTGCAGTGGCAGGCATTGCACTAAAAATTGCTTTTAGGCGTTTAATAAAACATCTTCTGTGTACACTGCTATTTATCGTGTTAAACATTAGGCTAATGATGCGAAATGACAATTTTTGCATGCGCAAAATGTTGCTATCTTGCGGTGCGTGGTGTTGATTTATATCTAGATGGAATTAGTGACGTCTAATTATTCTTAGCAATATCATTAACATGAGTAGTAAATAGAATTATAGGAAAAGGTGTAAAGAAAATTGACGCTGCTGATTCCACTGCTGCCGCTATGTCATCTATTTCGACGATTTGCGGCACAGCTTTCTTGCTTAAATACTATCGGTCAGGTATTCAATGGGGGAATATTATGGAGACAAGACGAGATGTGAGTGAAGCGGCGAAAATGCCAATGGCGCCTGGAACCCTTATTCATCCGTTTGTTCATGACGATGAAATAGGGGACAGCATTGTCAGTTCACATATTGTCGATCGGCTCAACGACGGCATTGTCATCTTCGATATGTCTAAAAATGACTTATCAATCATTTACGTCAACCAAAGATTTTGCGACTTTTCCGGCTTTCTGCAGAAAGACTGCATTGGCCAAAGCCCTTGCTTTTTGCGGGGTAAGGATACAGATCCCGAAGCACTGGCAAAAATGGAAGAGATACTCCGCTCCGGGAAGGAAGGCGCCGTGGAGATTTACAATTATCGCAAAAATGGTCAGGGCTTCTGGAACTTGCTGCGCCTAATGCCCATCCACACCGGCAATAAGATTCGCTTTTTTGCAGCCATCGTCAATGATATCACCGATCGGGTAAAGTTGCGCGAACAGGCGGACGATTTGCGCGACGAATTGATACACTATTCCCGCATGAATCTGGTGGCGGAGATGATCAGTTCCCTTGCGCATGAATTAATACAGCCTTTAGCCGCCATTGCCTCGAATGTGGAAGCCGTGAAAACCCTGTTGACGGGCGGTAAACCCGATATGGAATTGGTGAGAGAAATTATTGAGGACATCATCAGTGATAATCGTCGCGCCAGCACTCTGGTATACGGGCTCAGGGACTTTCTTAAAAAGGAAGAGAGTTCGCAGGAGCTTATTGAAATAAACCTCCTGATAGAGCAAATAGCCTCGTTGGTCTACAGTGAGTTGGTGATAAGAAAAACCGTGCTCAACTATAACCTCGAGCAGGATTTGCCGCCCTTGGTCGGCAACCGCATTTTGATACAGCAGGTGATATTGAATTTGATAAACAACGCGATGCAGGCTATGGCGGATACGCCAAACGGCGATAAGAAAATTTTGATTGCCACATATCGGCGCAAAGACCGACTGATTGTCGACCTGGTAGACCAGGGGGTGGGTATCCAACCGGGCCGGGAAGAACAAATTTTTGATAAATTCTACACAACAAAAAAAGACGGGATGGGTATGGGCCTGGCGATCAGCAGGTACATCGTGGAATCCCATGGTGGCAGGCTTTATGCCTCCAGGAACCCTGAACGTGGATCAACATTTACGATGGAGTTGCCAATCCATGAATAACCCGATGTGTCATTCCCAGGTAGATGAAAAACCCGAAATCGTCATTGTTGAAGATGATCAGCACCAGTTGAAAGGTTTGCGGCGACTGTTAAGTGCTATGGGATATAGAGTGCGAGCCTTCACCAGTGGCCAGGAATTTTTACAACATGCCATGCCGAAACGAGCGTGCTGTATTATTTTGGATATACATCTCCCGGATATCAGCGGTCTTGATATCCAGAAAGAGCTGCTGCGGCGCAAGCACTTTCGATCAATCGTATTTCTGACCGCGCACAGTGATGTGAGTAGTGGCGTGCGGGCAATTAAAAGTGGCGCCGTCAATTTTCTCCAGAAGCCCGTGGATACGGAGGAACTGCAGGAGGCCCTGGAAGAGGCTATTGAAAATGATCGTCGGCACTTGATGTCGCAAAGTCGCCTAAATATGCTAAAGGAGAAAGTCAGCCACCTGACGGATCGGGAGATGCAGGTTTTTCGTCATATCATTACCGGCCGTCTCAATAAGCAGATAGCCTACGACCTACACATTACGGAAAAAACGGTCAAGGTGCACCGCTCCAGGGTGAAGGAGAAATTGGGTGTGGTTTCTGTCGCGCATCTGGTTAGAATTGCCGAAGAGGTGGGGATTCAGCCCGCCTTTTAACCTCAAATAAGACGTGGCCGGCACGAAGCCCCATGGCTTCGTGCCGGCTATTTGCGTTGTGGACAGCTGCGATATTCGTGCCCAACAGCATACTTGAGCGTTATGGTGGCTTTGTTTGGCGCATGAAAAGTAAAATTTCGATTGCCAATTGTACGCGGCCAATAGAAAAATTTGATATAGGCTATAATTATTTGCTGTGTTATTCATCGAAGATAACGGTAAAAATTTTTCTTGTTATTGTGTGAAATTTTTAATAACTTGAAAAATCGACTAAATCTAATTTAGAATAAAATTTCAGTATCAACCTTCCATTCGGCGTCTTCTGGTTTATCTAAACTGCCGATCACTATGATAAAATATCAAAAAAATTAAATAATGCCCTCCAAAATATACCTAAGGTCTAATTTCTCTTTTAGAAGAGAATCTGTAATATTTTCACAATACTCGATAGATGGATACACCGTCTAATATTCGCAAATAGCAACAGGAAAAAATTTGCGTGATATATGTAATTGATGATGATGTGTCTATGTGTAGATCAATAGAAAGGCTACTCAAGTCTCATGGTTTCGCGGTCGCTTGCTTTAGCAGTGCGGTGGAGTTTTTGCAACAGGGTAAAACAACTAAAAGCGATTGTCTTTTGGTGGATATCCATATGCCCAAGATGAACGGATTGCAGCTAAAAGAGCGAATGAATCAATTGCATATAGATACACCGGTAATTTTTATGACCGCCTTTGACAGTGAAGCGATGCGTGTCCATGCGCGTGAAACCGGGGCCGCGGGGTTTTTTCGCAAGCCATTCGAAAGTCAGGTGTTAATAGACATTATTCAATTTGCTACGCTGGGTTAATTTTGCTCGCGTCAATATCGAACCAACAATGGTAGCCACATCTGAGGGGTGAAAATATGAAGATTAAAGTATTGGGTTTGCTCGCCTTGAGCCTGCCTTGCAGTACCTTGGCTCTGGAGCCCATACCGAACAAAACCGGTATCAGCGGTTTTGTCAATTTGGGAGCCGGTATTGTCAGAGTGGAATCGAGTTATTTGGCCGAGGCCGGAGGTCAGGATTTAAGCGACAAGACCATTAATGACTTGGGTAGCCCGGATGATAAAACCACCGGCTATCCCGCGTTGGCCTTTGAGTTGGGCTATGTATTCAACGGCAAAACTCACCTTTATGTGGGCAATAAGCTGGAAGATTTTTTGCGTTTTGACGCCGTCATGCAGCTGGGTGTGCGGCAGGACGTCGGGCGCTGGGGGCGCGTGGGTCTTGCCTACCTGACTACGCCGTTGGAAACCAAGGTGTGGCGCGACCCCTACCTTACCGGCGAGCGCCGTTTTCATACCGGTCGCTCATCTTCCGGCGCCCGCATCAATTGGGACAATATCTTCGGCAGCGGTTTTGAGGTTCGCATGTCGACCCGCACCAAGCGCATTGACGATGAGCGCAGCGGTGATGGGCAGGGCTTGTCGGCGACCGATATCGATTCCCTGGATCGCGAGGGGGATATCAACCAAATCGGCGCCCGCTATGCCTTTAAATTTAAACCCAGCAATGTGCTGGTCTTGGGCGTGGAGTATTCCGACTACGATTTGGATGGCAGTGCCATGACCTACGATGGCGCCTCCCTGGAGGCCAATTGGCTGTATTCGCCCAATCAGCGATTGAGTCTGGTGACTAATTTCGCGTTCGGCAAGTATGACTATGAAGCGGACCATCCGCTCTTTGGCGATAAAGCCGACAAAGATCGCCTGGGATTGGGCGTGAAAGCCTTTTATCGGGAGTTGTTCGGAATTAAAAATTGGGTCGCCAATGCTTCCCTGGCCTACGGCGACGAAGACAGTGATATCGGTTTCTTTGACAGTAATATCCTCACTGTTTCAGCCGGCTTTCTCTATCGGTTTTAAAGGCGTGGATGGCGGGGGCTATCAGATCATCCCCCGCGGTCTTTTTTAGCAGCGCGCAGCCACCCCTGAGGAGTCTGGCATGATTCCATGGTTCCACCGAGCCCGAAGATGTCTGATGCTGGCTTGTTTCTCTTTGGGCTTGTCAAATTGCACTATGGTTGGTCCGGATTTTAAGAGCATTGATGCCGACCTGCCGGAGGACTGGTTTACGCTCGACCCGCGCTATGTTGCCGAGGGTGATCCAAATTTTTCCGAGTGGTGGACCCAGTTCAACGATCCGGTACTTAACGAGGTTATTGCAATTGCGAGACGGCATAACAAGACCCTCGAGATTGCCGGTGTGCGTATCTATGAAGCGCGGGCGGCGCTCGGTTTGGCGACCGGTTTGAAGTACCCGCAGATTCAAACGCTATCCGCCAGTGCCGCCAGAATTGAGTTGAGTGAAAACGGCGACCTCATTTCCAGTTTGCCCGATTCGGTCGCTTCCCAGACCGATACCAAATTTACCAATTACGGGGTGAGTATCGACGCGGTTTGGGAGCTGGATTTCTGGGGTAGGATAGGCCGCGGCGTGGAAGCGGCCAGCGCCAATTTAATGGCGAGTGACGCGGCCTATGGTCAGGCGCTGGTGGCGGTCACGGCAGAGGTGTCGACCTTGTATTTATTGCTGCGCAGCGTTGAGGACCGTCTCGACATCACCCGGCGCAACGTCGGTTTGCAGCGGCGCAGCTTGCAGATTGCCAGGGTGCGTTTTGACAATGGCCTCACCACTGAATTGGACGTGCAACAGGCCACGGCTTTATTGCGCGACACCGAATCGCTAGTCACTTTGCTCGACACCGATATTCGCCGCCTGCGGCATGCGCTTGGCGTATTGACCGGCGGCACCCCGCGCAGCCTGGAACAATTGCTGGGCTCGCGGGGAGGGCTGCCGGAATCGCCGCGCCTCTTAAACCCGGTCATCCCCGCGGAGCTGCTGCGCCGACGTCCCGATATCCGTCGGGCGGAAATGCGGGCGGCCGCGCAGAATTCGTTGATCGGCGTCGCCAAGGCGGATATGTACCCGGCATTTCGGCTGTTCGGCTCGGTGGGATATTTGGCGGATAGCACCGGTGATGTGTTCAAGAGCAGCAGCGAGACGGCTGTCGGGGCCTTTAGTGTGCTGTGGAAATTTCTCAATTACGGCCGCCTGAAAAATGCGGTGCGCATTCAGGACGCGCGCTTCCAACAACTGATACAAGAATACCAGCTCACCGTATTGACGGCGGCGCGGGAAGTGGAAGACGCGTTGGTAGGGTACGGCAATTCTCGCGAGGAGGTCAAATTTAAGACTGCCAGCGCGAGGGCGGCGGAGCGGGCGGTGGAGATCGCGCTGGTCCAGTATCGCGACGGTGTGACCGACTATATCACTGTGCTGGACACGCAGCGCATTCAACTGCAACAGCAGGATGCCGTGGTCGGCGCCAGAACCAAGGTGGGCGTCAATCTTGTTGCCGCCTATAAAGCGATGGGGGGCGGTTGGCAGTTGCGCGCAAACGATGATTATGTCGGGAAAGATATTCAGCGGCAAATGACAGAGCGCACCAATTGGGGGGATTTTTTTGACGCGCCGTAAGCGCCAAATACATCCCGGGTCCACCGCGAAAACCCACGATTTTGCAGATTACCGGGTTAATAGTAATAATCACTGCTCGCCCAGGAGGTCGAACAGACCATGAATTGCAATGTTTATGCACTGGCTTTAACCGGGGTCGCGACGGTACTCAGTACCGCCGTGGCGGCTCAGGAGTTGATGATTTATCCGAAAAAAAATCAGACCGCGCAGCAGCAGCAAAAGGATGAGTTTGAGTGTTACAACTGGGCCAAAAATGAATCGGGATTCGATCCCATGGCGCCGCCGACGGCCAGCAGACCGCCGCCGCAGCAAGAGGCGCAACAGGGCGGTGTCGGTCGTGGCCTCCTGGGGGGCGCCGTGGTCGGCGGTATCCTCGACGGTTCCAGCGGGGCAAAAAAAGGCGCCGCGGTCGGTGGGATCATGGGCGGCATGCGGCGCAACGAGCAGCGTCGCCGCGAACAGCAGGCGATGTCGCAGTGGGAGCAGGAACAGACCGGGCAATACTCGGCCAATCGCAATCGCTACAACCGCGCCTACGCCGCCTGTCTCGAATCCCGTGGTTATACCGTGCGTTAATTATTTGCTACCTGGAGCCGCCATGCGGCGGATAAAATACTATGCCTAAAACTTTTTTCCCAGCCGTTTTACTTTCCGCCTCCGGTCTGGTTACCGCGGCGCTGCCCGAGGCCGCGGATTACGATGGTTCCAACAATCTGCTCTGCGCGTCCCAGTCGGTTATGGAATGCCTGCCCCATATGGGCTGCGAAGATGTGCCGGCGGAGTCGATAGGCGCGCCGGATTTCATTGAATTGAATTTTGCCGACAAGCAAATGACAGTGCCGCATTCGACCCACGCCCCGAGCCGGATACAAAGCCAGAAGACAGTGGACGGCAAGCTCATTGTGCAAGGCGTGGAGGATGGTTATGAAGATGTCCGCGATGGCACGGGTTGGACGATCGCCATAGACGGCGGCAGCGGTAAAATGGTGGCTACCGCGTCCGGGGACCGGGTGGCCTTTATCTTTTTTGGGAGTTGCATAAAATTCTAGGGCTCAGAGACCATGGAAGCGCCGGGCAAGGCCCGGTGAATTTCCACGGCAAATTCTTGCAACAGCTGGCTCAAACTCGAAACGCCCTCTTCGTGGGTAGGTCCGGCGGCGACCGAATGAGCAAAGCGGCCCCGGGCAATGGAGATGTCTTCTCTATTTAACCAGGCCCAGATCACTTCCATGCGCGCCGGGCCCCCGCCTTGGACGTCGAAACGGAGCACGTCGGCGCGCAGGCGGTATTGGGGGACCATCTTCAGCATACTCGGAAAGCGAATATAAAAGCGATGTTGGTCGAGAACCGAAAGGTTTTTCAACAAGGCGATTTGAAATTCTTTTTCCAGATTCCCCGCCCACTGTTGCACGCCGGAAATCTCGTAGCGGTTGGTGCTCTCTCTTCTAACGACCGAGGAACGCTTGAGATAGTCGGCGAAAGAGATTGGCCCCACCATCACGGTCTCGGTGTCGTCGAGTGGCTGTGGCTGGTCAATCAGATCCGGGGCGGATAGCAGATAGAAGTCGGTTTTTACCGAGGATCCCGGCGTGGCGCAGGCGCTGATGAATACGATGATGAATAGCGGCGAAAGGTTTTGATATCGGATCATCTTTGCAAGACCACTAGTTTTTCTTCCCGGCCAGGATAGCCTCGGGGTTTCGTTGCAGGGTTTCCGCCAGTTGGCGCACCTGATCGGCGGCTCGTTCGAGGGCGGTCATGGTTGCGATAACGGTGTTGCTGATATCCGATCCGGGCAGCACCAGTCGCTCGTAAGTGTTTAGGGTTTGCGTGGCTTGGGTGAGAGTTTGGTCCAGCAGGGTCAATGAACTTGTCGCTGCATTCGCCGCCTGGCGAAGGGACTGAGTGGTGGTGAGTAATTCATTGGCAAATCCCGCCTTTTCCTCGTCGATGGTCTGCAGAATATTGTTGAGGTGCTTCATGGCCGCGGCGAGTTCACGCGTGGTGGACTGTGCCTGCTCGGAATTGATTAATTTGTCGATCCCCTCGACGATGTTCGTCATCTTTTCGCCCACTGTCTTAAGATCGAGACTGTGAATATAGCTGATCAGTTTTTCCACGGTTTTGCCGATAATTTCAATGTCGCTAGGAACGGTGGGGATCACCGGATAACCGTATTGACTGGGCGGTGAAAATCTTGGCAAGTTGCGGTAAAACTCCAGCTGCACCTGCAGCCGGCCGGTGACTATACTCTCTGAGACCAGCTGAGCGGCCACACCGCGTTCCACCAGATCGTCCAGAACTTTCAACATTTCTCGCCTTATTGATGAGGCCTCACCTTTCTCGCGCACGACTAATTTTCCGATCACTCGAATATTGATTTCGGTATTGTCGTTGGTTGTCACAATCTCAATTTGTTGAACTTCGCCGATGGGAACGCCGCGGAAGGTGATCAGTGAGCCGGCGGATAAACCTTTAACCGAGCCTCTGAAAACCATTTCAATTTTTTGTTCAATTGCAAACCAGTTTTTGGAACCGAATACAAAAACGCCGGTCACCATGATGGCGATGGCGCCGAGAGTAAACAGGCCGATTTTCTGTGCGCTTGCAGCTTGTGTCCTCATTTAGAGGTTCCTTAATTTTCCCCGTCGAAGAAAGCGCTGAACCTTTTCAATCTCGCAATTCTCCAGCAAATCCCCAGGCGCGCCAGTGGTCAGCATGGTGCGTGTGTCCGGGTCTAAAAATACCGAATTGGTGCCGATGGCGAAAATACTGGCCAGCTCATGGGTGACAATGACGATGGTGGATTTCAGGCTTTCGCTCAGTTCGACAATTAATTCGTCGAGCAAATATGCGCTCACCGGATCCAGTCCGGCGGAAGGTTCATCGAAAAACAGGATTTCCGGATCCATGGCAATGGCGCGGGCCAGCGCCGCGCGTTTTAACATGCCGCCGCTGATTTCCGCGGGGAAATAATCCGCGCAGCCCGCCAAGCCCACCATGGCCAGTTTTAGTTCCACCAACTCGCGAATGGCCGCGGGTGACAAATCGGTATAGAGTTCCAGCGGCATGCCGATGTTGTCCGCCAGACTCAGGGAGCTGACCAGGGCGCCAGCCTGGTAGGAGACACCGAAGTTTCGCATAATGCCCTGTCTCTCTTGCTCAGTTACCTGCCAGAGGCTTTGCTCGTTTATTAGAATAACGCCCTCGGCCGGGTGATAGAGGCCGATCATATGCTTGAGCAGCGTGCTTTTGCCGCAGCCGCTGCCGCCCATGATGATGAAGATATCCTGTCGCGCGATATCGAAGGTCAAATTTTCCTGTACCAGTGTGGCGCCGTATCTCATAGTGAGATTGCGGATCTTGATATGCGCCGTCTTGTCGTCCATTTAGATACCCACTATGGTGGTGACAATGGTCACCAGGGAATCGAATACAATGATTAACACAATACCCACCACCACGGCGGCGGTGGTGGCCTGACCGACCGCGGTTGCGCTGCGCCCGGAATTGATTCCCATGTAGCAACCGGAAAGGGCGATCAGCACGGCAAAAATAATGCTTTTAAACAAACCGATTAGAAAATGCACCAACGGAACCGTGTTGATCATCTGCTCAAAATACATGGACGACGTGAGATCCAGCATCGTTGTGCTGACCAGCGCGCCGCCGAGTATGCCCATTAAGTTGGCATAGGCAGTGAGCAGCGGCACCATCAGAATCAGTGCCAGCATGCGCGGCAAGACCAAAAAGTCGATGGGGTCCACGCCCATGGTTTTTAGCGCGTCGACTTCTTCGTTGACCTGCATACTACCCAATTGCGCCGCGAAGGCCGCGCCGGTGCGGCCAGCCATGATAATCGCGGTCATCATGGCCGCCATCTCGCGCGCCATCGCCAGCCCCACCAGACTGGCGACGAAAATACTGGCGCCGAATTTCTCCAGTTGCACGGCGCCAACGAACGCCAGAATCATGCCGATCAATACACTGATCAGAGTAATAATGCCCAGCGAAGAGGGGCCACAATTGTGCAGCAGGTTGAACAGATCGCGGCGTCGGTACACCGATTGCCCGAGCACAAAGCGTTTAAAAGACAGCAGGCTTTCCCCGAAAAAGGTAACAAAAGTCAACAGCCGTTCGCTGGTGCTGATGACATGGGTGCCGAGGCGTTCAGCCAAGTCGGGTCGGCGGCCATTTGTGGTCATGCCTTCCCGCGCCGGGATGGCGCGGGCGAGCGCAAGCAGTCGCACTGCGCCTTCCGGCATTGACCGATACGTCGTGTCGAGCTGATGGTGTTGCGCCTCTGTGCTCAAGGCCAAAAGGTAGGCGACTAGCGCGCTGTCCCACTGTCCGAGATCGTGCCCGTCGAATACCAGAGTTCGCAGTCCGGGTGGCGATTGCAGGTGGCGGACGTCGGGCCCGGGATCTTGCAAGCCATCTTGAATGTGCCAGTCACCGCCCAGTTTTACACGGACAGTGGTGTCGGATTCCCGCAGAAACTCAAGCTCTTTTTTTGCCATGTGGTGTTCCTGTGAAAATATGCGCGTGCTTGGCAGGCTTGAGTTTAAGAGAAAATCGTCGCTGGGAATGTGGGACTTTGGGGCAGGTCGGCCCTCATCAGGCTGTTTATCCTGGCATAAATGCATGCCGGGTTGATAGGTGCCCTAAAGCCCAATGTACGGATTTCCGTTGATTAACTATCTTGTTTCCATCGCAGCGGCGAAGGCGTCGACCGCCTCTGACGCAAACCCGCTGTCGATATCGGCGCCCGCGGCGCGGGGCCTTGTCAAGATTCACGTGTGTTCACCCGGAATCCTTCTCCCAGGGTGACCTTTAGCCGACCAAATCCTTGGTCGGCTTTTTTTATGCGCATGCGCTTGCGGAAGTCACGGCCTGGCCTGACAATAGGTATCCTCATTTGGCCTTCAGCAGCAACGATGAAAGCACTTATTCAACGCGTGGCCCACGCCTCCGTGTCTGTCGACCAAGAAGTTGTCGGCAAGATCTCATGCGGTATTTTGCTCTTGGTGGGCTTTGAAAAAAGCGACACTGTGGAGATATTGGACAAGATGGCGAACAAGATTCTCGCCTATCGCATTTTTTCTGACCAGGAGGGCAAGATGAACCTCAGCCTGGCGGATATCGACGGCGAATTGCTGGTAATTTCCCAGTTTACGCTTGCCGCCGCCACCAACAAAGGCCTGCGACCGAGCTTTTCCGCGGCGGCGCCACCATTACAGGGACGGGCGCTGTATGAACAATTCATTGCCAGGCTGGAGTCATTGCACGGGCGCGTCGCCACGGGGCAATTCGGCGCTCATATGGACGTCAGCCTGCTGAATGACGGTCCTGTCACCTTTCTTCTGGCCATGTAATTTGTCGGGCAAACTGCTAGACTACGCTCCGCTGCGATCACTACGCCTGGAAATGCAAGTTGGGTTGATGCAAGTCGGGTTATAGTTGAAGGCGCGGCAAGTACTCATTGACACCAGATATTTTCACGAGGAGTTCCCCATGGATCCAATGACCGCTGTACTGATGACCTTTGGCGCTATCTTGGTGTTTGCCGGTTGGGTTCAATTACTCATCACGTCGTTCAACGAGGATTACAGTTGGGGGCTTACGACCCTCTTTCTGCCCCCCATCTCCTATATCTTCGCGTGTTTTGCCTGGGACAAAGCCAAGGGCGCAATGTGGCTGACGGGAATTGGCTGGCTGTTAATTGTCTCGAGTGTGTAGTGGAGGCACGGAGAATCTGTGTTAGGTGTGTTCACCGAGCCGGTCAGAAAGCTCAAGATTGTCCGCACAAATCGTAATGTTGGCACAAAAAATATCAATCAAGCCTTTGTCTATTTCAGCCAATTCGGCGTCGCCGCAGACAAAGCAGGCCATGTCGCCGCGCGCTTCGCTGCCGAGGTACAAAGCGATTGCGTACTTGTTGAAGATAGTGTGTTGCGCATCCAAACATTGCAGCAGGTTGTTTTCAGCTGCGCTCCCGGCCAGGTTGGAAAGTGGCTTGTCGATCAGCGGTGTGAAGCGTCCCGCCGCGGCAATGATCTGCGCTTCGTCATCATGACGATTGCGCCGGCGCACGCAAATCAAGCCTTGCGGCGGGATGCTAAAGAGACCGCAAAGATGGGTAATCACTCCCTGCGCAAATTCCCGAATTCCCCCTTGGGTCAGTAGTGCGGCGCTGGATTTGACGATCATGTCAAGATTTTTCTTACTTGCATTAATCGTTTGAATTTGCTTGTAGGAGCGTATCGCAGTGGTCAGCGAAGCAAACAGGCGCGCCTGGGTAAGTTCTGACTTCAGCTTGTAATCGTTAATGTCATAGTCGCGGATAACCTCTATTTCCGGTGCCTGGTTGGGTTGACCGGTGCGCAGGATAATACGTGTGTCGGTGATGTTCAGTTCGTTGCGGATGACAGGTACCAAGTCGAGACCCGCATTGGGGGTTTCCATCACCACATCCAGCAACACTACCGCGATATCCCGGTGTGCAAGCAGCAGCGCTTTCGCTTTCCGCGCGGTGGTTGCATGCAGAAATTCAAGCTGTCGGCCCACCACCTCGGTATTGCGAAGGGCGAACGTGGTGGCCGAATGCACATCCTTTTCATCGTCAATGATAAGCACGCGCCACACCGGTTTTTCGCCATCCAGGGATCCGTTCGGCGATTCATCGATAAATTCCATCAAGCCGTCGTTGTTCGGTTTATCGTCGCTCATTGTGCTATTCGATGCGCCCCCCGCGCTCAGATCCGCGTTCCGTTCCGATATCCCGGGGCGCCACCAGTGGAATTTTTACAATAAACGTCGTGCCCCGGCCCAGCGCTGACTTGACGTCGATGGTGCCACCCAGTGCCGCAGTGACGATATTATGCACGATGTGCAAACCCAGTCCGTTGCCGCCTTCACCTAACTTGGTGGTAAAAAACGGGTCGAAGATGTGGGACAGCGACAACGACTCAATACCTCGTCCGTTGTCCGCCACTTCGATTTGGACGCCCCCTTCCAACGGCTGCGTGCTGATCACAATCTTCCCACTCTCGAGACCGTCGAAACCGTGCAACAGGGCGTTGTTGAGAAGATTCGTGATCACCTGGCCGAGTGGGCCGGGATAGCTGTCGAGGGTGACATCACTTTGCTCGTGAATTTCCAAAGTGTAGGGCATGTGCTTCATGAGAGTCGCCATGGTCACGCGCGTTTCGCGCAGTAAACTCGACAACTGGAATCGCCGGCGCTGCGCACTGGTGCGGTCGACCGCTACCTGTTTAAAGCTGGACACCAGCTCCGACGCCTTTTCAAGACTGACGCATACCAGATTGGCGCCCTCTTGCATATCGCTCAAATATTGCTCAAGACTCGAGCGTGTCATACCCTCAGCCATCAATGCCTTTATCTTACCTGTGCTGTCCAGCAACGATGACGCCACAGTCAGGCCGTTGCCAATGGGCGTATTCAGTTCATGGGCAATGCCTGCCACAAGTGAACCGAGGGCCGCCAGCTTCTCTTGTTGCACCAGCTCACCCTGCGCATGGCGCAGCTTATCCAGGGTGCCTTTCAATTCCTGGTTAACGTCCAACAACTCGGTAGTTCTTTCCCGCACGCGTTCTTCCAGCTCTTGGATCGAGCGGCTCAAGGCGCCGCGCATCCGTTCCAACTGATTCGACAGAGCGCCGAACTCGTCCCTGCCCAACTTGGGAATTTGCGTTTCCAGGTCACCTTCCGCGATACCCGCTGCCGATCGCTCCAGTTGAAACAGCGGACCGGTCACTCGTTTTTTCAGAAAGTAGCTGATCAGAGCCACCGAGAAAATCAGCTGGAAAGAGAGAATGGTCAACAGTAACCTGGAGTCGTCCTTTGCCTTGTTGCGCGCTTCTTTGAGGCTGTAGACCAGCGACACTTCCCCCAGCAGGTCGCCTTCATAGGTAATTTCGCGCGACATGGTAATGCTGTCTTCATCCAGCGCCGATGAGCCGCCGCCATATCCCAGGAAGACGGTGTTGGAACTCGTGGTCACCAGAATTGACAGCACGGACTCATCGACGCTTATCACGTCAATCAAAGGTTTGCCCAGATTTGCTGAAATGTTCCACAGTGGTAGCGTCATGCCCGCCTGCAGCAAATCGATGTAGCTCCCAGCTTTAACCTGGCTGTCATAAGTAATGGTGCGGTTATAGTTTTCCGAAATAAGGATGTAGCCGCTGATGAGCGCCGGAAAAGCGATGGCGAACAAGACGATGATCAACAATACCTGTTGCAAGCTGCGATATGCCTGCACGCGCCTTACTTTAACCGTGTCGGCGGAGACTTTTGCTTGGGTAGTAGCCGCTTCAATCATGGGCAGCACTCTAAAAAGAAATGAGTCTATCAGCGTCCTTTGAGGCAATACAGCGGCATTGGGGCTGCTTTGACCGACCCCGGTGCTCTGCTCGGGCAATAAAGCAACAGGGTTGCGCAGCATGTTTTGCCATCTGACGCCTCCGCTCCCGCGCTGATACAGATTGCCTTATATTAGCACGCTGCCACACGCGTGCTTAACGGCCGCGCAGTCTGCCGGCCGCCATGCCGCAGATCAGGCATTTTCGCGCTCGACGTCGAGGTTTAATACCTCACCTGCCATAACGTGAACATGAATTAGGAGGGGGGCGCAGCAAACCTGGCAATCCTCCACATAACTCTGCCGCTCTTCCAACGGCTCAATCAGAATAGTCGAATTCTCCCAGCAATAGGGGCACTGGATCTCAGCTTCAAGCAAGTACATTGATATCGCCACGTTGCGGTTGGCTCGGCAATTACCCCTCAATAGTATAACGACACAGCGTGCCTGTGGACCACCGCGTTAGTCGGCTTCAGGCGACACCGTCATCCAGTTTTCGAGATCGCCCCGATGCCAGGCACGCATCAGATCGAGGCCATCGTCAACGATGCCCCAATACTTGTCGATCAAAACCGTCGCCAAATTGAACAACTGGGAAGCCGAGGAATTAATGGTTTTACCGGACAATACATCGTGGGTGACGATCTCGATGAGGTGGGAAAATTTCACTTCCAACTCTCCAACAACGACTTTGGCATTGAGCTCACCGCCCAGCACTTCCTGCAATCGCTGCGCGCGGTGCCGAAGTTTGTCGTTTTGCTCCCTGGCGCAGCGCAGAAAAAACCGCAGTTTACGATCGTGATCGTAATCCGCGGCGCCCACGGCGGCGGCGAAACTCGCCAAACCGCGAATTTTGGCCAGGTTTTCAACCGTGGTCGGCAACAAGGCGCAGACGAAGGAAAGCAGTTCGATCTGTTTGACCTGGCGCGGATGGCTGCGGGGCTTCGTCGCCAGCGCGCGCACCGCTGCTGCACTGAATGCATCGTCATGCAGTGGCGTTTCCAGCGTTTTTGCCAACGCCGCGCTCGACTGCAGCAACTGTTCAATGAAATGCGAATGCAGTTCAAAGTTATCGCTGAGCTTATCGTCCTGCCAGTCGTGGCGAATCGTCGTCCAGGCCGACTGAAAATTGCCTCTGTCACGCGTGGAAAAAACCTTATCACCCTGGCTGGTGAACACATCCAGGGTGAGCATGCGGCGATCGATTTGCTTTTGCAGGGCGCAAAACTCACGCTCGAAAGCGCGATTGCCCGCCAGTAGGCCCATGCTGATGCCCCGGTGACGCTGCACATCCTTGACCAGATGATTCAATTGGCTAATCAGCAGCAGGGCCAGTTCGCGCGTTTGATATGCGTTACAAAAATCGGCGAACGCCTGCCGCGAATTCGACATGCTGGTTTCGGTGGGGGGTATGAACGGTGTAATCTGAATCATTGGTTACCAAAGTTTCTGTTTCGAGCCATTGTTTCGGCGCGCTGACGTTTCCCCAAGATTTGCGCAAACTCTGTACCAGGTTTGCCACTTACCCTGTGCGTCCCTGTCATTGGGCATTTGTCGCTAGTGTGCTGTTCCCCAAATAACGTTGCGCAGGTGCACGGGATTTTGCGTTCCTGGCGAGGCGCGAGGACGCCGTGTGGCAGGCCCCACACAAGGACGAGCAACGACGCCAGGGACGCAAAAGTCCCGCAGTTGGGTAACGTTATTTGGGGGACAGCACACTAGGTACACGCTTGCAAGACCTCAAAACGACCCGAATTAGTGAGACCGCAACTGTTCGCTGCATCATTTTAGTGCTCAGTGGTCAGCGCCGCTCCCGCTCATCGGCCCTGGATAAAATCCGGATGTTGCCCATGTATCTTTTGTTTACCATGTTTCTGGCCCTATAATGCTGTATTTATTGACTACCCATAACCCCTGACAATGAAACACAACTACCAGCCTGCATCCATCGAGCCCGAAGTTCAGCGCCATTGGGAGCGAAACCAATCATTTCAAGTTGGCGAAGACCCGGATAAAGAGAAATTCTACTGTCTGGCGATGTTCCCCTATCCGAGCGGCCGCCTGCATATGGGGCATGTTCGCAACTACACCATCACCGACGTCATTGCGCGCTTTCAAAAGATGCAGGGCAAAAACGTGCTCCACCCGATGGGATGGGACGCCTTTGGCCTGCCGGCCGAAAATGCCGCCATCAAACACAACACCGCCCCCGCCCGATGGACCTTGGCCAATACCGACTATATGCGCAAGCAGTTGAAGGCCCTCGGCTTCGGCTTCGACTGGTCGCGCGAACTGACCACTTGCAAACCCGACTACTACAAGTGGGAACAGTGGTTTTTTACTCGTCTCTATGAAAAAGGCCTGGCCTATAAAAAAGTCTCCGCGGTGAATTGGTGTCCCCACGACCAAACGGTGCTCGCCAATGAACAGGTGATCGATGGCTGTTGCTGGCGTTGCGATACGGTAGTGGAACGCAAAGAAATCCCACAGTGGTTCATCAAGATCACCGCCTACGCGGAAGAGTTGCTGAACGATCTGGACAAACTTCCCAATTGGCCGGAGCAGGTAAAAACCATGCAACGCCATTGGATCGGCAAAAGCAAGGGCGTCGAACTCACCTTCGAGCTAGAGCGCGAAGTCGCGGGATTCAAGCGTTTTGACGTCTATACCACCCGCCCCGATACGCTGCTGGGCGTCACCTACGTGACGCTGGCGGCGGAGCACCCCATCGCGTCGGAAGTCGCCGCGTCCAATGCCGCGCTGAAGCACTTCATCGACGCCTGTAAGACCCAATCCGTGGCCGAGGCCGATATGGCGAACATGGAAAAGTTGGGCATGGACACTGGGCTAACCGCTCGCCACCCCATCACCGGTGAGGCGGTTCCCGTATGGGTGGGCAACTATGTGCTCATGGACTATGGCTCCGGGGCTGTGATGGCGGTGCCGGCGCACGACCAACGCGACTGGGAGTTTGCGCAAAAATATGCGCTGCCAATCAAGCAGGTGATCGCGCCGCGTAACCCGGCGGACAAACAGCCGGATGTCGACCAAGCGGCCTATGTGGACAAAGGTATTCTGGTCAACTCCGGTGAGTTCGACGGGCTCGATTTCGACGGCGCCTTCGAAGCCATCTCGCAAACTCTGGTGACCGCCGCGAAAGGGCGTGTCACCACCCAATACCGCCTGCGCGATTGGGGGGTTTCCCGCCAACGCTACTGGGGCGCGCCGATTCCGATCTTTAATCTTGCCAACGGCGGCGAAATACCCGTGCCCGCCGACCGGCTCCCGGTGTTATTGCCAGAAGACGTGGTAATGGACGGCGTGCACTCGCCCCTTAAGCAGGACGAACAGTGGAAGCGGAGCGATTTGGACGGCGTCGCCGTCGAACACGAAACGGACACCTTCGATACTTTTATGGAGTCGTCCTGGTACTACGCCCGCTACACCAGCCCGGGTGCCGATGCGATGCTTGACCCAAAGCGCGCCAACTACTGGTTGCCGGTCGATCAATACGTCGGCGGCATTGAACACGCCATCCTGCATTTATTGTACGCGCGATTTTTTCACAAACTGATGCGTGATGAAGGCCTGGTCAGCTGCAGCGAGCCCTTTGCGCGTCTGCTCTGCCAGGGCATGGTGTTGGCGGACTCGTTCTTCCGGCGCACCAATGGGCACAAGGAATGGATCGCGCCGCAGGATGTCGCCATTGAAAGAGATGCCAAGGGTAAAACATTGCGCGCAACCCTGGCTGCCACCGGCGAAGAATTGCATTTCGGGGGCATGACCAAGATGTCGAAGTCGAAAAACAATGGCGTCGACCCGGAAACCATCATCGCCAAGTACGGCGCTGACACCGTGCGCTTGTTTACCATGTTTGCCGCGCCTCCCGACCAGACCCTTGAGTGGAGTGAAAACGGGGTCGAAGGCGCCTACCGTTTTCTAAAGAAGCTCTGGAAAACGGTTGCCACTCATGTCGAGGCTGGGGAACCCGGCGAACTGGTGGCCGGCCAATTGGCCGGTGCACAAAAGGATTTGCGCCGTAAGACGCACGCGACCATTAAAAAGGTCACTGACGACTTCGGCCGCCGCCAAACCTTCAATACCGCCATCGCCGCGGTGATGGAACTGCTGAACGAGGTCACCCGCCACGCCGATCGCAGCACCGCCCTCGGCCTTGCAGTTGAGCGCGAAGCCCTGAAATCGGCGCTGCTGCTGCTTGCCCCGATCGTGCCGCACATCTGCCACGTGCTGTGGCAAGAACTCACTCACAGTGACGCCGATATTTTGCGGGAGCCCTGGCCCGAGCACGACGCCGCTGCGCTGGAGCGCAGCAGCGTCACTCTGGTGGTACAGGTCAACGGCAAGGTACGCGACAAAGTGAAAATCGCTGCCGATGCGGATAGGGAGAGCGTCGAGACCACCGCTCTGTCGAGCCCTAAACTGCAGAAATTTATTGAAGGTAAACATATCCGTAAAATTATTGTCGTACCCGGTAAGTTGGTTAACGTGGTTGCGAATTGATGGCATTGCGATTTTTTCTTGTTGCGCTGTTGTCAACCTGTATTTGCGCCTGCGGTTGGCAGCTGCGCGGTTACGAACAGCACAAGGCGGCAGGAGCAAAAAAAATCGAACGCATTCACCTGCGTACATCAGCGGACAACCGACTCTTTCAGGCAAGTTTGCGCCGGCTATTCAATGACATGTCGATCAGTCTTGATCCGGAGGCCGAATTAAAACTCGTGTTGGGGGCCGAACATACAGAGCGGCGACCGCTGTCGTATGGCAGTACTGGCATCCCGGTGCAATATCAACTTATCATGACGATAAAATACGCCTACGCCAACGCCGGCCAGCAGACACCTGTGGATAAAAAACTGGTTGCTCGCCGACAATACGATTTTGATACTGAGCTGGTGGTTGCGAAAAACGAGGAAGAGCGCCAGCTTCTTCAGGAAATGCGGGAAGAGCTTGCAGCGCGAATCATTGCATCGATTGATAAATAGGCGATACATCCCCTATGGCTAAGCTGCGGATGGATCAACTGGACAAGGCCCTGGCAAAAAAAATTGCACCGGTCTACCTAGTGACGGGCGATGAGGTGTTGCTGGTACAAGAGGCTTGTGCCAGCATTCGCACACACGCGGCGCAAGCGGGCTATAGAGAGCGCGAACTCTACCATACCGATGCTGGCTTTAAGTGGGATACGCTGAGCAACAGCGCCAATAGCTTGTCGCTATTTGCGGAAAAAAAAATCATTGAAATCCGGGTGCACAACGGCAAGCCCGCAGATGCGGGTAGTAAGGCCATTGTTGAATACTGCGAATCCGCCGGCGAAGACAACTTGTTGCTGCTTATTCTTCCGAAAATCGACAAGCGCGCGCAAAACTCCAAGTGGTATAAAGCCCTCGACAAACACGGCGATATCGTCGCCATCTGGCCGATCGGCGCCCAGCAACTACCGCGCTGGGTCGAGCAGCGTCTGCGGGTGGCCGGACTTTATGCCGACAAAGAGGCCGTTGACGTGTTGTGTGCAAAAGTTGAAGGCAACCTGCTGGCGGCAGCTCAGGAAATTGAAAAACTAAAGCTCATTGCCGAAAATGCTCACATCGACGCCAGGACCATGGCCGAGGTGGTAACCGACTCCGCCCGCTATGACGTTTTCGGCCTGGTCGACAAAGCGCTGACCGGCGACAGCCGCGCGGCGGTGACCAGCCTACACGGCTTGCGCGGCGAAGGCACCGAACCCACGCTGATTCTGTGGGCGCTGGCGCGTGAAATACGAACACTCACCGCCATTAAAGAAGGCATGGAAAACGGCGGCAGCTTTGATTTTGCGGCCAAACAGGCAGGCGTGTGGGACAATCGCAAAGCCCTGCTAAAACACGCCGCTTATCGACTCCATTTGCGACAACTTCATATTCTGCTGCGAAAATCCAGTCACGCCGACAAAATGATCAAAGGCACCGTCAAAAGCGATGTCTGGAATATGCTGCTCGATATAGCGCTGTCACTCAGCGGCACCGACGCGCTGAATCCGCGTTCCTTGAAAATGAGTTTGCAGCTATCGCGTTAGTGGTTAATGGAAGTGATGAAACGGGTTTCTTAGAGAAAAGATGCAAACCTTAATTCGCGTCACCAAAACGTCGCCCAGCCGTTATCGAAATTAGGCATGTATTTTTGGCAAGACATGTGAGGGGGAGGTTGCGTATTGAACTTTCAAATCATTTGACGGTGCCACTTTCCGAAATGCAACGCTCGATATGGCTTCTTAATACACTACACTATTAATCCGGTATAAATGCATGCCGGCTTAATAGTTGACGCTCAAATTGAGTGACATAAGCCATTATCCTTCGCTTGGGGGAAGCCCGGCCAATGAAGAACCCGCCCACCCACCTGTCAGTAATGCTCGAAAGCACTCAAATCGTCGCCGAGATATTCGATGTTCTCGGCGTCGCGATCCTGGTGCTTGGGATCGGCGTGGCCACATTTTTATTTCTGCCTTCATTGTTCCGGCCGGCGCGCCTGGTCGAGGCGATCGAAACCTTCAAAATCCGCATCGGGCGGGTGATGCTGCTTGGCCTTGAGGTTTTAATTGCCGCCGATATCGTGAAGACGGTTGCCCTCGAGCCAACTATGGAAAATGTGGCAGCCCTTGGCCTTTTGGTGGTAGTGCGAACTTTTCTGAGCTGGACACTCGCCTTGGAAATTGAGGGTCACTGGCCCTGGCAGTCGAAACGAAAATAACCCAGCGCATCCGCCGTGATAATGAGCGGGAAATTCTGCTTAACCACGAGCGCGATCGCAAAGAGCGCGATGAGCTGATATTTAAACAGCTTGAGGCGAGGCGTAAGCTGGAACAGCGGCAATCCCGCCTGCAAAATTTCAGCGAAACCAGGCAGCAAGAGCTGTCAGAGGATATTCAGCAATTCAATACCGCCTCGCATGGCGGGGATGCCCTGCGTTAGCTGAAACAGAGGCAACGGCAAAATCGCACTCGTAGCCACACCCACAATATCCCTGGGCATGAGTTGTGATGACCTCTGCTCTGAATGGCTACCTGCTCAAAAATCACTATTCTTGAATTAATGGGTGACAATCTGCTCAAAACAACCACGCGGTTTGGTCAAGCCCCAACAGTTGAGCATAATGGGTTTCTATTCATCCGGCATTCAAATATGTCGGGTTAATGGCGGTGCAGGGACGCACCGCCGCGAGTCGGAGACGCGCGCGAACCGGGATGCCGGACCACCCTAAAAACAAGGAATTTCACA
>JAAUXX010017141.1_pt1 | contig 27779 bp, 20 predicted proteins | sample 7278111 | NCBI WGS metagenome assembly JAAUXX01 (sample SAMN14350116, study PRJNA611818) | marine sediment metagenome | isolation source: surface marine sediment (1.8m) | place: French Polynesia: Moorea | collected 2018-08
CACAGTTTAAGTGCAAAAGAGGCTTGAGATCAAGGGAGGTGTGACAGGTGTTCGAACGACCACAAGCTTGAAGAGCTGAAAACAATCCTCCGAACACTTTTGGCCAAAGAACTCGTCGCTGAAACTCAGCTCACTACCTTGTGCCAACGCCACAAACTCTCTTCGAAGATCCACAGTGTTTACCTCCTGCAGGGCATCTTGATGACTCCATAGAACCAATGATGCCGAGTATTTAACTGTTACCTATGTCTCCGAACAAATTGTTACCCATGTCTCCGGTCTATACACCTGGGCGCTCTACTGCCGCTCCCGGCGGCAGAAGGTGCACCATCCGGTGCCCTGATACTCTGGAACATGGCAAATGCTTTGGCTTCGATCTCCGAGAATGTATGGTTGTGTTGTGCTCGATACTATGTAACAAAGTAGAATTAGTAGGTTGTTGAAAAACTCCGAAAAAGGCTCTCTGCCCTTTTCAACAGCCTGCTGGCCGGTCAGTCGGAATACTGAATTTCAAGGCCATAAATTCGGCCTTTGTTTAGCGGGGAAAACGTCGCACCGGGAAAAAAAGGCAGTTGGGTATCGCCGCCAACGGTGGATTCATTCTTGAGGTTTTTACCAAACGCGGAGACCTTCCACGCCTTATTGCCACCGAAGCGTAAAGCCAAGCTCGCATCGAACATATCCGCGGAACGCAAACGGCCGCGATTGTCGTCGGTGTAGGCGGCTGAATCTCTGTGGTAACCGCTTACCTGCGCGGTGAAACTGCCCACTGGCAAGTCCCGCTCGTATGCGATCTGCGCACCGTAGGACCAGGGGGCAAGTCGTGGTAAATCCAGCCCAAGATCTACGTCGTCAATAACGCCGTCTCTGGAAAGATCGAATTTGACTTCATCGTATTCGCCGTCCACATAGCCAATACTGGCACTGAAATACAAATTCTCCGTCACCAGCGCTTGTAGCTCTATTTCGGCACCGGTAATCGTCGCTTCGGCAGTATTGCGAATCAACTGTACGACCGCGACCGTAGGATCAGAGACGTTCACTTCGCGTTGCAAATTATCAATAGTGTTATGGAACGCCGCTACATTCATGCGCAGCTGACTGTCGGCGAAATCTTTTTTCACACCAATTTCCCAACTACTTTGCGTTTCCTCGTCAAAACCTTCGTTGGGCGTGCCAATGGCGGTATGGCGAAGATTGTAGCCGCCACTGCGAAAGCCCCTGGTCCAAAAAGCGTAGGCGAGTGTATCGCTGTCCGCTCTCACTTGCACACCCAATTTGGGAGTAACGTTCGACCATGTGTTTGCATCGACAAAATCGTAGGTTGCACAGCTTACACCGAAGGTACATTGATTCAGCGTGATGGTGGCTATCCTTGCATCTTTCTCCTCCCTGGTATAACGACCACCGACATTCAAGGTGAAAATCTCATTGAGCGCAATGTCAACTTGCGTGAACAAGCCCATGGTTTCCTGTTCCTGATCGCCACCACCGGTAACGTCCAACGATGCCACGGGTATTCTGCGACGCTCAAAATAGTTTATGTCTTGCGTAAAATAGTAGATACCACTGGTCAGGCTTACGTTGCCAAAGGATCCGCTATAGCGGAGCTCATTTGATATTTGATCCTGTTTGGTATCGGCATCGGAATGAAACAAAAAGTTGGGCGTGGCATCAATATCGGCGCCGGTACGGGAAGAATAGTCGCGCCACCCCAATACATTCACAATCTGGCCATCTTCGCCAAAACCCACATTCCAGGTTGCCTCGGTGATGGCTTGATCCCAATCGGTATCGTAGATACCGCTGTTATCAATGGAGAAATCAAAAGAATCCGTGTCGAACAGACCCGCATTTTGCGCCGCCGGGCCATCGCCATCGGTTCCGCCTTGTTCGACTCTTATGACAATGTTGAATGCATCGCTCAGGTCGAAACTCAGAGCGCCACGAATGATGTTGGTTTCGCTTTCACCGTAATCATCTCCGGTTGCCTTATTTTCGAACCACCCGCCATCGTCATGGTGATAGAGCGCTATCTTGCCCGCGGCCATTTCTGTTAAAGGTCCGGAAACAACACTTGAAAAGTAGGCGCTGGAGCCCGACTCGTAGGCTACCCGACTATTAACATTGAGTTCTTTAGAGGGGCTGGACGTGCGCAGTAGCACCGCGCCGCCAGTGACGTTTCTACCGAACAAAACGCCTTGTGGGCCGCGCAGCACCTCGATTCCTTCCAAGTCAAATACGTCGAGCACCACCCCCGAGTTAATGCCGAGATACATACCATCCACAAAAACGCCGACGGTGGGCTCTATGGAGGGTATGGAGCTGTTGACGCCGAGACCTCTGATGGAAAAGTTTGCAATGCCGCGGGCTGTGCCAATGTCTTCCATTTGTACATTCGGCGCCGAGTATCCAATAGCTTTCAAGTCGCGCAGATACATTGCATCCAGCTGCGAATCTGTATAGGCGGTTATCGCGGTGGGAGCATCCTGAATGCTCTCACCACCCATCCTCTTGGTTGCCGTGACAGTCACTTCCTCCAACAGGGGCTTGCTTTCTTGCTGCGCGTAGGCAACGCTACTTAGCGCCGAAAATATAACGCAGAGCAAATAAATGACACCACGCTTAACGGTATCTAGTTTAGGCATATTGCACCTGTGTGAATCCCTGGTAGCTGTCACGCGTTCCCGGAGTATTGATGGGCGTACCCTTATGTATAGTCGATAATCGGTTTTATGCAATGAGTAACCCGGCGTGCAAATATACACGAATCATGCAGCGACAACGCAATTTCTACCCTGATTCTTAGCGGCGTATAAAGCCTTATCTGCACTTTGGATCAAGCCTTCGGGACTTATATCAGACGATGATGGCGCACCGGCGGAATAGCCAATACTGGCGGTAAAATTTATGTAATGGTCCTTAAACGTAAATACATTGTTTTCCAGCTTTTTCCTAATCGCTTCGGCCAAATATTCTGCCCCTCTTGCGTCGGTGTTGGGCAATACAATAATAAACTCTTCGCCACCGTAGCGTGCGACCAGATCACCGGGGCGCTTGAGTGTGTTGCTGATCAGCTCGGCCGTGATTTGCAGCGCTTTGTCGCCGCAAAGGTGGCCATATCGATCGTTTATTATCTTGAAACGATCGATGTCTAGCATGATTAACGCCAAGCTGCTATTGGTGCGAAAGCTACGTCGCCATTCCCGTTGATAGTACTCGTCAAAATACAAACGATTTTTTACGCCGGTTAAACCGTCATTGTAGCTGATATCGCGCAGGGTTCTATTTGCTTCTGCCAGTTCTGCCATCGCGTTATCGAGTTCTTGGGTTCTCTGTATAACCTTATCCTGCAAGCCTTCCTTCGCTTCTCTCTCAAGCCTTTCAGATTCTTGCATTAACACGCGCATGCGATGAGCAAGCGCCGAGGCCAACAGTATCAACTCTATGGCAGAACCAATCTGTCTGGCGTGTATGGTGTAGAAGTTTGCCGGTAACCAACCAACCAAGGTTAAATCGTAAGTCCAAATGCCCAATACCAAGGCCAGCCAGGCAATGACAAAGTACTTCGCCTGTTTGACGCCTCGCGAGAGCGTATAGATACCCAGTAAGATGGTCATTAGCGTCAGCATGGCACTAAAGGTGGCGTTTACCTTGATGCCAATGCCTTTATCGGCGGCAAAGAATATAAGCAATGGCAGTGGCGTGATGCTCAAAACGCACAACGTTAGGGTATTTATTCGGGGAAAAAGGCGGGGGATATCCAGGAACGTACGGGTGAACAATACAGCGAAAAACAATGAAATATTGGATGTCAGCATCGCTATGGTTAAGTTAATGTGACCACTTTTTTGCCACAGATACTCATAACCGAGGCCATTGATAGCGAACTGATACGCCGCGTTACAGAATACAAAGACGCAGTAGTATAAATATGCTATATATTTGATGGAGAAGTAGATAATAAGGTTATATAGCAGCAGCGCTAGTATGATTCCATAGTAAATGCCATATTTAATCTGGGTGTTGATCGCTTCGGGTGGATAGGCTTCCGGTTTCCAGATATGGATGGGCACAGATAACAAGCCATGGGTTCGTATTCTTATATACACGTCCAGCTTTTCATTGGCTGACATATTCAGTGCCGCCAAGGGGTTGCGTATTTTTATATCTCTTGCTGAAAAGGGGCGATTGTCGCCCATTTTTTTTAGTTCCAGGGTGCCGTTTTGCCTTTTGATGTAAACGTCGATTTGATCGAGTATGGGCTCCTGCAGTTCCAACCACCATGCCGCGGGCCGGTCATTGCCGTTTGCCAGACTGAGCCTGAACCAAAGGGCTGATCTCGAGAGCCCAAAGCTCGGAACCTTATCCTGGGAGAGCTCAAAGCGCTGATTAATCTCTGGGTCAGTGAAATCAGCGATATCCAGTGAGCTATCTTTGTCTTCGAGGAAATAGAGGTATCCGAAGACAGCCGTGCCTTCGTCGTCATCAGATAAAGTTAGCACCCGCGTTTGAGCCCAGCCCGGTGAAGATATCGCAACCGCCAATAGGACGAGGGCGCCGGCTTGACATATAAATGAACGTAGAACGCTTGCGGTGTGTTTCAGCACCTCGCTCAGACCTGTTGACGGCGGTTGCATTATCAGGACAAATACCTATTGAAACCAATACCTTAAGCGTAGAAGAAAGCTGCAGGAAACGTGAGCTTCATATGAGCTTCGATCACGGCGCTTGTCCGCCCGCTTTTTCACGTTCTATGTAAGCGCTGAATAAATCATCCTTGCCCATGGAAAGCGATAGCCAAAGGCAATAGGTTATTAATTGTAGTAAAGAAATAGCATACTGTTATAACTGGGCTTGAATAGGGTAAAAACATGCGGTAAGTCACCGGTATCTCGTTTCTTCTCGAAGAGAATGGTCTAATATTCTACTGTCTAACAAAAAATGCTTGTCTTCTAGAGGAGATGTGCGTGAGAGGAGACGTGGGCGCGCTGTTATCGGCGTAGCCCACAGCGGGTGCAATATGCGGGTTAGCAGACTGTTGAAAAACTCTCTTACTATTGACCCGGCAGCCAAATATATCTTCCTGATATATTTGGCTTTCACCCCCTTAAAATACTGCGCATTTGTGCGAAACTGCTTGATTTTAGGGTGGTCCGGCATCCCGGTTCGCGCGGCTCTATCGAGCCGTGACAGAGCATCCATGCTCCGCCATAAACCCGGTATAAATGTATGCCGGGTTAATAAAATAAAGGGCACCTCTAATAATTGCTTTTGGCCTCTGCGCGAGTCTGGCAAGTGTTAGTGCAAGGCGGTCTGCGCCGCGTAAGGCTGGTTGCCTTTCCCAGCAGGCCAACGCGGCAATAACGCTTGCCAGGCCGCGCCCTACGGGGCTTTGCGTGCGATTCATGCACGGCGTTAAAATTTTTCGCCAGGCCACCAGCATGCCTGTAAATTTTGCCTTGCGCATGAACCGCACGCAAAGCCAGAGGCCAAAAGCAATTATTAGAGGTGCCCTAAACATCTTGCCTGTATGATAGCCGCAGATTTTGTTAGTTTCAGACATATTCCATGCGTGTGCCTACTGGTGCTCCTACTCACTGTTGGCTATGCCGGCGCAGAGCCCCTGCGCTTATCCGACACTTATGATCACTATCGTGCCGATAACCACTTGTCTTATCTGGAAGATGTGGACAAATCATTGACGATCGAGACGATTCTCGAATCCGGCCTACAGAAAAAATTCACTCGCGCGGCGGATTGGGCGTCTCAGATCGGCTCGTCGAATTCCGCAGCATGGCTGCATTTGTCTGTGATCAGTGCCGACGAATACACGAAAAAATGGTGGTTGGAGATTGGCAATCCTCTGTTGGACCGCATCGATATTTACATTGTGAAGGAAGATAATACGATTAGAAATATTCAGATGGGCGACAATTTCCCGATGGCGGATCGGGATATTCGTGTGCGCAACCCATTGCTGCCAATAACGCTAAAGCATAGGGAAAAAGTTGACATTTTCCTGAGGATCCAGACCTATGGTCCGCTATCGGCACCTATCCATCTGTGGGAGCCAAAGGTTTTCACTGCCAAAGCCATCGACCGGCAATTGGGTTATGGAATATTTTACGGCATATTCCTCGCCCTATTTCTTTACAATCTAATACTATATTTTTCTGTCAGGGACCTTAACTATCTGTTTTATTGCGGGCTGGTTATCAGCTTGGTTATTTGGCGAACCAGCATCAACGGTCTGGGTTACGAATATCTATGGCCCGGTAATATCAATATATATATTGCGTTACTTTTTTCCAAGCTTTATGCGATCTGTCTGCTCTCGTTCGCCATTTTTTTTCTTAGGATTCGCCGCCTTTACCCCTTGCTGTACAAAGTCCTGTTGGTATTTATGGGCATTTCACCGCTTATCTTGGCAATATTTATATTCTTTGATAAAGCCGCCGCCGTCAGACTGTTGCCGCCTTATTCCAAGCTGAGCATCGCCCTGACCTTATTCGCCGGCATATATGCATACCGTCATGGCGTGCGGGAAGCCAAGTATTTTTGCGTGGCAATGCTGTTTATAGCGACCGCCAGCGTGATACAAATGGTCGCTGGAGTCTGGTCGCTGACAGCAAATGATTGGGTGCCACAGCTTAGACGCATTGGGTGGGTCGCCGAAGCCATATTGTTCTCCTGTGCGCTTACCCATAAGATGCGTCTGACTATGTTGGATAATGAGCGCATTGAGCAAGAAAACAAGGAAAAATTGGAAAAGAAAGTGATAGAGAGAACCGAAGCGCTCATGACTGCCACTGGGGAACTGGAGGCCGCAAATCAGCAACTGCAGGAAATCAGTATTAATGACGGCTTGACGGGCATAAAAAATCGGCTCTACTTTGAACAAGCGTTTAATAGAGAATTTTTGAGATGCCGCCGTGAGCATAAACCGCTATCCATACTCATGATCGATATTGATTACTTTAAGAGAATAAACGATGCCTACGGGCATATATGCGGGGATCAGGCGCTACGCTTTGTTGCGCAGTCTATAACAGACTCGGTGAGGCGGCCCGGTGATATCGTGGCTCGCTTTGGCGGAGAGGAGTTCATCGTCACTCTGCCGGAGACAAATTATGCTTCCGCTCAGTTCGTTGCCGAACGTATTCGTAGGAGCATTGGTGATAGTGATTTTTGTTTTTGTGGAGACAGCATAAAGCTCACAGCCAGCATTGGCTACGCCGTCTTGGACCCTTCGCAAGCTGACCAAAAGCCCGAAGATTTGATTAACGCCGCTGATAAGGCGCTTTATGCCGCCAAGCATGGGGGGCGCAACCAAGTCGTTGCCGCCTAAGGCGGTGACATGTTTGGTCTGAACTAATACGGCCTCAGGCAGCTCGACCTCATCGTACTCAATATCACCTGCCTGGTAAGTGCTGTCACCGCGAAAATCCAAAGTGTCTTGGGCAACGTTAATCGCCGCGGCCGAGACCACCTCGTCCTCCACCACCATCACGCGAATGTCGCGACCAAAGATCCGCTGTTGAAAAATCGCCGGCGCCAGGCGAACCTGCTCCAGTTTGCCGTCGTCCATTGCCGTGGCGGATAGTGTCAGTGAACCACCACCCACCGGTTTGACGATGACCTCGCCATGGTGTTTGATAAACGCGCGCGCCTTGCCGCTCAAGGGAAGTCACCAATGTTGCGAGCTGCACCTGCTGTGGGCGGCCAAATACGGCGACAGTGAGTTCGTTTGCTGCTGCGGCACACATGACGGATGACGCCACTCACTCGGCGGCGACAATTCCCTGACCATCTTCCTGAGGCATCAGTGGCCGGTGGAGGAGGTCAGGGCAGCGACGATGTCGCGAAAGTTTGCTAGGCCTGATCATCTGAGAAAAGATCCGCCAGGCTGCTTATCTCGCTTGTTTGCCGTTTGAGGAGCTCAGCCACTCTTTGGTCCAGATCCCCGAACAGGTTATCGAGGGCCGGCGTCGCAAAAAGGCGGTACCGCGATGGATCGATGCCGGATTCCTCGCCTGGCTGCATGGAAGTCACGGCACTATCGCCGCCGCCGCTCAGCTTGGGAGGCTCCTCCGTGGGCGGTGGGAAAATTCCGCCAATGGTGTCGCCCCGGTCGGGTCCTCTGGAGATCCGATCTGGAAATGCATTAGTGCCGGACTCCTCGCCTGGCTGCATGGAAGGCACAGTTCTATCGCCATCCGTTGACGTGCCTGAGCTGTCATCAGCGACGGGTTTGGAGGTGTCTTCAGCGTCGCTATTACCCGCGGTGGCTTTCTCCTTGATTGCATCGATTTCCCTTTGCATATCCTTTATGGCATCACTGTCAGGTTTTGTATTGGGGGTACTGGGCGCTCCAACTGCGGGTTCCACTGTTATCGCCGCTAAGCTGTCTGATGCTGTGATCATGTTCTTCTCCTCTCGGACCAGAGATCCGTATGAATTGGTTTTATTTGACGTCTCGAACAAAAGATACCCTTTACCGCGAAGCTTGCCCATACATCTTACGGTGTAAGGTGGCGGAGGTTTGTGGCAAGAATTTTGGCTTTGCAACAACTGGGTTTCCGCGTGTAACAACTATTAACAATTTGTTTACCGCGGCGAGATTTGGCAGCATTTTTTGCGCTTTGCTTAGTGCCAAAGTAATAGAGAAACTTTGACTACCTGTTATTTATTGTTTTATTGGCGTTCCCTAAACCTAAACCCTCGGTTTTTATTGCCCGTTCGGAATATGTCCCAAATGCTTCTGCACAATTTTGAGCAGCGGCTTGAAAACCTTGGGCGTTGCGCCGACGATATGGCCACTTTCCATATAGTCATTGCCGCCTTTAAAATCCGCCATCAGCGCCCCGGCCTCGCGCAACAACAGCACGCCGGCGGCGATGTCCCAAGGCTTCAAGTTCATCTCCCAGAAGCCGTCGAAGCGGCCGGCGGCGACATAGGCCAGATCGAGGGCGGCGGCGCCGGGCCGGCGAATGCCGGCGGTCTGGCTGGCGATGTCTTTCAGGCTGGCCAGGTAGGCGTCGATGTGTTCCAGCGCAAAGCCGTTGAAGGGCACGCCGGTGCCGATCAGGGCGCCGTCGAGGCCCTGGCATTTGCTGACCCGCAGGCGACGCCCATTGGCGCTGGCGCCCTGGCCGCGCGATGCGGTGAATTCCTCCCGCTTGATCGGGTCGAGAATGACGCCGTGCGTCAATTGCCCGCGGCGCAAACAGGCGATGGAAACGGCGAAGTGGGGAATGCCGTGTAAAAAGTTGGTGGTGCCGTCCAGCGGGTCGATAACCCATTCGTATTCGCTGTCGGGGTTGCCGGTGGCGCCGCTCTCCTCGCCGAGAAATTTGTGGTCCGGGTAGGCGCGTTTCAGGTGATAGATCACCTCGGCCTCGGCCTTGCGATCCACTTCGCTGACGTAGTCGTTGCGCCCTTTCTCCTCAACGTTGACGAGATCGAGCCGGCCAAAGGCGCTTTCGATGACTTCACCGGCCTTGCGGGCCGCCTTCAGGGCAATGTTTAGCATGGGTTCCATAAGCGGATCTCTCGCCTGCTGTGCTGAATTCGGGGGGCGGCGATTATAGCAATAGATAGCGCCGGATGGACACGCAATTGACGGGTTCGCGACAATGGACTTGGCCGGGGCCAAAGGCTATAGTGCCGCCGATTTCAATCCCGCGCGAGGCCCGCAGATGCAAGAGCGACTGAATCGAATCCACATGGTGATGGTCAACACCAGCCATCCCGGCAACATTGGCGCCGCCGCCAGGGCGATCAAAAACATGGGCTTGTCCTCCCTGGTGCTGGTGGAGCCCAGGGAATTTCCGTCCCCCAAGGCAGTGTGGCGGGCCGCCGGCGCGGTTGATGTGTTGGATAGAGTGCGCGTGGTGGCCACGCTCGACGAGGCGATTGCCGATTGCGGCTTGGTGGTCGGCACCAGCGCCCGGGAGCGGCGCATTCCCTGGCCGATGTTGACCCCGAGAGAGTGCGGAGAGCGGGCCTGGGCGGAGTCCGCCAGCCACGAGGTGGCCGTGGTGTTCGGTCGCGAGGACCGCGGGCTCACCAATGAAGAACTGCGCAAATGCCATTTTCACGTCCATATCCCGGCCAACCCGGAGTATCCGGCGCTGAATATCGCCGCGGCCCTGCAGGTGGTCGCTTACGAAGTTCGCATGGCTTACCTTACCGCCACGGAGGGCAAGGCGCCGCATTTCGACGACTGGGACATGCCGCCGGCCAAGGCCAAAGATCTGGAAATGTACTTCGAACACCTGGCAAAAACCCTCGCCACGCTGGGCTTTTACGATCCGGACAACCCGCGCCAGACCATGACCCGCCTGCGGCGCCTGTTCAACCGCGTGCGCATGGACGAGATGGAATTGAGCATTATGCGCGGCGTGTTGACCGCCATCCAAAATTACATCTATCACACCGGTAACCAGCTGGCGGCGCTGCAACGCGAGGCTAATAACCAAGCAAAACAGTAGGATAAATACTTGACTAATCCACTAGGTTTTAGAATAATGCCCACAAAATCCGTGGGTGAAAATCTTATGCGCTTGACCACCAAAGGCCGTTACGCGGTCACCGCGATGCTGGATCTGGCCCTGCACGCAAAAACCGGCCCGGTGAGCCTGGCCGACATCTCCAAACGCCAGGAAATTTCCCTTTCCTACCTCGAACAACTGTTCGCCAAGTTGCGCCAGCAAGCCCTGGTGCAAAGCGTGCGCGGGCCCGGCGGCGGCTACCGGCTCAAGCGCGACGCCAGTGAGGTGTACGTGGCCGAAATCATCGACGCCGTCAACGAGTCCATCGATGCCACCAGCTGCGGCGGCAAGGGCGACTGCCAGCAGGGCGAGGTGTGTTTGACGCACTACCTGTGGACCGATTTGAGCGAGCAGATTCACCAGTTTTTGAGCGGCATCAGCCTCGGGGGTCTGCTGGAGCGCCACGAGGTGCGGCGGGTGGCCCAGCGCCAGGATCAGCGCGAACGCTTGGGGCTGCAGGTCATCACCTCGTCCAACCTGGGGTGAGGCGGCGGGCGACGATGAAGCTACCGGTTTATCTCGATTACGCGGCCACCACCCCGGTGGACCCGCGGGTGGCCGAAGCGATGGGCCAATGCCTGACCCTGGATGGCAATTTCGGCAACCCGGCGTCGCGCACGCATATCTATGGCTGGCGGGCCGAGGAAGCGGTGGAGGACGCCCGCGGCGCCTTGGCGGATCTGCTCGGCGCCGATCCGCGCGAAATTGTTTGGACCAGCGGCGCCACCGAGGCCGACAACCTCGCCCTCAAGGGCGCGGCGCAGGCGCGCGCCGACGAGGGCAAGCATATCGTCACCGCCACAACCGAGCACAAGGCGGTGTTGGACACCTGCGCCTACCTGGAAACCCAGGGCTTCGAGGTGAGTTATCTGACGCCGCCGCGCAGCGGCTTGATAACGGTGGACCAGGTGGAGGCCGCCCTGCGCGAGGACACGATTTTGGTATCGCTGATGCACGTCAACAACGAGATCGGCGTCATCACCGATATTGCGCCGATCGGCCGCCTATGCCGCGCCCGCGGCGTATTGCTGCACGTCGACGCGGCGCAAAGCGTGGGCAAGATGGCGGTCGACGTCAAGCAATTGCAGGTGGATTTGCTGTCCGTTTCGGCCCACAAAATGTACGGCCCCAAGGGCGTCGGCGCGCTCTATGTGCGGCGTTCACCGGAGGTGAGCATCGCGCCGCAAATGCACGGCGGCGGCCACGAGCGCGGCATGCGCTCGGGCACCCTGGCAACCCACCAGATTGTCGGCCTTGGCGCGGCGGCCAAAATTGCCGCGCGGGAAAGCGGGGCCGAGGCGGAGCGCCTGCTGGCCTATCGCCATAAGTTTGTCGCCGCGCTCGAGGAAATTCCCGAGAGTGTTATCAACGGCGATCTGAGCGCGCGCGCGCCCGGCAACGTCAACGTCAGTTTCGCCTATGTGGACGGTGAGACGCTGCTGATGTCCCTGCGCGAGCTGGCGGTCTCCACCGGCTCGGCCTGCACCTCGGTCATGGTGGAGCCCTCCTACGTGCTGAGGGCCATCGGCGTGTCGCCGGAGCTGGCCCACAGTTCGCTGAGGATTGGTTTCGGCCGTTTCACCACGGCGGAAGAAGTGGACTTCGCCGCGGCCAAAATTCAGCAGGCGGTGGCCAAGTTGCGTGAAGTTTCGCCGGCGTGGCAAGCGCGCCGCAAAGTTGTCTGAGCTTTTAACCAGGCGGGCGAATATATCTTCCTGATATATTCGCCCGTCGCCCCTCAACATGCTGCGCGGTTATGCGCAACTGCTTGGTTTTAGGGGGCTCGCACTGGTCTGACGACCAGCGGCGGCGCGTTCTTGCGCCACGATTAACCCGGCATCAATGCCTGGCGGGTTAATAACATGTAGTGTTTTAATATTGAGTGTAAGCACCCTATGTCACAACAACAGATCGATCACCTCATCACCCAGGACTATGCCGCCGGCTTTGTCACCGATATTGAATCCGACACCCTGCCGCCGGGCCTTAGTGAAGAGGTGATCGCGTTTATCTCGGACAAGAAAAATGAGCCCCAATGGATGCTCGACTGGCGTCTCAAGGCCTACCGGGCGTGGACCGAGATGCGCGAGCCGGCGTGGGCGCACGTCGCCTATCCGGCCATCGATTTCGCGGCGATTTCCTATTACTCGGCGCCGAAAAGCCTGGAGGATAAACCCAAGAGCCTCGACGAGGTCGATCCGCAGCTATTGGAAACTTACAACAAATTGGGCATTCCCCTGCACGAGCAGGAAATGCTGGCCGGGGTCGCGGTGGACGCGGTGTTCGATTCGGTGTCGGTGGCCACCACCTTTCGCCAAAAATTACAGGACGCCGGGGTGATTTTCTGCCCTATCTCCGAAGCGGTGCATGAATACCCGGAACTGGTGCAAAAATACATCGGCAGCGTGGTGCCGCAAAAAGACAATTTTTACGCCGCCCTTAATAGCGCCGTGTTCAGCGATGGATCCTTCGTTTACATCCCCAAGGGCGTGCGCTGCCCGATGGAATTGTCCACCTATTTCAGAATCAATGAATCCAACACCGGTCAGTTTGAGCGCACCCTGATCATTGCCGATGAGGGCAGCCACGTCAGCTACCTTGAAGGTTGCACCGCGCCCATGCGCGATGAAAACCAGCTGCACGCCGCGGTGGTGGAACTGGTCGCCCTGGACAACGCCAAGATCAAGTATTCCACCGTGCAGAACTGGTATCCCGGCGACGCCGAGGGCAAGGGCGGCATTTACAACTTTGTCACCAAGCGTGGCCTCTGCCACAGCAACGCGCATATTTCCTGGACCCAGGTGGAAACCGGCTCCGCCATTACCTGGAAATACCCCAGCTGTGTGTTGAAGGGCGATAACAGTGTCGGCGAATTTTATTCGGTGGCGCTGACCAACAACCACCAGCAGGCCGACACCGGCACCAAGATGATCCACCTGGGCAAAAACACCCGCTCGACTATTATTTCCAAGGGCATTTCGGCCGGTAAAAGTTCCAACGCCTATCGTGGCCTGGTGCGCATGAATCCCGCCGCCGAGGGCGCGCGTAACTACACCCAGTGCGATTCGCTGTTGATCGGCGACACCTGCGCGGCGCATACTTTTCCCTATATTGAAAGCAAAAATCCCACGGCGGTGGTCGAGCACGAGGCCACCACCTCGAAAGTGAGCGACGACCAGTTGTATTTATGCCAGCAGCGGGGTATCGATACGGAAAAAGCGGTATCGATGATCGTCAACGGGTTTTGCAAAGAGGTGTTTAAAGAACTGCCGATGGAATTTGCCGTGGAGGCGGGCAAATTACTCGAAGTGAGTCTGGAGGGCAGCGTCGGTTGACCACCGCTGACTTGCCGACGAATAAAGGTTTTTTGGAGAATAGATTACATGTTGTCGATTAACAATTTACAGGCCAATGTGGACGACAAGCCGATTCTCAAGGGCTTGAATCTAACCGTCAAGCCCGGTGAGGTGCACGCCATTATGGGCCCCAACGGCTCGGGTAAAAGTACCCTCGGCCACGTGCTGTCCGGTCGCGAGGGTTACCGTGTGGTGGGCGGCAGCGTCGCGTTTTTAGGTAAAGATTTGTTTGCGCTGGACACCGAGGCGCGCGCGCGCGAAGGCTTGTTTCTGGCCTTTCAATACCCGGTGGAAATTCCCGGCGTCAGCAATATGGAATTTCTCAAGGCGGCGGTGGACGCCATGCGCGAGCACCGCGGTTTACAGGCCCTGGACGCCGTCGGCTTTATGAAACAGGCGCGCGAGTTTTGCCAGGCGGTCAACCTCGAGCAGAGTTTTCTCAAGCGCGGCGTCAACGAGGGCTTCTCCGGGGGCGAAAAGAAACGCAATGAGATTCTGCAAATGATGCTGCTGGAGCCGCGCTTGGCGATTCTCGACGAGACCGATTCCGGCCTCGATATCGACGCCTTGCAAGTGGTCGCCGACGGCGTCAATGCGCTGCGCGACGGCGAGCGCGCATTTATTCTCGTCACCCACTACCAGCGCCTGTTGAATTACATCGAGCCGGATTTCGTGCACGTGCTGGCCGACGGTAAAATCGTCAAATCGGGCGATAAGCGCCTGGCCCTGGAGCTGGAAGCCAAGGGCTACGGCTGGCTGGAACAAGAGGTGGCCTGATGTCGGAGTTTGTGCACCAGGCCGCAAGGTATAAAACGCGGGAACCGCTGCCCTGGCTGCGGGGCTTTCAGTCGCGGCAGGCGTCGCGTTGGCAGCAGGTCGCCTTTCCCCACCGCAAGACGGAAGACTGGAAATACACCCCCCTGCGCGCGCTCGAGCAGGGCGAATTCTTTGCCGCCGCGGCGCAAGCGAGAACCCCGGATGCGGCGACTCTGCGGCAATGGCACATCGACGGCCAGGACAGCCTCGACCTGGTCTTTGTCAACGGTGTTTTCGCCCCCGAGCTGTCTTGCGGCGACACCCTGCCCGCCGGCGTCAGGCTGGTGCGTTTCGCCCGCGCCGACGCCGACGAACAGCGCCAAATTCAGGATGCGTTGGGCGCTGTGGCCAACAAACCGGCGCACCTTTTCGCCGCCCTCAATTCCAGTCACCTGGGTGATGGCGTGTATATAAAAATCGCCAAAAACACCCGTGTCGAGACGCCGCTGCGCGTGGTCAATGTAACCCTGGCGCAGGCGCGGGGTTGCAGTATTTTTCCCCGCCTGCTGGTCGATGTCGACGAGGGCGCGGAGGCGACGGTGGTCGAACATTTTGTCAGCGACGACGACGCGCAACGCGCCTTCGTCAATGCTCTGACGGAGATAAGCGTTCAGCCCAACGCAACGCTGACCCATTACCGGCTGCACCTCGAGCACGAGAGCGCCCTGCATATCGGCGGCGTACACGCCAATCTCCATGCCGACGCCAAGCTCGACAGCTTTCAGCTGGCGCTGGGCGCCCAGCTCAAGCGCATCGACGTGGTGGTCAACCACCTCGGTCGCGGCGCCCACTGCGACTTGAACGGGGTCTACCTGCCGCGCCGGCGACAGCACGTCGACTTTCATACCTGTGTGGAACATATCGCACCGCGCTGCAGCACCGACGAAGTGTTTCGCGGCATCGTTGGCGACAGTGCCCGGGCGGTGTTTAACGGTCGCATCCACATCCACCGCGACGCGCAAAAAACCTTGGCCCAACTGAGCAATAAAAACCTGCTCACCAGCAACAAGGCGGAAGTGGACACCAAGCCCGAACTGGAAATCTACGCCGACGACGTGCAGTGCGCCCACGGCGCCACGGTGGCCCAGCTGGACGACAACGCCATGCATTACCTAATGACGCGCGGTGTGCCGCGGGAAGAGGCGCGGGTGATGTTGAGCTTCGGTTTTATCAACGAACTGGTGAACGCCATCCGCCACCCGGCCATTGCCGCGTATTTGCGGCCGCGACTGGCGCGGCTGTTCGGCGATGAACCAGAACTGACGAGGCATATCGCATCATGAGCGCAGCAGAACCGCTACCCGCGCCGCGCCGCTTCGACGTCGACGCGGTGCGCGAGGATTTTCCCATCCTGCGGCAAGAGGTCAACGGACATCCGCTGGTGTACCTCGACAACGCCGCCACCACGCAAAAACCCAACGCGGTGATCGATGCCATCAGCGATTATTACCGCGGCGACAACGCCAACGTGCACCGGGCCGCGCACGCGCTGAGCGACCGGGCGACGCAGAAATTCGAGGCCGCGCGGCAGCGTGTGGCGGACTTTATTCACTCGCCCGCCGCCGAGCAGGTTATCTGGACCCGCGGCACCACCGAAGGCATCAACTTGGTGGCGTCCACCTGGGGCCGCGTCACCATTGGCGCCGGCGATAAAATTTTGTTGCCGGTGTTGGAGCACCACTCCAATATCGTGCCCTGGCAGGTGCTCGCCGGGGAGCGCGGCGCGCAGGTGGTGCCGATACCCGTGAGCGCCGACGGGGAAATCGACCTGCGGGCCTTCGCCGATCTGTTGGATGACCGGGTTAAACTGGTGGCGGTCAACCATGTCTCCAACGCCCTTGGCACCATCAATCCGGTGGCGGAAATCATCGCCCACGCCCACCGCGTCGGCGCCAGGGTGCTGGTTGACGGCGCCCAGGCGGCGCCCCATTTCCCGGTCGACGTGCAGGCTCTGGATTGCGATTTTTACGCCTTTTCCGGCCACAAAATGTATGGCCCCACCGGCATCGGCGTACTGTGGGGCAAAGAGGCGTTGCTAACCGCCATGCCGCCCTACAATTACGGCGGCGAGATGATCGAGACGGTGAGCTTTGCCGGCACCACCTTCAATAAACTGCCCTACAAGTTTGAGGCCGGCACCCCGCACATTGCCGGGGCGATAGGCTTGGCCGCCGCCATCGATTACCTGGAACGCTTTGATCGCGCCGCGGTGCGGCAACACGAGCAAGACCTGCTCGCCTACGCCATCGAGCGACTGTCGGCGATTGCCGGCTTGCAGCGCGTCGGTCGCGCCGGCAACAGCACCGGCGTGTTCAGTTTTATCGTCGAGGGCACGCATCCGGCCGATATCGGCACGCTGCTCGATCAGCAGGGGGTGGCGGTGCGCACCGGACACCACTGCGCGCAACCGCTGATGGAAGCGTTTCACCTCCCCGGCACCGTGCGCGCGTCCTTTGGCATTTACAACACCCGGCAGGATATCGACCGGCTGTACGATGCCTTGCACAAAGTCCTGCAGTTTTTGCGTTAATCGGGGATAAGGTTATGAGTGTGGAAAGTTTTAGCGCCGAACAAGCCATTACCGTAACGCCGGCCGCCGCCGAGCACTTTGCCCGCGAGCTGGCGAAGAAAGGCGCCGCCGGCCTGCGCATTAGTTTAAAAGCAAGCGGTTGCACCGGCTTCAAATACGTTATCGACGAAGTGGCGGCGCCGGCGCAGGGCGATATTGCCGTCGCGCTGGACAATGGCGTGGCGATTTATCTGGACCCGCAACACCTGGCCGCCCTCAGCGGCACCGTGATCGACTATGTGCAGCAGGGCCTGAATAAAAATTTGCTGCTCAACAATCCCAATGTCAAGGACATGTGCGGTTGTGGCGAGTCATTCAGCGTGTAGAAAATACTGTTAACCCGGCAGGTATTTGTGTCGGGTTACTGGTTCTACTTTGCCACATAGTATCGAGCACAACACAGCAATACATTCTCGGAGATCGAAGCCAAAGCATTTGCCATGTTCCAGAGTGTCAGGGCACCGGGTGGCGCACCTTCTGCCGCCGGGAGCGGCAGCAGAGCGCCCAGGGATGGGTCCACAGCGTGTGCGCCACCCGGTGCCCTGATGCTCGGGGGCTCAATGCCGGCAATGATTCACGTGTTTCATCGCCAACATTATGCGCAGATCTATTAACCCTGCATGCATTTATGCCGGGTTAATAACGTGACAAAGTAGAACTAGTTTGATTGGTAACAAGTCTTATGTCTGAACAGCGAATGGTCGCCACCCTGCGGGACTGCCCCGCGCGCTTGGTCCCCGTCGGGGATGCGATCACCATTCCCGCGCACAGTTTCGTCACCATCACCCAGTCCCTGGGAGGCAATTATACGGTGGTCCACCAGGGCAATATGCTGCGCGTGGACGGCACCCACGCCGACGCGCTGGGGCTGGAGCCGATCGCGCTCAGTTTTGCCAATCGCGGCGACGGCTTGATTCACGAGGATCAGGTGTGGGAGGCCCTGGAAACGGTGTACGACCCGGAAATACCGGTCAATTTAAAAAGTCTCGGCCTGATCTACCACGTCGCTGTCGATCAGGCGACAAAATCGGTGGCCATTACAATGACGCTCACCGCGCCCGGTTGCGGCATGGGCCCGGTCTTGGTCGGCGACGTGGAACACCGCGTGATGCTGGTGCCGAACGTGGAGAAGGTCGCTGTCGATTTGGTCTTCGATCCGCCCTGGAGCCGCGAGATGATGTCGGAAGAGGCGCAGTTGCAAACCGGGATGTTTTATTAAATGGCCGCGGTAATGCAAAATAACCCATTCGGCACCCGTATCAGCGCCGAGGATATTGTCGATACCTTGAGCTTTTTCGATACCTGGGAAGAGCGTTACAAATACATTATTGACCTGGGCAGAGAGCTGCCGCCCATGGACGCGGGGAAGAAAGACGAGCAGCACCTGGTGCGCGGGTGCCAGAGTCGGGTGTGGATCGACGCCGTGCTTAAAGACGGGGCCATTTGGTTGCAAGTCGACAGCGACGCCTTCATCGTCAAAGGCCTGCTCGGGGTGGTGCTGGCCGCCTACAATGGCAAACAGCCCGCCGCAATCATCGACTACGATATCGAAAGCTATTTTGCCCGTCTGGGTCTGTTAAAGCACTTGAGTCCGACGCGGGGCAATGGCCTGCGCGCGATGGTAAAAAAAATCCAGGGCATTGCCGCCTCGCTTAAGGGCTAAACCGGCACAGCCCGCCGCCGCTATTTGCCATCGCGCACATAGGCGTTATACAGCTTGCGAAAGTGGCTGGGCGGCAGGCCGGTCCAGCGCTTGAAGGCGTTGATCAGCCCGGTGCGGTCCTGGAAATCCAGCATGGGATAGATCTCTTCCACCAGCGTGCCCTCCAGCAGTAGGCGAATGGCGTAGTGAAAGCGCACGTGGTCGCGCAGGTAGGTGAAACTGGTGCCCTCCTGGGTGAGGTGGTTTTGCAGCGTGCGGGTGGGAATTTCCAGCTCGGCGGCGATCAGCGATATCTCCAGCGGCGTCTTGCCCAGCCGCCAGATCAGCGACATCATCACCTGGCTGGTCCAGCCGTACACCTTGGGCAGTTTGGCGCGTTCGATATGGCCCTTGACCAACTGCTGGTAGTGCTTCTCCAGTTCCTGGATTTCGGTGCTGTGCGGGGGGGATTCGTCGTCGGAAGTGCCGTCTGAATCCGACATGGTACGAGCTCCTTGGGCGTCGGTGGTAGTGATTGGCTGGCGATTATAACCCGAACCGGGGGGCATTGTGGTCGCGCGACGCCAAATCCGGCGCGGCCGCGCGTGGGCCGCCAATCACTTGCCGCGATTTAGGAGATGTCGTTCGGGTTGTGTGCGCAAGGGCCGGTGATCGAGCTCGCCCCTCATGCGCCGATGGCCGGCGGCGGGTCGCTGTTGGGCGGCTGAGGCGACGAATCTCGGGCTAAATCCACGGCCGCTTTGCCGATGGCGTCGGTGATATTGTCGAAACCGCCTTCCTCGAACGCCAGGGCAATTTCGAACACCTGCCCCAGCTGCTCGGGCAGGTTCAGGGGCCCATCCACCCCGCCGACGACCGAGGTGGCGATATCGAGAATACTGTTGCCATTGATAATCTTCCCGGTGGCGTCGGTGAGGGGATTGAACACCGAGGGATCCACCACACCGGCAAAATTGTTGGCGACTTTCAAACCGTTGGTCGCCGCGCCGAGCCAATTGCCCTGGGCGGCCTGGGCGCCGGCGCCGACCAGCCTCGCCGTGTTGCTGATCTGTTGGACCTCGTGGATGGGCAGCCCGTTGAGCATGGACGCACTGCCCATCATGCCGGTGGCCGCGCCCGCGAAGGCCATGGCGCCCTGGCCATTTATCGCTCCGTTGAACATATTGAGGCCCGAGCCCAGGGCCGTGAGCACCGGCGCGAAGGCGCCGGCGCTGAAGATACTGCCGGCCACGGTCAGCGCGGTGCCCAACCAGCCCAGCATGCCGCTATTTTTCTCCACGATGACCTTGATATCCTGCAAGGTCTCCAGTTCTTTGCCCTTCTGGTCGTACACCGCCACTTTTTCAAAGTGCTTGGCGTCTTTCGTCAGGTTGATCTGGGCAATTTTATTGCCCGCCTCATCGTTGCGGATCAGGCTGTCGCCCTCCTTGATCCACCCTTCGCCCTGCAGGGCGGCGACATCGTAATTGTTGACTCTGGTGCTGTAGAATTTACGCGTGGCGGCGGCGGTGTCCGACAGGTTGATTTCGCCGCGGTATTCTTCCGAGAAGATGACCTGATCATTGCCCTTGCCCACATCGACGTGGTTGTCGCCGCCCTCGAACGTGCCTTCCAGGGTCACTTTGTCTTTGTCGTCGCCGACGCTCACACTAATGCCGTTGAAGAAGCCCTCCAGGGACACGCGATCCTCGTCGTCGCCGGTGTCGATGGTGACGTTGGTGGCCTTGGAGGTCTCGCCGGCGATCGCCACCGTGTCGTCGTCCTCGCCGGTCTTGATGTGCGTATCCTTGATGATGCCGGCCAACACCACCTGATCGTCGCCATCGCCGCTGTCGATGGTGGAGTTGCTGATATCGCCGACAATGTTGATTTTGTTCGCCAAGTGGCCGGTGGTGATGGAAGTATTGTCAATGCTCGAATTCAGTTGCGCCGAAAAGGTGGCGCCGGCGCGGGTATCGCGGTCCCCCGATGCACGCTCGACGCGCGCGCGAACTTGCCGCGAGTCGTTGTCATCGCCCGGAAACAACATCGCGGGATTGACCGGTCGTTGTTCCGCGTCTGCTTGGCGATCCCTCATGGTGATGGTGCCGCCGGTGATCACCCCGGTGCCCATCACCACCGTATTCGCCAGCCCCTTGGCGTCCAGCGTCCAGTCGTTCATGGTGTTGTTGACCACGATATTGGTGACGCCTTCGTCAGTGGTGTGCTTGGTGTTGTTGTTTTCCCCGGAGTACACCACGGTGTTTTCCTTGTCGTGGCGATCGGCGTGGTCTTCAATCGTGAGATCGTCCGTCGCCACGGCATTGACATTCATGGCGCCGGTGCCGCCATTGACGGTGGCGCCTTCGGTCTGGAAAGTGGTGACCACGGAATCGCCCGACCCCGGATTGTAAACGCTGACTTTACTCTGCAAATCGATGATATTGAGATTGCCGATGTAGGGATTGTTGACCGTCTCGCCCTCGGTCAGGTAGAGAACCACCGTGTTGCCGTCCAGCAGCCCCTTGTTGACGAATTCCAGCGTTTCGCGCAGGGCCTGGTCGGCGCCGGCGACGAACTTGGCGGGATCGGAGTTGTGGGCCACGTCAAACACGCGATGCACGTCGTGGGTTGTGGTGCGCCCCCATTTGCGGCCACTGCCGGAATCCCCCGTGCTGCGGGATTGGGTGGATTGCGCCGACTTGCGCTCGTCTTCGATGGTGAATTTTTTCACCTCGACCGGCAGCGCCACGTCGTGTCTCTCGCCCGCGGCGGGGTCCACGCCGAACACCCCGCCTCGTTGTTCGAGTTGTTCGGCGGACAGCGGCGAACTGTCCCGCAAGCGGTTGAATTCCGGCGCGACGGACACCCATTCATCTTTTATCCGCGATACGTAGGCCTTTTTGCTGCCCGAACTGTCCCCGGAGCGCTCGACGTTGGTCTCGTGTCGCACGGTGGAAAAATAACCGCGGTCGTAGATATCGTGTGCGCGATCCTCGCCGCCGCCCACCAGTTTATCGGTCATCCAGTTGAGCCAGGGAGTGTTCAGTTCCTGGCCGCTGTGGCCATTGAAGAATTTAAACTGGTTGAGTACCGGGTTGAAGCGCAGCACCGTGTCGGCGGAGTGTTTCAGCGTCCAGTTGATGGCGATTTCCAAGAATGCGATCTGGTCGCCGCCGGAGAGAAAGTTGATCGCCGCCACCTGCTCGGCGTCGGGTCCGTTATTGATGTCCAGACCCCGCCCCAGGGCGGCCAGGGCCTTTTCCACCGTCATGCCGTTCACTAGGGCCTGCAGCGTCTTGTCGCCCTCGCTTTGGATGTCCAGACGGCCCGATTCGCTGAGCGCGAGCTCATCGAATTGCCGCATGATCTCGGGATTATTGGCGTATTGCTGGAACAGCTCTTCCCCGATCAGGCTATTGTCCTTGAGCGCCTGCAGTAACTGCATGCCCGGGCTCGGGGTGTCTTCCGCGACGGTGCTGTTGAACTCGTCCACCGCGCCCTCGCGAATGCCATCGACGGCGCCATCGGCGGTCGTGCCGCCCGTCGCGGCAGTTGTCGGATTGGCGTTAACGGTGGTCATGGCAAATCTACGGGGTTAGTTGTCCATGTGTCTCACCGTACCCCGACCGTGGCGCCGCTGACAATACAACAGAAGGTGTAAGCCGGGGGTGAAAGTCGCCCTGGTAATACTTTTGGTATATTGCGCCAAAGTTGGTCGAATGGTCGAGACAGATCACCGCTTGATGGGCTTCCCGATCGACATGCGGGCGCCGTCGATGCCACAGATCGCGCTAGGCGTGCGGCTGGCGTCTGCTGTTATCCCGGCTTGCCCATGCTCATGGCGGCCAGAAACTCATCGCGTGAAAGAATGTAGTAGGGCGACCGCCGAATATTGGTCTCCAGCGTCATCTTCGCCAAGCGATGTTTGCCGTCCACCATGCGGTACTTCAGGTGGTAGGGGTTGGCCACGCCCTCCGCCAGAATACCGGGATAGCCGTAGTCACATTTTTGGTAGCGCGCATCCAGCGCGGTCCTCGGGTCGTGTCGGGCTTTCCAGGCAATCTCTTCGTGGGCGACGACGATCGGCTCCTTGCCGACCAGAAACTCACTCAGATCGACCAGATCAATAAAACTGTCTCGGTTTGGCAAGACGTTCCAGCGGTCGCCGACAAAGCAGGTGTGGAGTCCGTGCAGTCCCGGATAGTCCTCCTCGTCATCATCCACGAGATCCTCGGGGCGCAGGGTGCGAAACCCAATGCTGATGCGGTTGGTATAGCTGCCGATGCAATGCCACAGCAGACCCCGCTCGGGCACATGAAAATGGTTAATCTGCCAGCCGGCTTTTTCCCACTGGGTAATAATCTCGCCACTGTGGGGGTCTTGGTAGCGAAAAAAACTTTTGTTGTCCTCCTGCGCCCACACCAGATACACCCGGTCGCCGGCTTTGTCGCTGTTGGTGTGCCAGCCACTGTAGCCGCGATAGGGATACCAGAAATAGCCCGAATTGCGCGCGGTAAACCCGAAGGTATTACTGACATAAGTTTCCAGATGGTCGCCGTCCAAAAAATCGCCGATGTAGCGATTGTCATTGTCGGGGAGGTCGAGCGGAAATACGATGTCGCCGTAGCGGCGCTTGAGCTGTTGCAAGCGCAGAGGACTGACGGCCTGCTCAATATTGCGCGTGACGGAATAGTCGCAGTCACTGATGCTGTCGAACGACAGTATCCGATCCCGATAGCGGTCGAGTTCAGGTACGGCTTTGGAGTTTTCGAAGTGCTTAAACACGGCGGCCAAGAAGCGAACACCTTTATCTATAATCACCTGCGGTACTATCGTAGGGCGCCTCGGGAGGGCTGAAAATAGCCCATAAGTAATAGTGCGCCCGCGCCGTGGGCGATACTTTGCGCGCCAAAATAAAATTTTGGCGCTATTTAGTGCGTTTGAATTTGGCAATATTACACACTGTGACATAGCGCTTAGCGCCACAATCTGAGAGAATCCGCATCTTCAACAAAATCAGACACTTGGGGCATTTATACCGGCGGAGTACAGCCGGCGCGGTGATCCGCCTGCACCAAAACAACATGGAGTTCCATATCAATGCTGTGCATTAAGCAATCACTTCGTTCGTTCTTTATTCTTTTTTCTTTGTCTTTCCTATTATTTGCCTGTGGCGGCAGTGACGATGGCCCCGACAGGACGCCTGACGCCTTCAGCTTTACGCCGGCCACCGACGTTGCCCGCAACACGGTGGTGACATCGAATCAGATCACGGTCAGCGGGATCAGCGCCGATGCCGGGATCATTGTCACCGGTGGCGAGTACGCCGTGGCGGGCGGCGCCTTTACCAGCGCGGCGGGCACGGTGGGCAGCGGCCAAACGATCGCCGTGCGCGCCACCTCCGCCGACGCTTTTGCGACCACGTCCAGCGTGACCCTGACCATCGGTGGGGTGGTGGGGACCTTCAGCATTACCACTGAGGCGCAGGATACGATGCCGGACGCCTTTGCTTTTACCGACGCCAGCGATGTCGAACCCTCTGCCTTGACTCTGTCCGACGTCATCACGGTGATGGCCATTAACGATGTGACAGACATCAGCATTACCGGCGGCGAGTACGCCATCGACGGTGGCGCCTTTACCGCTGCAGCCGGCACCGTGAGCGTGGGGCAAACCGTGCAGCTTAGGGGCACCGCGTCGGCAGCCCTTGTCACCGCCGTCGATGTGGTGCTGAGCATCGGTGGGGTCAGCGATACCTTCACCATTACCACCTTCGCTGATACCAGTGCGCCCACGGCGGAAATTCACTTCCCGCCGGCGGCCTCGCTGACCGAAGCCACCACCATCACCGTGCGCGGCGTCGCCTCCGATGCCTACAGCGAAATCACCCGCGTGCAGGTCAACGGGGTGGACGCCACCGCCACCAGCGCGGGTTTTGCCACTTGGGAAATTAGTGTGGATTTGAGTGCGGGCGAGAACGCTTTGGTGGTGAGTGTTGAAGATGAACTGGCCAATGCCGATGAGACGGCCGACCAGGCGACGGTGACCCAGGGGGCGATAGATGTTGCGTTTCCGAATAATGATGTTTCGGTATCAGGCTTTCAACTCGGCGATGTTGAGCTTTACACAGAAGACAACAGCCTTTTATTGGCAGTGAGTGACCTCGTTTCATTTCCGGAAACTGGCCAGATTATTTCTATCGATTTGGCGACGGGCATACGAACGGTTTTCTCGGATAACAATCCACCTAATAGTGATTTTCCATTAAATACTGTTAATGGAATTGCTGTTGTAAGCGAGGTAAATCGCATTTATGCGGCGACGAGCGAAATGTCAGAAGGCGAGGTGTGGTCAATTGATACGTCGAGTGGAATAAGGACATTGCTGTCCTCAAACACATTTCCAAACCCAGATATTGAGTTTGGAGGTGAGATAGGTGATGTCGAGTATGACTCTGTGCAACAACGGATACTGATCGCGGATTTCGATAATGGGCAGATTGTTGCCATCGACCCTGACAACGGTGCTCGCAGTGTTTTCACGGATGGCAGCGGCACGGGTCCCCTTGCACCCTTTGACGGTCCTTTTTATATGGCCTTTGACCCGAACAGCGGAAATATTTATGTCAACGATGATGCTGATGGGATTGTTGTTTTTGACCCGTCGGGAGTAGGTACTAGCCTCTCGCCCAATGTGCCCGGAGAGCCTCGTGCCAGGGGGCTAGCGCTGGATGCCGATATGGATCGACTAATTGTGTCGGATAACACACCGCAGATAATTGAAATTGATATGTTCACAGGCACGAGAACTGTTATTTCGAACAATGCTACCCCCAACCCTCTATCTTCCCCTAATAACTTGGTCATTGATCAAAGAACCAGAACGCTTTTTGTAAGTGATGGGGGGGGCGATACTTTGTTTGCTGTCGACGCAGATTCTGGTGAACGTGTGATTTTGTCTAAATCTATCTGATTGTGTTTGGTAGAAACTGACTGACTTCTAAATAATAAAAAAGGGAGAGGCGGATGTTTGTGTCGTTGAGCGATAAATACAAAACCGTTGAATCGTATTATCGCGATCACTTTGTGGAATTGCCGGGGCCTTCTGGCGGTGATGGGAAGAAGATTTTTATTGATAGAAAACTCAGTAAACGGTTTACAGAACTTGTTTCCAGCATCAGTAGAAATTTCAATACGCTGTATTTTTACAAGCAAATCGCTTCGCTGAAGAATATCGGCTCGCTGAGCGGACTGGTCAGTAAAAAGACGGTGCTTTCGCGCCGGCTGGCGCTTGAAGGCGGCGCCATTCAATACGCGATCTGGCATGGCAGGGTGTATATCACGCAGATTGAAATCCAGGCGGATTATAAGTATGAAAAGGGCAAGCGGAATATTCCGGCGGGTTTGTATCGGGTGCACAAGGAAGCAGGAAAGGGGGCCTGGACGGCAGAAAAAAATGGCGTTGTGACAAATAAGTCTTTGGTAAATACTAAAAATCTCGCCATTAATGGTATGTGCAAGGATATTGATGAAGCCGCCAAGTATTTGCCGGCATTTATTCAATATGGTTTTGGTGACGCGGCGTTGACCAACACCTACTCCTTGTTTTTCAACCCTGCACAAGGCATTGTGAGAAGCGGTTGGCGGGCGCTTAGAGACAGTTCGGGCATCAGTAGCACCCAGGCGGCAAAGAAATTGGCCGACTTGTTAACCCTGGCGGGCAACAACGATAAAGAGATTCAACTGACGGTGCACGAACAAGGTCATGCGCTGCTGAAAGAAGCCCTGCGTTTGGTGTGCCAGGACCGGCAGACGCTGCCCAATATTACCGTGTTTTACGCCAATCCCACGCAGAATCTCGAGCTGGTGGATCGCTGGCGTGTCAGAGCGGGAATGCGCCTGGCGAACAAGGCTCCCCTGATCAACAATGTCAGCGTTAGCCAAAACCTGGCGACGGGGAATTTCATTAGTGGCGCGGTGGTCGCCGGGCGTGCGGACGGCCACGCCGTTGGTCACGTGTACAATGGTGTGGCCTTCGCTATTGGTACGGCCAGCCTTGGCGGCGCGGCCAGCGGGCTGACTCCTTTGGGAGCCGCGGGCTGGGCTTTGGGGGCGGCGCCCTTTCTGCTGGGCATGGCCGGCGGCATGAATAAAAAGGTGATCACCAATTCCGGGCAGGCGGTGCAGGAAGGCGTTAAGGGCGTAAAAAAACTGGTCTGGGACCCGGTGCATAAAATGATGGTAAGGGCCTAGGCGATGGCCCTGTTTGGCACACGACGGCGTCCCAAAGGTCCCGGTGCATCTTGGGAGCGGCACACGCTCGCGTTGTCGGGCACTAGCGTGACGCTGGATGCGCCAGCGCATAACCACGGCCTCGTGCCAGATAGCAGTTCGCCCCATGTCAGTGAAAATATTTACGATGATAAAACCTTTGGCCGCTTGGACGATCAGGATCTAGACGAGCCGGTGGGCGCCAGGCTAATCATGAAGGATTGGGAGTATTGGGGCCTGCCGATGATCGATGGCGGGATTGGGGATATTGTTTTCAAGGTAATTCTTTATCGTTTGCCCTTATTTGCCAGCCTGTTCCGACCTCGCCGTCTGGAATGCGCCATCGAGCGTTATATTTATAATTCCCCCGACAGAACACGGGTGTCAGGCGCAAGCCGTTTGCGCTGGCGTCTGGTATCCCTTAACGGCCACGAGTGGGTGAACTACGAGGTCAATTGCCCTCCCTATATCAACAACGCCGAAGCGGTGGTGCTGTCCATCTGGCAACTGCCGATCAGTGACGAGCACTTGTTGACGGTCTATTTTCGCCAAATTATTCGCGCCAAG
>JAAUXX010014627.1_pt1 | contig 27715 bp, 28 predicted proteins | sample 7278111 | NCBI WGS metagenome assembly JAAUXX01 (sample SAMN14350116, study PRJNA611818) | marine sediment metagenome | isolation source: surface marine sediment (1.8m) | place: French Polynesia: Moorea | collected 2018-08
GCATCTTAGCCAATATCACTTGTCTACGTTCATCGGGATAACGTTTCACTCGGGTATCCTAACCGCCCAACTGGTTAAAGTTTGAGAGTGTCAACTATCCTGCCAGAGGGGCCATCGGTAAACACGAAGGGCAGCCCCAAATCCTGCACTCGATAAAGGTTGGAAACCAAAATCACGATTTCATCATTTGGGCGTTGCGGGATTCCGCCCCAACCACTGTGAATATTCTTCATCATGGGCGAAAACGGGGTGAAGTAGAAAGGCACATAGTCATTTAGGCAACCGCCCTGACCGACGGGCACTGGATGCGTCGCGCGCTTATACACTAACTCAGGGTTGCCAATATGCACCCAGTTTGGTGCTTGGACTGGACTATTCCCGCAGTGGAGGCCATTATCAAGAACCCAGGGGATATTGTCGCGATGAACAATTCGCCAAATGAGAGCCCTCTGTGGGTTGAGTGAATTGCCGTAGTTATACATTGGGCTACTCTTTAGCAAACATAAGCGGTGCCAAATTGACATGGCATTCCACGCCATGTTTTATCACCACCTCCTTAACATCAGCACAAACATCGTCGCTCTTTACATAAATGCTAAAAACTCTTCTGCTATCGACAGTAGTGGGCGATAAACACTCTGCCATACAAACCACTCGACACTCACCCGACTTCCGCCAAATTCCCCTTCTCCTCCAACCACGACTTCCTGTCGCCGGAGCGCTTTTTTGCCAGCAACATATCCATCATCTGGTGGGTGTCATCGCCGGATTCAACCACCAATTGCACCAGCCGCCGGGTGTCGGCGGCCATGGTGGTCTCGCGCAGTTGCATGGGGTTCATTTCCCCCAGCCCCTTGAAGCGCTGCACATTGGGTTTGCCCTTTTTCTTTTCCGCTTCCAAACGATCAAGAATGCCCTGCAATTCGCCGTCGTCGAGGGCGTAGAAAACTTCCTGCCCCAGGTCGACCCGGTACAGCGGCGGCATGGCGACAAACACGTGGCCCGCTTTGACCAGCGCCGGAAAATGTCTGACAAACAGCGCGCACAACAGCGTGGCGATGTGCAGGCCATCGGAATCGGCGTCGGCGAGAATGCAGATTTTGTGATAGCGCAATGCTTCCAACTCGTCGGAGCCGGGATCGATGCCCAGGGCGACGGAGATATCGTGCACTTCCTGCGAGGCGAGCACTTCGGCGCTGTCCACTTCCCAGGTATTGAGGATCTTGCCGCGCAGGGGCATGATGGCTTGGTACTCGCGGTCCCTGGCCTGCTTGGCGGAACCGCCGGCGGAGTCGCCCTCCACCAAGAACAATTCCCCCTGGGCCGGGTCGTCGGACGAACAGTCGGCGAGTTTGCCGGGCAGCGCCGGGCCCTGGGTGACTTTTTTGCGGGCGATTTTTTTTGCCGAACGCACGCGTTTTTGCGCGTTGCTGATGCAATAATCCGCCAGTTTGTCGCCCTCTTCGGTGTGCTGGTTGAGCCACAGGCTGAAGGCGTCCTTGGCCACGCCAGAGACAAAGGCGGCGGCCTCGCGGGAACTCAAGCGCTCCTTAGTCTGGCCGGAAAACTGCGGATCTTCCAATTTTGATGACAACACAAAGCAGCAGTTGGCCCAAATATCGTCGGACGTGAGCTTGACGCCGCGCGGCACCAGGTTGCGAATGTCGCAGTATTCGCGCAAGGCGTCGAGCAGGCCGGTGCGCAAGCCGTTGACGTGAGTGCCTCCCTGCGAGGTGGGAATCAGGTTGACATAGCTCTCCTGCACCACCTCGCCGCCCTCCGGCAGCCATTGAATCGCCCAGTCGGCCGCTTCGTTGGAGCCACTGAAGGACGCGACAAAGGGCTCCGCCGGCAAGGTTTCCCAGCCCCGGGTCGCCGCCACCAGATAGTCCTTCAAACCATCTTCGTAGTACCAGGTGGCAGTTTCACCCGACTGTTCGTCGCTAAACACTACTTCCAGACCCGGGCACAACACCGCCTTAGCGCGCAACACATGTTGCAGGCGAGGTATGGAAAATTTATTGGAATCAAAGTATTGCGGATCCGGCAGAAAGCGCACCGAGGTTCCGGTATTGCGCTTGCCGCAGGTGTCTATCACCGCCAGATCGGCGGCTTTATCGCCATTCTTAAAGCCGATGCGGTGGACCCTGCCGTCACGCCTGATGGTCACTTCCAAGATTTTGGACAAGGCGTTGACCACCGAGACACCGACACCATGGAGCCCCCCGGAGAACTGGTAATTTTTGTTGGAAAACTTGCCACCGGCATGCAAGGTCGAAAGAATCACTTCAACGCCGGGTTTGCCCTGCTCCGGGTGGATATCAACCGGCATACCGCGACCGTCGTCCGTCACGGTGATGGATTGATCTTTATGCAGCGCAACACTAATCTTATTGGCAAAACCGGCCAGCGCTTCGTCTACACTATTATCGATAACTTCTTGTGCTAGGTGATTGGGGCGCGCGGTGTCGGTATACATGCCGGGACGTTTTTTGACCGGGTCGAGGCCGGTGAGGACTTCAATATCTTTGGCGTTGTATTCACTCATAATCGACTCAGGGTGACTGATTCAGAACTCGGGCCCAGTGCAGGCCCGATACGGCGATAACTATACACAGCTGCAAGATCGCGTGCGACCCAATTGCCCGACCGGCCGCGCAAAATTGATGTGATGTCTATCGACAACCAAAGCTTTTACAGCGCGGCGATTGATCGCGACTCGTCAATCAGCTTAGTATGTGCGGCGTAAAAGACAATGACGCGAACCCGCGAACACGAAGCGATGCACACCCCGGCAGTGAGACAATGACCTGGCGAACACCAACCCTCAGACTCGTTACGAATGTTATGGCCAAGCTCTGGCCTGCCACCAGCTTGGCATTGGCCTTGGTGGCCAACGCCAGTGACGCCCAGCCGGCGGAATTTGCCCCCTGTTCCAAGCAAGATTTACGCAATACCATCTACGGCGCGGAGTGCGGCAATATCTCGCTGGCGGAAAACCCGCTCGATGCAGCGTCGCGCATGATCGATGTCTACCTCATGCGCCTGCCCTCCATCCGCGCCACCGCAAAGGCGCCGATATTTTTCATCGCCGGCGGTCCGGGTCAAGCGGCGAGCGATCTCGCCTTCCAGTTTCAACATCAGTTCGCCGACCTCTTGGTCGAACATGATTTTGTCTTTGTCGACCAGCGCGGCACCGGCAAATCCAACCCGCTTGAATGCGATTTTAATTTTCTCGACTACGCCGATCGCGCCCCGTCGGCAGTGGAGAAAATTAATATTGAGGAGCAGCGCCAGTGCCTGCAGGGATACTCCGCCGACCTGCGATTCTATACCACGCCTTACGCCGTCAAGGATCTCGAAACTGTCAGGCGTTATCTCGGTTATGCGCAAATTTATATCTGGGGCGGTTCCTACGGCTCGCGCGTCGCTATTGAATATTTGCGCAGTTATCCGCAATCTTTGGCCGGCGCCATTCTCGATGGCGTGGCGCCGGTGACAATGCAAATTCCCCGTTACGCCGGACGGGACGCGAGCGCCGCGCTGGGAAAAATATTCGCGACGTGCGCCGGCGATGACCAGTGCAAGCTCGCCTTCCCGAACTTAAAATTACGCTGGCTGAGCTTGTTGCGAGAGGTAAAAGAGAAGCCTCAGCGCATCGCGCTGAAACACCCGAGAACCGAGCAAGCCATTACCGTGTATATCGATCACCTCACGCTTTCTTCCTGGGTGCGCCTGATCTTATACAGTCGTGATCTCATTCCCATTCTGCCGCTGGCCATACAGCGGGCGGTCGAGAGTGATTATGCCAAACTGTTTAGCATGGTCGCACTGGCATTTGACAATATTTCGCAGGGCATAAGCGAAGGCATGCAGGCAACGGTGCTGTGCGCGGAGGATCGACAACTGCGTCTACGCGAGGCGAAACCGGCAGCGATATTTGAACAGCTTGTGTTCACTCCCCCCGACGATTACATGGACGAGACCTGCGCGCTGTATCCGAACGGCGATCTTGCACCGGACTACTTCAAGGCAATAAGCTCGACAGTGCCGACACTGCTGCTTTCCGGCGAGTTCGACCCGGTCACACCACCCATCTGGGCGGAATCTATGGTGACCCAACTGAGCAGTCACCAACATATCGTGGTTCCCGGAGGTCACCACATCGTGTCGTCGCTGGGCTGCGTGACCGACCTTATTTTCGCTTTTGTGCAAACACCGCAACAGGTAGGGTCACTGGACACAGAATGTGTTAACCAAATAAAGCCTATGCACTTTTTTGTCGACAACGCCGGCCCCAGCCTGGTCAGCCGAGGTGACGTCAGCGAGGGGGAAGAGCGGTGATTCGGGTCGCGAAACTGGGGAAAACCTTCGGCAAACTGATCGCCGTCGACGACGTCAGTTTGACCGCGGAGCGCGGCAAGATATTTGGCCTTCTCGGCCCCAACGGCGCCGGCAAGACTTCTGTCTTGCGCATGATATACGGGGTGCTCAGGCCCACCGCCGGCAAGGTCGAAGTCGACGGCCTGAATGTCGAGAACAACACGCTTAAGGTTCAGCGCCGCCTCGGCGCGCTGCCCGATGGCGGGAGCTTATACAAGCGATTGAGCGCGCGCGAGAATATTCAATATTTTGGCGCGCTGCAGGGCATGAACGACAAACGCATCGCGCAATCCATAGCACAACTTAGCGCGCTGTTGGGCATGGAAGAAATCATCGACAGGCGAACCGCAGGTTTTTCGCAGGGAGAAAGGATGAAAGTGAGCCTGGCGCGCGCGCTGGTTCACGACCCAGATTATGTGCTACTGGATGAACCCACCAACGGCCTGGATGTGTTGACAACCCGCGCCGTAAGGGAATTACTGCTGTCTCTCAAGTCGCGGGGGAAATGTGTCATTTTTTCAAGTCACCTAATGCACGAGGTGGCCAACTTGTGTGATGAGGTCGGGATCATCGCCCATGGCAAAGTCACGGCCCTTGGTAGCATTGAGCGGGTGATCGCTCTGGCCGGGGCGAGGTCACTGGAAGATGCATTCGTCCACTTCGCCTACCGCGAGCCACGCCACCGTGCGACCGGAAATACAGAAACAATACGGGAAAGTAGTTAGCATGGGAAGTTTCGTCACCATCGTAAAAAAAGAAGTTCTCGACGCCCTGCGCGACGGCAAATCCATGGCGACGGTTTTACTGTTTCCCATTATCATGGCCTGCGTGACGTTTGCAACGACGCACTTTTTGGTATCGATGCAAAAAGGCAGCAGCGAAATAACCCTGGCGGTGGACGGACAAGAAGCCATCGCACCGCTGCTGGCCCGGCTGCGGGAAGCGGGTGTAAAAATTGTCGCGCCACCCGAGAACGCGGAACAGGCGGTTAAGGAGCGCCAGTACCACATGGCGCTCATCGTGCCCGACGATTTTGCGGAAAAATTTCGCCGCCAGAGGACTGCCTCTCTTGACCTCTTGTCTGACCACTCGCGCACGGAATCTCATTTAAAGGTGGCGCGGGTGAAGGCTATTATCAACCAGTGGTCGGCGAGCACGGGGGCACTGAGGCTGCTCACGCGCAACGTGAGCCCGGATATCGCGTCACCGGTTGCGATCAACGACATCAACATCACCAGTAACGAACGGCTGGCGATGAGGATGTTAGCTGGTCTGCCGATGATTATCATGATGATCGCGTTTGGTTCCGGCATCGGCATGATCTCTGAAATGACCAGCGGCGAACGCGAACGCCGTTCGCTTGAGCCACTGCTCATCAATCCCGTTTCACACACCTGCGTTTTTCTCGGCAAGTGGGCCGCCACCATTGGCGTCACCTTGGTGGTGACGGTAATCGGCGTCGCGCTCCAGTTTATCGGCATTAACCATGCGCCTTTGGCGGAACTCGGACTGCGGCTCGATATGGGTGTCGACAAATATTTTGTTATTTTGATTATCCTGGTTCCGGTTACTTTTTTCGCCGTGGCCCTGCAACTGTTTATTTCCTTTTTCGCGCGCTCGTTCAAGGACTCACAGTCTTACAACAGTCTGATCATCATGCTGCCGATGGCGCCCGGTCTCTACTTGACCTTCAACTCCGGCAGCGCGGAAGCCTGGCAAATGCTGGTGCCCATCCTGGGACCAACGGCGCTGATCGGCGATATCGTCGGCGGCGACGGCATCAACCGGGTCTACCTTTTGCTGTGCAGCATTGTGTCTATCGTTTGGGCGCTGCTGTGCGCAGTTGCCGGTGTCCACTTGCTGAAACGTGAAAAAACGCTGTTCGGCTAAGCGCGGAAAAAGGCGAGAATATCGGGCAGCCAATTTTCGTAACCTTCGAAAGTATGGCTGCCACCCTCTTCCACCAGCTGTCGGCAGCCCCGGTATTTTTCCAGCGCCAGACGATAATCCAAGGTTTGATCGCCTTTTTGCACCATCAGCCAATAATACTGATGTTGTGTAATGGGGTTAACATCGAACGCGGCCAGATCATCCAGATCCTGTCGACTCAACTCGTAAACGTCTTCGGTGTAATAGTTTTTCAGCGGCTTGCCAATGAACTCATGAAAACGGCCCTGAGGCATGACGCCGGGGTTTACGAGTACCGCCCTTTTTATCATCTGGTGTTCGAGCAAATGGGTGGCCCAAAAGCCACCGAGGGAGCTGCCAACGGCAAAAATCTCTTTATCAGGGCAGTTGGCAATGGTCTGATAGAGTGACGCCCGCGCCTGGGATGGGTAAGACGAGAGCGGCGGACAGCAAAACCCAATGTCCGGGTGATGATGTTCCAGCCAACGTTTGGTAATCCTGGCTTTATGCGATTGCGGCGAGCTTAAAAATCCATGAATATACAGAATCGTGGCCATAGCGCTTAGCGATGTGTTGCCGAGGAGGTGGTTGGGGGTCAGTAGCCGGTAGCGGCAAAATTAATTGCGTACTCTTTTTCACCGACGCGACGCACCTGAGTGGCAAATTCCCCATTGGGGTAAAGTTGGTAATGGCGATAGCCGGGCATCAGTCGATCCAGCCGAAACTCATCCATATTGGGCACAAATTGCACGCAGGTCGACGGCGTCGCCATCAATGCAACGCCCCTGCGAGTGCCGCTGAATTCCTGGTGCACATGCCCCCAGGACACCGCTTTTACATTGTCATAGCGGTCGAGAATGGCAAAAAACGCTTCACTGTTTTTTACCGCGTATTGGTCCACCCAGGCGCTTCCCACATCCACGACCTGATGGTGTAAAAATATTATCGTCGGCAAATCGGGATACCTGGCCAACTCACTGTCCATGCGCTCGAGTTCGCCCGCTTTGAGTTCACCAGCCGCCTCCATGGGAATCTGTGAGTCAAGGAAAATCAAATTCCACCCCGCCACCTGGTAGTGAGCCTCAATGGGCAGCTCATCAACCAAATCCATGTTCGTTTGGTCGTCGTGATTACCCGGCAGCCAGGCCAGGGGCGTATCGGGAAAATATTGACGCACAGAGGCCACAAAGCGTTCGTAGGACTGTAAGCTGCCATCCTGGGAAATGTCACCAGTGGCCAGAATAAGGTCGGGGTGCTCCTGCGCTTGCAACAATTTCAATACGTCGCAGAAGCTCTCATCAGTATTCAGGCCGAGTAGCTCTTCTCCGGGCTGGCTGCCAAGATGGCAGTCGCTGATCTGTAGTAAATGAAATGGTTGCATGCTTCCCTACTTCAGTACCTCTATTCTTGGCTGCAAATAGTTCGGTGCGTATTCTTATAGTTTGGTCTTTTTCGGCGCTTTTGGTGCAACACTATTTGCATCTTACGAGAACTGCATCACAGTTTTTGCCTCTTGCCGGCCCTGATCCCGACAAAAATTCAACCATTCTCCCAAAAATTGGTTCAACGCAAGTTTTTCATCCCGGTGGTACATCTTAGGGTTCGGATACGGATATTCCGGCCGCCAATGGCGATGGTGATCCCAAGAGACGATTTCGGCCATATTCACATCGTGGTAGAGACGAACGACGAGTCTGGGTGCCTTCAGGCTCGCATGTTGCTGCTCTACGGCGAGGGTAGTGGTATATGGCGCCTCTTCGATCACCTTGATATGGACTTTGAATCCGCTGCTACTGTGAGACCCGGCGGCGAAGGACCAGGTATCGACACCCTCCTTTATGCCAGGCAACAGGCGCACCATCTGGTGAAAGTTCATTTCACACAGTGCATGATGCCCGCGCAGATCCACGGGCGACCTTTTGATCCTGGTTGCTGTCACAGGTGATTCACCTCTGCTCGCTCCTCAACGATTCTCGATTAATCTGTAGCCATTGTAAACCCAGGAGGGTGGCCGCGTTGTTCATTCTACTATCAAGCATAACAGCAAAAACCTCTTCAGCTTGATATATATGCAGCTGAATGTCCTCATGCTCGTGGTCCAAGCCATGCAAGCCGCCGGCTGCCGACAGATCGCACAATGCGCAATACAGATGGATTTTTTCACTGCAGCCGCCAGGACTGGAGTAGTAACTGCTGATGTGCACCAGGTCGGCCGCGATAACGCCGGCCTCCTCTTCAAGTTCGCGGCGCACCACCTCCTCCGGTGTCTCACCCTCTTCCACCATGCCGGCCACCACCTCCAGACACCACGGCCCGAATTCAGACTCCAGGGCACCGATGCGAAATTGTTCCACCAAACCGATAGAATCTGTGTCGGGATCGTACAAAATCGCCGCCGAAGCGTGGCCGCGGTGAAAAATCTCACGGCATATTTCACCACTCCAGCCACCGGCAAACAACTTGTGCCTGAGGGTGACTTCGTGCATCTTGAAAAAGCCGTCAAACACGACTTTTTCGTCAATGAGTTGCACGTCTCGCTGAGAAAACTTAGCTCTACTATTTGGCATACACTAAACTTAGTTAAAGGTTCCCCAAAAGCGTTATTGTATTATATTAAAGACAAGTTTGTGGGGCGTGCGGGCTAGCACTAAAGTGCTACGATTTTCAGACGGGCATCAGAAGCCTGCGAATAGGGCGACGACCGGCGCCCCGATACACTTATGGCCTGTCAACACTATTAACCTGGAAATTAAATAGGTCGTCCTGACCGATTTAATTGTCACCCTTAAAAACGGGCGAAATTGTGTGGAATTCCTTGTTTTTAGGGTGGTCCGGCATCCCGGTTCGCGCGCGTCTCCGACTCGCGGCGATGCGTCCCTGCACCGCCATTAACCCGACATATTTGAATGCCGGGTTAATAATTCAATGTTTTGACAAACGTTATTTTGCTCCCCAAATTTCCTGCAATCTTCGATCGCGGCCACAGCCGTTGCGATAGAATTTGTAGCGAATTGGGTTGCGCCGGTAGTAGTCCTGGTGGTAGCTCTCCGCCGGGTAAAACGCGGTAGCAGCAATGACTTTGGTGGCCACCGCTGTGTTGAATTTTTGCTCGACACCGGCCAGACTCTGTTCCGCCAACACCTTCTCTTTTTCATTGCCATAGTAGATGTAACTCAGATATTGACTGCCCTTGTCACAAAACTGACCGCGGTTGTCAAACGGATCAACGTTGCGCCAATAGACATCCAACAACCGCCGGTAGTCGATCTTAGCAGGGTCGTATTCGACTTTTACGGCTTCCACGTGCGCGGTGGCGCCGGAGGAAACCTGCTTATAGTTGGCGGTTCGCGCCGAGCCACCGATGTAGCCGGATGTGGTGGAAATAACCCCGTCAAGCTTGTCAAAAGGAGGTTCCATACACCAGAAGCATCCACCGGCAAAAATTGCCACACCGCGCTCGCCCTTGTCTTGCGCGAACGTCTGAGCGCTCATGACAAGAAACAGAAAAAACACCACAAGGCTGGAGACTTGCATGATAAAACCCCGATTTAAGCATGAGTTTTCACTATAGAGCAAAATCGCCGCAGTTTTATCACAAGAGAATATCGATGGGCCAGAGTACCTGCGCAAAAATCCCACTCGGCGGGATTTTTGCGCAGCTAAGTAAAGTGCGGGGCTCAGAGCAGTGGAGCAATCACCAGGCTGACGATGGCCATCACGTTGATCAGAATGTTCATGGATGGCCCCGAGGTATCCTTGAAGGGGTCGCCGACGGTGTCGCCCACCACCGCAGCCGCATGGACATCCGAGCCCTTGCCACCAAAATTACCTTTCTCAACAAACTTCTTGGCGTTGTCCCAGGCGCCACCGGCATTGGCCATGGTCAAAGCGAGCAGCACGCAACAAATCAAAGCACCACCCAGCATGCCGCCCAATGCCTGTGGTCCGAGCACAAAGCCCACCAGCACCGGCGCCGCCACCGCCAACACGCCCGGAGCAACCATGCGACGCAGCGCTGCCTTGGTGGCGATATCCACACAGCGATCGGTATCCGGCTTGGCCTTGCCCTCGAGCAGGCCCGGAATCTCTTTGAATTGACGGCGAATCTCCTTGATCATGTCGAATGCGGCATCACCCACCGCACGCATGGTCAGGGCGCTGACGAAGAAGGGGAAAATAGCGCCGATAAACATGCCGGAAAGCACCAGCGGCTGGTTGATATCCAATGAGAAATCCGGATTTTTCGCCGACACAGTCTCGATGAATGCGGCGATGATGGCCAGCGCGGCAAGCCCCGCGGCGCCAATGGCGAAGCCTTTACCAATCGCGGCAGTGGTATTACCCACCTCGTCCAAACTATCGGTAATAGCGCGAGTTTCTTCACCCAAACCGCCCATTTCGGCAATACCGCCGGCATTATCGGCCACCGGGCCGTAGGCATCAATGGCCATGGTAATACCGACCGTCGCCAGCATTCCAACGGCGCCAATACCGACACCGTAAACACCAGCGCCGTCAGGCAGAAGCGCACTGGAAACAAAAATGATAGCCGCAATTGCAATCACCGGCACCACCACTGATTCCATTCCCGTGGCCAGCCCCGAAATCATCACTGTAGCCGGGCCGGTCTCGCCATCTTTGGCAATTTTTTGTACCGGCTTGCCGCCGGTGTAGTACTCGGTGACCAAACCGATGATGATGCCGCCCGCTGCGCCCGCCACGACACACCACCAGACATTGGCACCAATGCCCATCTGAGAAATCAGAACGAAAGAGGTGGCCATAAAAATGATGGTCGCACCAATGGTTCCAATGCGCAACGCGACTTCAGGCGACCTGGCGGACATAAAGCGCACGATCAAGATTCCCAAAACAGAGCAAATTAAGCCGAGCGACGCCAACGCCAGTGGCGCAAACATAAGATCGCCCCGCTGAGCAGCAATCTGCGCCACCGTGGTGAGGCCCATCGTCGACGCGATAGCAATGCTGGCGATCATGGAACCACAGTAGGACTCGAAGATATCCGAGCCCATACCGGCGACATCACCGACATTGTCGCCGACATTGTCGGCAATAACCCCGGGGTTGCGCGGATCGTCTTCAGGAATACCCGCTTCTACTTTACCCACCAGGTCGGCGCCGACATCCGCACTCTTGGTATAAATGCCCCCACCGACGCGGGAAAACAGGGCAACCGATGAAGCGCCCATGCCAAAGCCGTGAATCGCCTCGGCATGCGCGGGGTCGGAGCCGAACAATAAATAGAGAAAACCGAGTCCCAGCAGCCCCATGGAGGCAACCGTAAGCCCCATGATCGAACCGCCATAAAAGGCGATACTCAGCGCCGTTGCCGCACCCTTCGTGCTGGCGGCGACAGTGGTTCTTACATTGGCCTTGGTCGCCGAGAACATGCCGACATAGCCGGCAAACGCGGAACACACGGCACCGACGATAAAAGCGGTGGGAGTATGCCAGGATTTGAACCCAATGAAGAGAAAGACGGTAATCAACGCGACAAAGATCGCGAGAATGGAATATTCCCGCCGCATAAACACCATCGCGCCACGATGAATCTCAGCCGCGATGTCAGCGACGAGACCCTCACCCGCCGGGAATCTGGTGACCAGCAGGTAGATGACATAAGCGACAACAAGACCAGCTCCGCCAAGCATTGGCGGCAAATACAATACGTCCATAGGGCTCCCCAAGTTAAACGTTTATTTTTATGAGTACGCGCCTTCTCCGCACACTCTGGTATTCTAGTTCTACTTTGTCATATGGGCCACTGCTTTGCCTTCGATGAGATTCTATGAAACTAGCCTTTTCCCGTAAACAGGAAAAATCGGCGAATAATTGTTCGCTGCGGCGATTGTGTTACAATCTCGCGCCAAATGACAATTCTATGTTCCCATTTGTAACGTTTTTAGGAAAACTATATGAGTTTACACCTGGTTCCTACAGGCACAAACTGTCCCGATGAAGTCAATGTTATTATTGAAATTCCCATGGGCGGCGAACCCATCAAATACGAAGTAGATAAAGGGTCAGGCGCGCTTTTCGTCGATCGCATTCTGGGCACCTCCATGCGCTACCCCTGCAACTACGGTTATATTCCCCACACCCTTTGCGGCGACGGGGACCCGGCGGACGTGCTGGTGTTTATGAATCGCCCCCTGCTGCCCGGCTGCGTCGTTCGTTGCCGACCGATCGGCATGCTGAAAATGACTGATGAATCCGGCGAAGACGCCAAAATACTCGCCGTGCCCATCAGCAAGATTTCGAAATACTATGACGGGGTCGACAGTTTGCAAGATTTGCCGCAAATCAAGCTCCAACAGATTGCCCACTTCTTTCAGCATTACAAAGATCTGGAAGAAGGCAAATGGGTCGAAATCAATGGCTGGGAGGATGGCCAAGCGGCAAAGACCGAAATCATGGCAGCCGTCGAGAATTTCCAGCGAGCTCCGGAAACTCCGCGCTTCTAGTACTCCTTCAACTTTCGAGGCGAATATTGCCGATATCAGGCGGTGGCGGCGCCGCCGGGGACGGCGCACTCAGGCGAGCGCCGGGTTCAGCGATGCTCAAGGCGCTGGTGTCAACGCTTATCGGTTCGCTCTCGGCGCGCTCATCCACGGACAACAAGTCTGCGCCGGGGGGCGCCAAATCAAGCGCAGAGAGATCCAGCTCCAGCACTTCGTCAACGCGCCTTTCACTCGCTTCCAGCAAGTCGTCGCCGGCTGGTTTTAAGGTGAGATCAGCAACATCGATATCGACCTCGACATTGCGCGATTTCTCTGATTCCGCCAGCAAGTCCACCCCCACCGGCGCCAGGGTCATACCATAGCTTTCGATTTCGTACGATGGCTTGCGGTCGGTGGGTTGTTCCCTCTCGGGCGCGGGCGCGCAGAGCGCGGAAGGCCGCTCGCCAAACACCGCTCTGCTGCGGGCGGACGGCGGTGTCCGCGCAGCGTCAGCTGGCGTTTCTATCGGCACCAAGTCAACCCTGGCACCGGCCTTTTTTATCGCAACACGATATTGGGTGGCACCTTCAAAATCGAGATTGCGCTTGAGAACTATCGACTTACCACTGAATAATGCCTCCAACTTGGGCCCCTGCACCTTAAACAGCAGGCTTATATTTTTTTTCACCGTCGCCAGTTCAAAAGAGCGAACAAGCTCGCCTTTAAAAACAACATCGTACCGATCTTCCGCCATGATAAGTCTCTCTCGTTGCTGCCTGCTTAGATCTCAGGGATTTGCGGAGACTACCACTTCCCGCCACAATATCCAGCCCGTCAAACTGTTGACGCCGCCGGAAATAAATTTGTCGAAGTGCCAACAATGCCAAATAAAAATCGTTTTTGCCATTGACAACAGATTTTCCTTGCCTGCCCTAAGTATATTTTATTCTAACCACCTTTCTATTTAGATTACCCAAAAAAAATCCATGTAAATCAGTGCGTTAAAATAATAAATGAAAGTTTTAACGATTGCAGCGATTTAGACTGATTTATCTATTCTAGTGGCAAGCTGTTCACAACTTGACCATACTACGTGTCGCCCTCTGAATATGTGACCACGGGCTGATAATAAAACGAATCCACGCGCAAACACCCAAGGAGCTGTTGATGCTCAACAAGACGGCCAACTATACATTTGATAGTTCAATGCGAATTGGTTTTTTCCGACGCCAAAATATTCGCAATGAGCAAGTAGACCCAGAAACAGTCAGAGCAAAAGTTATTGAAGACATCAACTTCCTGCGCGGCCGCATCGATCGTATCAAACGGTCGAACGGTGCCCGGATAAACCCGAGCATTGTCAAAACCTACGAGAGTATGCTTGAGAGTCGCGAGGCCATTCTCTCCTGGCTGGAGGATATCACCCCTCCAGTTGATAAATCACCGCAATCACGCCTGGGTTAACTCTCCTGAAAATAACTACAGACAGCCGGTCAGGCTTTGCAACCTGCCCAACACCGCGGTCATTGAGCCGTAAGTATCAATGTCGGCAAACTCATTTTTATTGTCAGGATCATAGACCACAACCTGCATACCGGCAGAGCGCCCCGCACGATAGCCGGTGATAGAGTCCTCAATCACGATGGTCGAGCCCGGAATCTCGCCCATCTGCTGCGCCGCATGCAAAAACAAGTCGGGATGTGGCTTGCCGCGAGCCACGTCTTGCGCACTGTAGCGATAGGGGAAATGGGTAAGCAGGCCAGTTGCCCCCAGCGAACCCATTATTTTTCTATGGCCGCCATTGGACGCAACACAATACCTTATGTGATTGCGCCGCAAGAAGAAAAGCACTTTGTCGACACCCGCGACAGGCTGCAGTTCCAAATCAAATACCTCCTTGGTCTGCCTTTCTAAAGAGGCAGGAAAAGTTGCGGGCACACTGATTTTCTCATTGTCTTCAAGCCATTCGTAACAAGCCTTCAAGGTCTTACCATGAAACGTCCTGAAGCACACATCTGGCGACATATCAACGTCAATTTTTTTCAACGCATCGGAGAATACCTGTGCAGCAAGCTTTTCACTATCAACCAGCACACCGTCGCAATCGAAGATAATCAACACGCTTGTGATTCCCCTTCGGCAAATCTCATACCGCCACTCTCCGCAGACCGACATTTTTGCCGGGTTAATAGTTATCTGTAGGAACGATGAAGCGCCGATATATTTCTTCCAAATGCAGGAGTATCTCTTGTTTTAGCTCAATATCGCTGCCCTCTATGCAGGCTCTGAGCTGGTTAATCGTGCGTTGCCGTTCAAATTCCTCAGCCAGGGGTCTGAAACTCAAATGCCAAGGCTCTGGAGAAACGCCACCATGATCTTTAATATAGGGCCGAAAAAATGGCGAAGATTGCGAATTTAATTCGCATGTTAACCAAATATAGAAACTCTCAAATGGCCCACCTGCTTCCGTTTCAGCACGTGTGAGTTGCAATTGATAGTTGCCACCTATGGCGTGAGCATCAAAAACATCAAAATCTGTTCCCCAATGATGGCGCGAAGACCCAGGCAATGCCGTCCAGCGCAATATGGCAAAGACCCGGTCCTTGTTAGCGAGCTTTTGTATCTCAATGGGCGCCTCATCAGTATCGAGCACGGGACGCAGCCCCCTCGCTTTCGCGTTCCATATTTGCAACTGCTGGTCAAAATCACGATAGCCGCTGGCGAGCTGCAAATTGAACCCATGGCGCTTTGCCCGTAATTTCAGTGACAAAAGATCATCCACCAACGCCTCATGGACCGGTTTTTCCAAGCGTTGGAAGTCGATCAAGCGGGAATCTTTTCCAAGCAGGGCGGCGCTCATACCTTCATTTTTACTATCTTCGGTCACAATTCGGAATTTTTCCACAAAACACATTGCGCCCTGCGGATAAGTGTGTATTATTGGCTGTTACTCTCAAGCGTTTCAAACAATGCAGGTGCATGCAAGCGCAGTGTCACCGCTGTTGAAGCAGATACTACGATAATAACCCCTTGGCGAATATTCTAATAATGACCAATTTGGGAGATCCTGACGAATGACTTCCAACAATGGTGACCTACTCGGCCTGAAAAATCTAGGGATGGCCTCGGTCAATATTTTACACGCAGTTGGCGTCAACTCTTATCAAGACCTATCTGATATTGGCGCAGTTGAAGCGTATTGCCGTATCAAAGCCCGCGGAATCCATGTTTCCAAAGTGATGTTGTACGCTCTCCAGGGCGCACTTATGGACGTCCACTGGAACGATCTGTCCCCCGACTTGAAAGAGCAACTGGTTGCGGAGGCCGACCAGTTCAGCAAGACTGCCTAGCGGCTCACAGTTCTCGCGCAAATGCCCGCGGACATGCTTGTCGAACTTTGCTCATCGAACGTCATACCCGAAGGCACAAGTAGGGGCTTCAGCCTCGGAGCCGACAGCCTCTTTGTCGTGCGCAAAGGGGGGTCGCTGTTCGCTTACCGCAACAGCTGCCCCCACCTGGGGGTGTCACTAAATTGGCACCCCGATGACTTTTTGGACGCGGAAGGCGAACTGATTCAATGCTCCACCCATGGGGCATTGTTTCTCATCGATAGTGGCGAGTGCGTCTCCGGCCCGTGTCTGGGCAAGCTTCTGGTCAAGCAGAAGGTCATTGAGCGCAACGGGAGCATCTTCCTGCACCGGACACAACCCGACCACTAAAGGTTCAAACAATGACCGGCACAGCATTTTCCAGACAACTTTCCAGGCTGCCGACGCTGGCGCGATAGGCTATGACCTCGACACCTGCGCGCACCGCGCTGCGCAGGGCCGCGGCATAGACCGGATCAATGTCGTCGGCGGGAGCGACGCGATCAATCCCCGAGTGCTGTACGCAAAACAGCAGCACGGCCCGATGCCCCTGCGCCTTCATCTTTACGAGTTCCGATAAGTGCCTGGCAGCACGCTTACTTGTGGCGTCAGGAAACAGACCCAGACCACCGCCCACGCCCAGGGTTACGCTTTTGACCTCGACGTAGCAGCGCGACCGCGCGGCGGACAAGAGGATATCGATACGGCTATTGTCACCATACTTCACTTCGCGGCGCAACGAATCATAAGCGTTCAATTCCCCTATTGCACCCAGACCAATGGCTTCCACCACCAATTGGTTGGCCCGCGCGGTGTTTATCCCGGCAAGATGGCCCGTCGTGGTGGTGGCGAGCTCCCATGTGAAGCGGTATTTGCGCCGGCTGTTCTGAGAATCCCATAGCCAACAGGGAGAGCCTTCAACAATGCAGTTTTTCATGCTACCGGTATTGGCGCAGTGCACTGTCAGCTCGACACCGTCAAGGACAACATCCGCCAGAAATCGCTTATAGCGACGGAGAAAAACGCCCTGTTTAAGGGCAGGAGTAAACCTCATGGCAAGACGCCCTGCACCGACATTAGATGGTTTCAATCTTACACCGCCTTTGCGGCCGGCGTCATATTCCACTAGCTTTGGCAAGCATTGTCACAGCCGGGCATTAAGGAATATGTGAGTTAAGACCGCCGTCCATCGGCTAAAAAATCGCTGGCGTGAGGCTGTCAGATCTGGTAGGTTTCACGGCTTGGTCCATTTAGTCGAAAATTGGGCCTCGAGAGCGGGATGGGCCTTGAAAGCGGATATAGTGCCCCAAAATTGTGTTCGAATTGTCAGCATGAGGCTAGAAAAAAATGCCCGAATCGCAAGCAAAATTCGGCTTTGCTCTAGGCGACTTCACCCCTTACAAAGTCGCGAAAGACGAAGAATACATGAACGACAAGCAAAAAGAGCACTTCCGGGGGCTGCTTTTGGCTTGGAAAAAAGAGTTGATGGAAGAAGTCGATCGCACGATGAGCCACATGAAGGATGAGGCGGCCAATTTCCCCGACCCGGCAGACCGCGCCAGCCAGGAAGAAGAATTTAGCCTTGAACTGCGCACACGTGATCGAGAGCGCAAGCTCATCAAGAAGATCGACAGCACGCTCGAGCTGCTTGAAACCGATGACTATGGCTATTGCGATGCATGCGGGGTCGAGATAGGAGTCAAACGCTTGGAAGCGCGCCCCACCGCGACGCTTTGCGTAGACTGCAAAACACTCGACGAGATTAAAGAAAAACAAACCCTCGGCTGATTCCAACCCTTCTCTAACCTTCAGGCTGCGTGCAAAAATAAGAAGTTGAAGACAGCGGCACGCGCGCTTTCAACCTTGAGCCACTCTCAACCGTGAGCCACTCCCCCTACATCGGCCGTTTCGCCCCATCACCCAGTGGTCCGCTGCATATGGGATCTTTGGTATGCGCCCTGGCGAGCTATCTCGATGCCAGGCAAAACGGCGGATCCTGGCTAGTCAGGGTAGAAGATATCGACCCGCCCCGCGAGCAGCCGGGCGCCACCCGCGTTATTCTGAGATGCCTGGAAGCACACGGCCTCACCTGGGACGGCGAGGTGATGTACCAAAGCCGTAGAAGCGAGGCCTACCTCGCGGCGCTGGACAAACTCACATCCGCCGAGCTCTGCTATCGCTGCGTATGCACGCGCAAGCGACTATCGGCCCTCGACAGCATCTACGACGGACACTGCCGGCGACAGCGGCACGGCGCGAGCGCACCCGCGTCTATCCGCCTAAACATCGATGCAGCACGCCACTACCTCGGTGCAACAAAGCCCATCGATATCGTCGACCGGGTGCAAGATACAACCACCGACAACCTGGCAGAGGACTTTATCATCCACCGCAAAGATGGCCTCTTTGCTTACCAGTTAGCCGTGGTGGTGGACGATATCGACCAGGGCGTTACCCATATCGTGCGCGGCCATGATCTGTTCGACAGTACGGGCAAGCAACTATTCCTCGGCCGGATTTTGCGCGGCGGCGCCATTGATTACGCACATATTCCTGTGTTGACCGATACACAAGGCTTAAAACTGAGCAAACAAAATCGCGCCAGCGCCGTCGATCACCGAACGGCTGGCGCCAACCTGGTTGCCGCCCTGACGCACCTCAAACAATCTCCACCGTCACTCCTGACCGCTTCGTCGGTGACGGAAATTATCACCTGGGGCATAGAAAACTGGGATATTGCAAAACTAAAAGGCGAAACCCGGGTGCTCGTCTAGCCCGCATGGCGTCTATTTGCCAATCAACAATTTTTAAAGTTTGCTAAACTCTCGTCGAGTTTCGAGCACTGCCATGAACAAACAACGTCCGCTGTTACTTATATTTTTGGTGATCTACATTTTCTCGCCGAGCATATTGCACTGGATCACGGCGATAGACGGTGCATGGTACCGCCCGTTTGAAGCCTGGCTACTAGTGATTGCCTCCGCCTTTGCTCTGCAGTGCCGGAAAAGAAATCGATGACCTTTAGCTTTCCGCATGTTGCAATCATCTGTGTTTTTTATATCGGCTTGTTGTTCGGCGTCGCCTACGCGACTGAAAAAGGCTGGATAGCGGACAAAATCGTCAAACACCCCTTAGTATATATTTTTTCGCTCGGCATTTTCGCCAGCGCCTGGTCATTTTACGGTGTCATTGACCTGGCGCAGCGTTATGGTTACGGAGCCCTTGCCTACTACCTAGGCACCGGCGCACTGTTTCTTTTTGCTCCGATTACCCTCAAACCCCTCACGGAACTCGCGCGCCGCTATCAAATCAACTCCATGGCTGATTTGTTGACATTTCGCTATCACAGCCACGCCGTGGGTGGAATTGTGACCTTGTGCATGTTGCTCGCAATGGCGCCGCTGCTGGCCTTGCAAGTGAAGGCGGTGGGTGACACGATCCATATATTAACCCTGTACAGTGGTGACAACCTCAACGCCGATGGAATCTCCTTCGGCTCGCGCGAAATACTTGCGCTCGCCTACTGCGCCATCATAGGTTTTTTTGCCATGCTCTTCGGCGCCGGTCGCGAACGGCATAAAGGTCTAATTACCGCCATGGCCTTTGAATCGCTGGTGAAATTGTTTGGCCTTTGCGCGGCAGGATTTTTTTCACTTTACTACGTGTTTGACGGTCTCGACGAGCTGGATACGTGGCTGCTGGCAAATCCTCATAATATTGAGCAGCTTCACAACACCATTGATACTTCTTTGTTCCACACCATGCTCCTGGTCTTCCTCTCCACTGCAGTATCGATGCCGCACATATTTCATATGACGGTTGTAGAAAACCAAGTAAAAAAAGATGCCTCAAAAATCGTCAGCTGGGCCTTTCCATTATTTTTATTCTTTATGGCGCTGCCGATTTTCCCTATTCTCTGGGCTGGCGTAAAGCTGGGCACACAGATGCCAGTTGAATATTTTCCAATTGCAGTTCCCATCGCCTCCGGCAACGCAACGTTCACCATTATTGCTTTCGTTGCCGGCCTGTCGGCAGCAACGGGGGCGATCATTGCCATTACCCTTTCTGTCGCAACTATGATGATGAACCACTGGATTCTACCGGCCACGCCGCTGCGCACCAAGAAAGAAATCTACGGACAGCTGATTCAAATTCGACGCATACTCGTTTGTGTTGTCATCGCCATTGGTTACGTCTTCTACGTTGTACTGAATAATCAATTCAACCTCACCGACCTTGCCATCAGTTCATTTATTGCAACGCTACAGTTCTTGCCGGGAATTGTCGCCGTGGTTTATTGGTCGCGCGGCAACAGACGCGGATTTGTCGCCGGGCTCTTTGCCGGCATTTCCATATGGTTCTCGGGTATTTTTGTGCCGATGCTCATGGGGCAACGCGACTATGCAATCAACGTTTTTTATCGTCAATTCGACGTTGGAGTGGACCGTTGGGAAGATGTAACTTTGTGGTCGCTGGCAGTCAACACCATGGTATTCATAATCGTCTCCCAGCTATCCAGACAATCCGCCGCAGAGCGATACAGCGCCGAATTATGTTCCGAGGATGAATTGAGTCACCCCATACGCCTGTCTCTGAGTTTCCGCTCACCGGAGGAAATGATCGAACGTCTTAGCGAGCGCATCGGCGAATCCACCGCAAGGATCGAAGTCGACAAGGCCCTGCTCAGCCTGGGATTAAATCCCAACGAGCGCAGACCCTATGCCCTACGAAGACTGCGCGACGAGTTGGAAGCGAACTTATCCGGCTTGTTGGGCATCGCCATGGCAAGTGAGATTGTCGAGAGGCAGTTGCCCTTCATCGTGCCGGAGAAAGAAGCCGCCACCGATATTACCTTTATGGAAAATCGCCTCAGCGATATGCGCGACGAACTCACCGGAGTGGCGGCGGAACTCAATCAGCTGCGACTGTATCATCGCCGAACCTTCGAGGAACTGCCCTTGGCCGCATGCTCGGTGGGAAAAGACACCGAGATTATGCTCTGGAACAGCGCCATGGAAAATCTCACCGGCGTGATGAGCGAAACCGTCACCGGCTCGCGCCTAGAGGAAGTCAAAGACCCATGGGGGCGTTTACTGTCAGACTTTTTCGAATCCGCTCAAGCGCACTCTTACAAACGCCAAGTGCACTTGGCTGGAAAGACTCACTGGATATCGCTGCATAAAGCCGTTATCCCCGCCACCCTGACAGAAAAAGTTGACAGCCAGGTCATTCTGCTCGAAGACATCACCGAAATTCAATTGTTGGAGCAAGAATTGATCCACAGCGAAAGACTGGCCTCTGTCGGCCGCCTGGCCGCAGGTGTGGCCCACGAAATCGGTAACCCCGTCACCGGCATCGCCTGTTTGGCGCAAAACATGAAATACGATACCAAGGACCGGGAGCTGTTGGATACCGCCGATCAGATTTTGTCACAAACCGATCGGGTCAACCGCATTGTCCAATCCCTGGTGAGTTTCTCCCATTCCGGAAAGCAAAAGCAGGACCGCGCCTCTGAAAGTCTAGATTTGCGGGAATGCGCCCAGGAAGCCATCAATCTTATTGCGCTGCAAAAAGAAAAAGGCCAGAGAATCTACGACAACAAGATCCCTGAAGGCCTTCAGTGCAAAGGCGACAGCCAGCGAATTATCCAGGTATTCGTCAATCTTTTGTCAAACGCCCGTGACGCAAGCCCCAACCATTCGCGCATTCTGCTTGAAGGGAAGGCGCTAAATAGTCAGCTTGAGTTTTCCGTTACAGATGAAGGGCCGGGCGTCCCGGAGGAAATCAAGGAACAAATACTGGAGCCCTTTTTCACCACCAAGGAGCCGGGCGAGGGAACCGGTCTTGGACTGGCCATGGTGTACAGCATCATTAATGACCATAAGGGAAGTATTGACATTATAAGTCCAGCCGACAACTTGTTACAAAAGGGCACAAAATTTGTGGTAAAAATGCCCATAACGCTTGCAACTGAGGGCGGATAGGGTAACACTAGTAATCTGTATCACAAGGATTGCTCAAGCCCTTCCTGTTGTCGATTCCTAGTATAAGCGGTTGTCGTTTTATGAGCAAAATACTGATTGTTGAAGATGAAATCATCATTCGTACTGCACTGCGAAAACTCCTGACTCGCAATAAACACGACATAAAGGAAGCGGGTTCCGTCAACGAAGCGGTTAGCAAATACAAGCTGGACAACTTCGACTTGATCATCAGCGATTTGCGACTTCCCGGTGCTCCGGGAACCGATCTGATCAAACTTGCGGACGACATACCGGTTCTCATCATGACGAGTTACGCAAGTTTGCGCTCAGCGGTAGATTCCATGCGCATGGGGGCGGTTGACTATATCGCCAAACCCTTTGACCACGACGAAATGCTCGCTGCAGTGAAGCGCGTCATAGGAAAATCTAGCGTTATACAAAAAGCCGCGACCGACACCAAAGAGGACGACTCCGCCATTGAAGGCATGATCGGCACAAGCGCGGTCATGAGAACCCTCTACGCCAAGATACACAAAGTTGCGCCGACCAACGCCACTGTCTTGGTCAACGGTGAAACCGGCACAGGTAAAGAACTGGTCGCGCAGGCCATACACCGCGAAAGCCCGCGCAAAGATCACTCGCTGATCTCCGTCAATTGCGCTGCGATTCCGGAGACCCTCATCGAAGCCGAGTTATTCGGACATGAAAAAGGCGCGTTCACCGGAGCCGCCAGTATGCGCGAGGGTTTGGTGGCGGCCGCCGACGGCGGCACTTTGTTTCTCGACGAAATTGGCGAATTGCCGCTTGAGGCTCAGGCGCGCCTGCTGCGCGTGCTGCAAGAGGGCGAAGTGCGCCCCATAGGATCAATTGAATCAAAAAAGGTGGATGTTCGCCTGGTGGCGGCCACCCATCGCGATTTAGGTCGCTTAGTGCGCGAAAAAAAATTCCGCGAAGACCTCTACTTCCGAATTAACGTGGTGCAACTCAAACTACCACCACTGAGAGAGCGCGGCAAGGACATCCTAACCCTGGCAGAAACCTTCGTCAGACGGTTTTGTGCAGAAATGCGCAAGGAAACACTATCGCTGACGCCAGAAGCAATTCAAGCAATCACCACGTACACATGGCCAGGCAATATCCGTGAACTTGAAAATGCCATGCAACGCTCAGTTATCCTCTGCGAAAATGAGACAGAGATCGACCACACGCAATTGGCCATCGACTTAGACCTGGTCAAAGTCGATGGCGAAAAGCCCGCGGGAACCAAACCAAAGGGGCAGAACTCTGAGGCCGCCAACAGCGGCGAGCCAAGTGAAGACCTATCGCTGGAAGACTATTTCCAACGCTTTGTGTTAGAACACCAAGACAGTATGAGTGAGACCGAGTTAGCGCGCAAACTTGGTGTCAGCCGCAAATGTCTGTGGGAACGCAGGCAACGCTTGGGCATACCGCGTAAAAAACCTACACAATCGGCAGCGACAAAATAACCTTTCGTTACACGAAGAAACCGATTGACTCGACATTTTGGAAATGCGTGTCACTTTGCACTATAAATGCACATTCTGCACCGCAAAAGGCGTTTATGTGCGCCATAAAAAGACATTTTTGCCCGATTTTAGTGTTACCGACCTTTCTTTTAAGTAACAACTATCGGCACATATCGTAACGAGCTTCAATAACAAAAACTAATAAAAAACGTAACCATTCATCATAAGCTGTTGTTTTTATTGATTATTTTATAACTGGCATGGCGCCTGCATTTCCGACATGCAAATAAAAACACTAAAGAATAATAAAAACCACATAAATAACGGATAATAACAACAAATAATAAAAACAAAGTAAAATAGCGAGAATAACAACAACAAATAATAACAATCGATAAGAAACTGACTTGCGTACCTCGGGAGAGGACTTGCATCTTGGACACGGACGTGCCCAGGTTGATAATAAGACGACTAAAGGTTTGTGCGGGAAAGTTTCGGCTTTCCCGCATTGGTTTATCACATTCAAACCTCTCCTTGCGCTGACATTCTGTTAAACTTGCCGTAAAAACATCCCCTACCCTAATTTATGTTGAAAAGGCTGTACCAGCTGCTAGCGCCAATGGATTCCGATTCGCCATCCGTAGTCCATGACAAGGATCACAAAATTTCTGAAGGCGATATCAGTCACAATGCGCGCCGTGTGATCGAGCAACTTACGCACGCGGGCTACTCGGCGTACCTGGTGGGCGGCTGCGTGCGCGACCTGCTGCTGGACGGACACCCCAAAGACTTCGATGTCGCCACCAATGCAACGCCGGAGGAAATACGATCGGTGTTCAAAAACTCCCGCATTATCGGACGCCGTTTCCGCATTGTTCACGTGCGATTCGGTCGCGAGATTATCGAGGTGACAACCTTTCGTGGAACCCCCAGCAAACGGCATTCACGAGCTGATCACACGCAATCAGACAAGGGAATATTACTGCGCGACAACGTCTATGGGGATATTAAATCAGACGCCCTACGTCGCGACTTCACCGTCAACGCGCTTTACTACGCCCCCAATGACGGCGCCATTCTTGATTATACCAATGGCCTGGAAGATCTGGATCAGCGGCGCCTGAGAATCATCGGCGATCCCGACTCGCGCTATAAAGAAGATCCTGTCAGGATGCTGCGCGCAGTGCGCTTCGCCGCCAAACTGGCCTTTGAACTTACGCCGGAGACCGAAGCCCCCATCCACATTCACGCGGACTATTTGGCAGATGTACCGCCGGCTCGTCTGTTTGAGGAAGTTCTGAAATTGTTTATCTCGGGCTACGCTACCGCGGTGTTGACTAAACTGCGCGAGTTTGGCCTGTTGCGCTACCTATTTCCGGGCACCGACGAGTGCCTGGATCAACGTCAGGATTACTACCAACGCTTAGTGTTCGCCGCAGTGACAAATACCGACAAAAGACTGCGCAGCAATAAGCGTGTTACGCCGGCATTTATCTATGCCTCCATGCTCTGGCCACCGCTGCACGCCCAGATGAAAACACTGATTGGCGAGCAAAAGCTCAACCCTCACGATGCAATGCAGCGCGCGTCCCATGGCGTTATCAGTCAGCAGCTCTCCTATACGGCAATTCCGAAGCGGTTTTTAATCCCCATGCGGGAAATATGGTCGCTGCAACTGCGTCTAAGCCGCAGAGATGATCGCAGGGCATGCCAGCTGCTCGCCCATCCACGCTTCCGGGCCGCCTACGATTTCCTGCTGCTGCGGGAAGAAGCGGGAGAGCAACTCGACGGACTGGGTCTTTGGTGGACTCGATTTCAAGAAGCCGATACCGAGGAGCAAATCAAGCTGATCAAATCGGTATCACAACATCGCAAGCGCCATGGTTCGGGGCGTCGCAAGAGAGCGCGCAAGGAAAATCAGGATCACGATGCCTGAACCACATCGGGTCTACGTCGGTATTGGCAGCAACCTGGATAACCCCTCCAGACAGGTCGAAAGCGCATGCGAAGTCATGGCGAAGCACAACCAGCTGGTATTGCTGGCACGCTCCGCCTGGTATCGCAGCAAAGCCGTGGGACCAGGGCAACAGCCGGACTACGTCAATGGCGCGGCCTTACTGGCAACATCGGCGACACCGCAAGCAGTGTTGGATATTCTCCAAGAAATCGAGCTGCAACATAAACGGGAAAGGATTTTGCGCTGGGGGCCGCGCACTCTAGATCTGGATTTGCTGCTATACGACGACTGTGTGATGCGTACGCCGAGACTGACACTACCCCATCCACAGATTGCCCGGCGCAATTTTGTGCTGCGGCCTCTACTCGACATCGACCCACAACTTGACCTTCCCGACGGTCGCAAAATCGCCAAAATTTTACATATAATCGGCACAGTGGGGTTAGAGAGCCTTTAATCGGAAGGGACACAGCCCTTTGCAGCCGAGCATGAGGAAAAGCGCTTGACAACATTGCAAGAGTGGCATATCGATTTATCCGGCAGAGATATTCCACGCTACATCGCCATTGAAGGCCCGATCGGCGTCGGCAAAACCACGCTCGCCAAAGCCTTGGCGCAAACCTTCAACTACGATACGCTGCTCGAGCAAGCGGGCGAAAACCCTTTCTTGGAGAAGTTCTACGCCGACGAAAGCAATTCAGCCCTGCCCACACAACTGTTTTTTTTGTTTCAGCGCACCAGGCTACTCACCACGCTTCAGCAAGACGACTTGTTTCGCCCTGTGCGCGTGGCAGATTTTCTGCTTGAAAAAGACCAGCTATTTGCCGAGCTGACGCTGACGAGTGAGGAGTTAAATCTCTATCGCAGGGTCTATGAACACGTTGTTATCGACGCGCCCTCTCCCGACTTGGTCGTTTATCTGCAAGCACCGGTTGAGGTCCTGCTCAATAGAATTGAGCAGCGTGGGATCAATGCCGAAAAAAGCATCACCGCTGACTACCTGCATTCACTAAACGAAGCGTATGCGCATTTCTTTCACTACTACGATCAATCACCACTACTGATCATCAACGTCGCTGCCATTGATTGGGTGGAAAATCCCGACGACTACAACAATCTGGTCGACTATTTACTAGACATTAAAAGCGGCCGCCACTACTACAACCCCAAACCCACCATGCTGTAATATTACCCTGGCAACTAAGAATGCCGGATCAACAACCGCAGGACAGCACTATGGTTTACACCACAGATACCAACCAGCGCCTTGAAAAGCCTGTGACCATATTAACGCTACAAAAAATGAAAGTTGCCGGTGAAAAGTTTGTCACCGTCGCTCTGTATGACGCACCGATGGCAGCGATGGCGCAAAAAAGTGGCGTCGAAGTGGTGCTCATCGGCGACAGCCTGGGCATGACCGTATTGGGTTTTGACAGCACGATTCCGGTAACGATGGAACAGATGATCTACCATGTCGAAGCGGTGGCGCGGGGCAACAAAAAATCTCTTATCATGGGCGACCTACCCTTCATGACCTATGCCTTACCCGACCAGGCGCTGGCGAACGCCGCCCGCATTATGCAGGCAGGCGCGCACATGGTAAAAATCGAAGGTGGCCGGTGGCTCGCCGAAACGGTAAACATGCTCAGCGATCGAGGTATTCCCGTGTGCGCACACATTGGTCTGACGCCACAGTCGGTCAATAAATTTGGCGGCTTTCGCGTTCAGGGGCGCACCACGGAACAGGCGCAGACACTGATCAACGACGCCCTCCTACTGGAGGAGGCCGGAGCGGATATACTGTTGCTAGAGTGCGTGCCCGACACGCTCGCCGCTGAAATCACCCAAAAATTGGCCATTCCGACAATAGGCATCGGCGCCGGTAAAGATACCGACGCCCAGGTACTGGTGATCAACGATATTCTGGGGCTGACGCCAAAACCGCCGAAGTTTTCCAAAAATTTTTTGCTCGAGTCAAAAGACATTCCCGGCGCTTTGAAAAAATATGTCGCCGACGTGAAAAATGGAGATTTCCCTGGCGAAGAGAATATTTTTCACTAGTACTCCTTCAACATAATATTGCCGGGTTCAGCGTTTGCCTGGTGCTCCTCCGCGAGGCGCAGCGCGCAGGGAAGGGTGGTTCCCTTTCCAAGCACTGCAACGCCGC
>JAAUXX010023865.1_pt1 | contig 27669 bp, 21 predicted proteins | sample 7278111 | NCBI WGS metagenome assembly JAAUXX01 (sample SAMN14350116, study PRJNA611818) | marine sediment metagenome | isolation source: surface marine sediment (1.8m) | place: French Polynesia: Moorea | collected 2018-08
ACCTTCTGCCGCCGGGAGCGGCAGTAGAGCGCCCAGGGACGGGTTCACAGCGTGTGCGCCACCCGGTGCCCTGATGCTCGGGGGCTCTATGCCAGCAATGATTCACGTGTTGCATCGCCAACATCATGCGCAGATCTAATGTGACAAAGTAGAACTGGTGTCCTGAGCCAGAAGTTCAGCGAGTGCCAAATAAATGATGGAAGCAACATTTACGGCCAGTAAAGGCTTATAGATTTATATTTTATAAAAATCGGCCATGAAAAAAAAATCGATATCGATGCTTTAGAGATAAAATAATCAAAAAAATAAAAAAGCCCACCTGACGCTTTCATTCAATACGGATGATAAAAGGTAGTTCGAAATTTACATCCTAATTGTCTAGAAATCTTATCTTTCCCGGGCTGTACCATTTGACAAATTTTTATTACCTTCGACGCTAAGAAAAAAATTCTGCACGTAAAATTCCCGCTCGAGTTCACATATTTAATTATATGTTCAAAACGCCTTTCAGCGGTGGTCTACCATGAAAAACCACACAATAAGACAAATTTCCAGCGCAGACGTATATTACATCCACTCACCAAACACTTAATCTGCCGTGCATTTATACACACTCCCCACTACTGAAGGAATGAGCAATATGACAGCAGGAGATTTGCTTGTGCAATACCTTCACACCCTTGGCATCAAGTATGTTTTCGGCATCCCCGGTGGCGCCATTGAGCCGATGTTCGACGCGCTGGCACGAAGCGAACGCAGTGGCGGACCACAAGTCATTGTCGCCCGTCATGAGACCGGCGCCGCTTTTATGGCTGATGGCTACGCGAGGACGACGGGAAAGCTCGGCGTTTGCTGCGCCACTACCGGACCGGGTACGACTAACTTAATTACCGGCGTTGCCTCGGCCTATGAAAACAGCATTCCCATGCTGGTCATCACCGCCCAGACAGCCTTGCACAATTTTGGCCGCCGTGCATTCCAGGAATCCGCCGACACCGGCGTTAACGTGGTCGGCATGATGCAATTTTGCACCGGATACAACACCATGGTAAGTCATGCCGATCAGTTTGAACACAAGCTCATAAGCGCCATCATGATCGCGCTCAATGACTCCTGCCCAACCCATATCAGTATCCCTGTGGACGTATTGAAGACCCCTATTGTCGATCCGCTGAGCTGCGACGTGCCTTCCCTGATCACGTCACCGAGGTACACGGACGAAAGTGTTGTCGAGGAACTCTATCAACGTATTCGCCAGGCAAAAAAAACGGTGCTGGTTATTGGCGCAAAATGCCGCGAAGCGATAAGCGTTATTCAAAAAATTGCCTTTTTGGCGGACGCGGACATTGTCAACACTCCAGATGGCAAAGGTTTGATCAGCCCTAATCATCCGCTTTTTCGCGGTGTCATCGGTTTTGGTGGCCACGAAAGCGCATACGAAACGCTCTCTGCGGCAAATGTTGATCTGGTCATTGCCGCCGGCACCACCCTGGGAGAATGGTCCAGCAATGGCTGGGACGCCGAGACTCTGCTCAATCGCCGCTTGATTCATATCGATCCATGGGAAAAGAATCTCACGCGGTCGCCGATGGCGCGCATGCACGTGCGCGGCAACCTGCTCGCCGTTTTCCAGTCGCTGCTCGCGCGCCTGGAATCAGCGCCGGTAGCGGCGACGCCGGCACCGGCCGCGGCGCAAAATCTGGATGCCATAGACACCTACCGGGAGCCGCCCTCTGGGGCGTGGAAAAACCAGCGGGTCAAACCACAGTGGTTGATGCACGAATTGCCGCAAATTTTTCCCCCCTGCACCCGATATTTTGCCGATACCGGCAATAGCATGGCCTGGGCGATACACCATTTACACCCTCGGGATCGGCGAATAGCGGAGCGACGCGGCACCGTTGCGCAATCTGAAGCTCGGCTACAACCGGGCAGACGCAACCCCTTTGCCGCCCTATTCCAGGTTACGGTGGAGTTTTCCTCCATGGGTTGGGCCATTGGGGCATCGGTTGGCGCCGCCTTTGCCGAGCCCGAGTACCCTGTCGTCTGTATCACGGGGGATGGCAGCATGCTGATGAGCGGGCAAGAAATCACGGTTGCCTTGCAACACAAGCTGCCGGTTATCTATATTGTGTTAAACGATGCGGCGTTGGGCATGGTAAAGCACGGCCAACGACTGGCGGGGGCGGAACCAATAGGCATCGACCTGCCACCCACCAATTTTGCCGCCATGGCGCGCGCGATGGGCGTCAACAGCCATCTTGTCGACTGCCCGCAAGCCTTGCTCGATCTCAGGCTGAACGAAGAAGAGTGGCGCCATGGTCCCTTGTTACTGGATGTCCTGATCGACGGCGAAGAAGTGCCGCCCATCGGCCTGCGCCTAAGCGTGCTCAAAAGTCGAGCAAAGCGATCGGCATAGCGCCATTCGATACTATCTAGCGGGAGTAGAACAATGCCTGAAGCCAGCGCCGGTTTTCATTATGCCGCCACCGCATCGACAGCGATATGCCTCGATGCGCCCTGCGAAAAAAACCCCTTTCTGGCGCGAAAAAGATACATCGCAGGCTATGACATTGAAGCGCTCACGCAACATGCGAGCTACACGGAATCCCTATTGACGATGTTCAGCGGCAACTTTCCCTCAACACAAAACGCCCGGCTGTTGGAAAAACTCATGATAGGCTTGATGAATCTGGGGCCGCGCGACCCCGCCATCAAAGCCGCCATGGTCGCCGGCGGCAGCAAGACAAATCCCCAACACCTGTTGCCCATCGGTTTACTCATAGCCGGGGGAGATGTCTGCGGCGCCAGGGAGGTAGAACAGTCCTATCGCTTTATTGAAGCCAATATGTGCAACGACGCGGCCGCCCTAGTAGCACAACTCATGGCGACAGAGCGAGGCGAACACGCCCATATCGCCCCCGGCTTTGGCAGAAACTACGGCGACATTGATCCCATTATGGCGGCCATGCTGACCCTATTTCTCGAAACCTCGCCATCATCGGAGGTGCTGCAATGGACCAGGCAATTCGTCGCCGGTCTGGCGCCACATCACCATGGCGTGTTGGAAACCGGACTGGCCGCCGCGGTGTTACTGGAACTGAACGTCGGAGCCCGTGAAAGCATTGGCCTCTATCAGCTTATTCGCGCACCCGGCATCATCGCGCACGCCATGGAGCAGACGCACAAACCGATTACCGCCATCCCGATGTTAGGAGACGACGCCTATGAGTTCAGCAACCGCTAGTCAGCACTACTGGCGACAGCGCAGCGGCAGGATTACGACGACCATCGGCAAGTGGATCGCCGGTGACGACGTATCCATTCGCGGCCATTCCCTGCTCAAGGACATTCTTGGCAAGATGTCGTACACCCAGCTGCACGTGCTGAATATCACTGGCCGCGTTGTATCACGCCCGTTGGCCACGTGGATCGAAAACAACTACATGGGCTCCAGTTATCCCGACGCGCGCCTGTGGTGCAACCAAATAGGCGCCATCGCCGGCACCCAAGATACCTCATCGGTGGCCGCCATCGCCGCGGGCTGCCTGGCAGCGGACTCGCGCGCCTACGGCGGCAGCATGGCCACATTTATCACCATGAATTACCTGCAACGGGCGCGAGAGAGGCTTACCGCCGGTCTAACAATTGACGCCCTGATCGATGAGGCGCCAATTAAACACGGGCGACCCGCCATCGTGGGCTTCGTCCGCCCGATAGACAAAAGTGACGAGCGCATCGAGCCCTATAAAAAAATGACCCGCAAACTCGGTTTCAGGCCAGGCCCCTATATGCGCCTGGCGGAAAATCTTTCCGCAATCATGGAACAGCGTTTTGCCACAGGAATGAATTTCGGCGGGTTCAGCTCGGCGTTTTTATTAGATCAGGATTTTTCGCCGCAGGAGGGCTATCTCATTCGCAGTTTATGCGTGTCTTCAGGCGTCGCCGCCTGCTACGTGGACAATCTGCAACATCCGGAAAAATCTTTTTTACCCTTAAAGTGCGCAGACATTAGCTATGACGGGCCCCAACCGCGCCCACTGCCAAAATGACAAAATGATATAGACGCCAACTTTTCCCCGCAACCGAGATAACGACACCGCGCTTCACCGCCCACATTGCAAAGCCCACGCTAACAACTATTCTTTTGGTAGACCAAATGGGCGTGCGACTTTCGCCACCACCCGCCGCAGAAAGGAATAAAATAGCATGACCTATTCCAACGCATGTAACACGTGCATGTTTTACCTATTGTTTTATTTGAGTTTGGCGCCATTAGCCCAAGCCCAGTTTATGGAAGAGGACGACGAAGACGCCCTCGCTGAAATATACGGTGGTGAAGACATGGTCAGTATCGCAACCGGTTTCGAACAGTCCCTGGCGAAAGCCCCGGCCGTGGCATCCGTCATCACCGCGCAAAGCATCCGCAAGATGGGCGCCACTGACCTGGATGAGATATTGGAAACTATTCCCGGGCTGCACGTCAGTAGGAACGCCACGCGCTACAGTCCCATTTACACCTTCAGGGGAATCCGCTCATTACGCAACCCGCAAGTGTTGACGCTGATCAACGGTATCCCCATCACCAACTTGCAATTCGGCAATCGCGGCCAGCTATGGGGTGGCATGCCAGTGGCTGCGATCGAGCGAATCGAAGTGATTCGCGGACCCGGCTCGGCGCTCTACGGCGCCGACGCCTTCGCCGGCGTCATCAACATAAAAACCAAAGCGGGCAGTGATATCGCCGAAAACTCGGCAACAGTGCGCGGCGGCAGCTTTGCGACACGCGACCTCGCCCTGTTGCTCGGCGGCGAGTTTTTCGGCGCCGAGATCGGTTTTGCGGCGGAGTATCACCAGACCGACGGTCACCGGGAAATTATCGACAGCGACCGGCAGAGTTTCAACGACGCGCGCGATGGGACGGACGCCTCGCTGGCCCCGGGTCCGTTAAGCCTGTCGCGAGATAATCTCGATCTACGGCTGGACATACTCAAAGGCCCGTGGAGGTTCAGAGGCGGATTGCAGAGAAGAACCGACGCGGGCATCGGCGCCGGCATCGCCGAGGCGCTGGACCCGGTCAATCGTTACCGATCCGATCGCTTCAGCGTCGACGTCACCTGGAACGATCCGCTGGTCGGCGACCATTGGGATTTGAGCGCGCAACTAAGTTACCTCGACACAACCTTGGAAGTGGAAGAAAATCTCGTCATCTTTCCACCGGGGTTCGCCGGTGTCTATCCCCAAGGCCTCATCGGCAATCCGGAGGTGTTCGAACGCCATGGGCGCGTCAACGCATCAGCATTTTACAGCGGACTTAAACGCCATCAAATTCGCGCCGGGGTGGGATACTACCTCGGCGACCTCTACAAGGTAAAAGAAGAGAAAAATTTTGGCCCCGACCCCGCCACCGGCACACCCCTGCCGCCCACAAGTCCGCTGGTCGATGTGAGTGATACGCCCTTTGTATTTCTGCCTGAAGACGACCGGGAGAACTATTTTTTGTATCTGCAGGACGTCTGGAACTTGGCCAACGACTGGGAGCTTACAGCGGGCATACGCTACGATGACTATTCGGATTTTGGCTCGACAACCAACCCCCGCCTGGCCCTGGTGTGGTCGCTGCTGCACAATCTGACCACTAAATTGCTCTACGGTGAAGCGTTCAGGGCGCCGTCATTTGCCGAGACCCGTGCAACGAACAATCCGGTGGCGCTCGGCAATCCGGATTTAGCCCCGGAAACACTCGAAAGTATCGAGTTGGCGTTTGACTACCATCCCAACCAAGCGATGACCATTTTGCTCAACCTCTACCACTACAGCTGGAAAGATATCATTACCTTCGTGCCCGACGCCGGCAGCACCACCAACACCGCCCAAAATGCCGCAGAGCAGGAAGGGAAAGGGTGGGAACTGGAAATCAATTGGAGACCGGCGCGAACCTTAAAACTGGCGGCAAATTTTTCCTTCACCATGGCGGAAGACCGCGATACCGACAGCGACGCCGCATCCTCGCCGCAAAAGCAACTGTTTATCAAAACCACCTGGGATATCAGCGAACAGCTCTACCTCTATGCGCAGGCCAACAGTATTATGGATCGTGCGCGCGAACCCGGAGACACGCGTGCAAATATAGAAGACTATACGCGAGTGGATGCGACCATTGGCTATCAAAGCGCCACCGGCGCCTGGAGTGTTCGCACCTCCGTCAACAATATTTTTGATGAAGATGTAAGAGAACCCAGTGAATGGTCAAATCCCGCCTACATTCCCAACGATCTGCCGCAAGAAGGCAGGAATTACCGCGCGGATCTCACCTTGCGGTTTTGAGCGATGGACTGTGACCACAGCCGAAGAGAGAACTCAGTGATACAAAATGGAAAGGGATTTTAATATGTCCACCACCGCCGGCGCGGGAAAGATATCGCTTGCGCTCAAGCAATGTCGCAACATAAAACAACCCTTGTTACTCGCGATAATTGCTCTGTTACCTCTGTATTCAACACAGGCTGGTGGCGCGCCACAAGACATTCTGGTTGTCTATCCCAAGGTCAGAGAACCTTATAATCAAATATTTTTGTCCATCATCAAAGGTATAAACAACGCCACTGGGGAAAAGGTGCGCAGCTACGAAGTTGAAAGAAACGAGGCACAGGATAATCTGCATAAGTTTGTCAAAAACAAAAATATAAAAAGTCTTATCGGTCTAGGCAACCGAGGCATCAGGGCCGTCTACCAGTTGGAAAAAAAAGAGGCGCTGGCAATTGTTTTCGGCGCCTCGGCAATCAAACCCAAGAGGGAGCCGGACTTCTTCGCTCTGTCTTTAGTGCCGGCGCCAAAAGAGCTGTTTAGAACCTTGAGTCGTATCCAACCGGAGATAGACACGGTACACGTCGTATTTGAACGTGACAAACAAGACAGCCTTATCGAACTTGCACGCCAAAGCGCTGAATCCGAGGGCCTGCGGCTGCTGGCCTACAGCGCGGAAAATGTAGTGCAAATGGCAGGTCTCTACCGGCAGGTGCTAACTGAAATCAACCCGAAAAAGGACGCACTCTGGCTCGCCAAGACCGGAAAATCTATTGAAAAAGCCATTATGAACCAGATCCTAAGAGACGCCTGGAAAAAAAAATTCGTGGTATTCTCCAGCAACCTGGCAGACGTTAAAAAAGGCGTACTTTTCTCTCTCTATCCGGACAACGAAAAGATGGGAGAAAAGCTGGTTGAGCTGTTGACGGCTATTAAAAATAAGGAACTGCTATCACCGGAGATATTTCTTTCCGAACAACTGAATTCCGGTCTCAATGTGCGTACGGCAGCGCATCTTGGCATCCATTTTAACGAAGGGGAAAAAAACAGGTACTCGGTAATTTATCCTTTGAAGTGAACAAGGCCTTCTAACAGATAGAAGCACCTGAAAATATGTTTAAAAAACTTAGGTTTCAGCACCAGTTGAGCATTATCTTCAGCGCGGGAATTCTTATACTCGCGCTCGCGGCAACCTTTGTCATTTCAAAAGTTTCCACCGACGCCATGCGAGAGAGAATCGTTGACGAGAGCTATCAGTTGACACAGGCATTTGCCGAACAAAGCACACTCGCCCTGCTCTATCAGAGTGAAGATAGCGCCGCGGAGGTGACGAAAATTTTCTTATCATTCCCCGACGTTGTCGGAGCGAAAATTCTTGAGAAAAATATGGCGCTGCTACACGCTTCCGGCCACCACAACACTGACAACATCAATTTCCTGGCAACACCGCAAACACCCGTTTTGCTATCGGAAGACAGTGACGCCTGGACCTTCATCGCTCCGGTTTATACCCAATTCTCCAAACAGCCCCTAGCAGGCTATCAAGACATCGACAGTCTCGGCGGAGACTTCGATGAAAACCAGATAGGGGATTTGGTGCTGGATAGCGCAAGCGACGCCGACCCCGACAGAGAAACCGTCGGCTACGTCAAGCTGTTTGTCGGCAAAGATTCGCTAAAAAGAATTGCCGGGCGCATTTTCTGGTACAACCTATCGGTCTCCATCGGCCTGGCGTTCGTTTTGTTACTGATACTGCTCGCTATCACCCAACGGCTTACCAAGCCGATAAAGAAACTGTCGCAAACCATGCTCGCGGCGCAGGACGGTAACACGCAGTTGCGCGCGCCACCGGGTGGACCGCGCGATATATTCGAGATGGTTGTGGTATTCAATTCCATGATGGACGTGTTGGAACACCGAGAGAAGGAAATCAAGACCGCACGCGACGCAGCTTTTGAATCCGCGCGCGCCAAAGGCGAGTTCGCGGCGAACGTAAGCCACGAACTGCGAACGCCGATGAACGGGGTGTTGGGAATGCTCGAGTTGCTACCTGATTTCGGGCTGACGGAAGCCCAATCAGAATATGTCAATATCGCAAAAAAATCGGCTCAGTCCCTGCTAACGTTAATCGACAATATCTTGGACTTTTCCAAAAACGAATCGCAACAGATTTCGGTTGAATTGTCAGAGTTTAGCCTCACCGAGTTGCTGGAAGACCTAATCGCCCTGCTGGGAAGCAAAGCACAGGCAAATTACCTGGAGTACTGCTACATCATCGCCGCGGATGTTCCCGACTGCCTGATAGGCGACCAGGAAAAAATACGTCAGGTCATGATCAACCTCGTCGGTAACGCCCTCAAATTTACCAAGCAAGGCTGTGTGCACATAGAGGTCTCCATGTATGCACAGACAGACAAAGAACTGAGCATTCGCTTTTGTGTCAAAGACACCGGAATCGGTGTCTCCGAGGAGGCAAAAGAGAGGATTTTCGAGGCCTTCTCGCAAGCAGACAACTCCACCACAAGGCGCTACGGCGGCACGGGGCTCGGCTTGGCCATCTCGCGCCAACTGGTGCGCCTGATGGGAGGCAGCATCAATATCGAAAGCGAGCCGGGCTCGGGAAGTGAATTTTGGTTTACCTTGCCCCTGCAGCTGGGAAGCCAGCAACTCCCGACTTCCAACTACCCGCAACTAGGCGCCGAACTGGACGTACTTATCATCAATGAAAACCAAATTCTGATCGCCAGTATCTCTAGCATGCTATCCCCTCTTAGCATAGCTGTCGATACCGCAGGCTCGCTGCCCGAAGTGATCGCTAAACTAGAAAACATGGATGGCAAGCAAACGAAATACAACATGGTAATTGTCGATGAAGGCTATACCGACTTTGACCGATTAATGAATAAATTATCGCAGTATATCGAGTTGATGACGACCACCGTGGTGGTTTTGGCGCACCGCTCAGTCACCTCCAGGTTTATCCAGCACGCGGAAATCAATCACTATCTATCAAAACCCATCCACCGCAAACAACTTTGCGATTGCATAAGCGCCGCATTCGGCAGCGTTGCGGTTACGAGCAAACCGGCGACCAATGCCGAGCAGGCACACGCCGAGACACCGACCAGGCGATACCGTGATAAGGAGATCCTTATCTGTGAAGATAATCAGACCAATTACATCGTCGCGCTACGAATGTTGGAAACGCTCGGGAGCAAAGCCAAGTTGGTCACCAATGGCAAAGAGTGTTTACAGGAACTGGAACGCAAGCGATATGACCTGATCCTCATGGACTGTCACATGCCGGTTATGGATGGTTACGAAGCCACCCTGAAAATTCGCGAGCAGGAGGAAAAGAGCGACCGCCATATTCCCATTATCGCCATGACCGCCAATACCGCCGAGGGCGAAAAGGAAAAATGCCTGGCCATCGGCATGGACGACTACATACCCAAACCCTTGAGTCGCCTTGAACTCAGCGAGACCATCGACAGGTGGTTAAGCTACGACGAGAAAGAAACCACGGTATTGTCCCTCAAAAACCTTACCCGCGAATACGGCGATCAATATATCCCCAACCGCAGAAGCGATACACAGGAGGTGGCGGCAAGCGAACCAAGAGTCATCGACGTAAAAATATTTGGCGAACTGAAAATGCTGCTGGGCGACGGCATTAACGATGTCGTGCGGAGTTTTCGCGATCAACTCAAATCCAATCTGGATATGCTCGAACAAGCCATCATCAGTAAAGATAGCGAACAGGTGCGCCTGTTCTCCCATTCGATCAAAGGCAGCGCCAGTAATTTCGGCGCCACCCGCCTGGTGGATATCAGCAAACAGCTGGAATACGAGGCAAAAGACGGCGAACTGGGTAGGGCCATCAACAGGCTGGACAGAATCCACGTCGAAAGCAATCGCGTTATGGAGTATTTGCAAGCGTATTTATAAACGATGGGAGTGCAAAACCAAGGGTTTTCGAGGGTTCGCACGAGCCCGCCGGGTTAATCGTCACTCACGACGATATTCAGCCGCGAAGGGAAGGGGCCGCGGTACTGCATCACGCCGGCCTCGCCGTCGGCGCGGCGCACTTGGGACTTTTTCAGTACCGGCCGCAATATTGCCGGGATCTGTACCAGGTTAATGTAAAACCCGAAACACCTGTGCAACCCGTAACCGAAGGGCATATAAATATGCCGGGGGCGATCGAGCGCGTATTTGCCCGGTTTTTCCACCACGCGACCGTCCATCATCGCCGACTGGGTAAGCACAATGACCTTATCTCCCCTTTTTACTTTCTTTGACCGCCAGCTGCCCCTCGCCAGGCGATAATCGGCCAGCACATCGCGAAAAACACCCGCCCCAAAGGGTTTGAAGCGCAGCGTCTCCAGCACTAATTGACCGAGCTTGTCGTCGTCACCTCGACGTGCGAGGGCCTGCGCCGATTGCAGGCGCGCGGGATGGTCGAGCAGATAATCCAGGACCAGGCTCGCCGCCATCGAGGTGGTGGGAATGGCGCCAATAATAATACCGATGACATTGTTGCGAATATCCTCGTCCGTCATGCCGGGCGTGCCTGCCCGCTGCAATGCGACAGCGCGGGCGATAACATCGTTCACGCCATTGTCGGCCTTCCTGCCAACAATGAGGTCATCCAGGTAGGCCCGCGTCTCTGCGGCATAGCTTACAGCCTTCTCCTCGACCTCCCGGGGGAATTCCGGGTAAAACAGATATTCAAACATATAGGTGGTCCACGCCACCATGCGCTGCTCGTCCGGGCCCGGCGTGCCGATATACTCGCGACAAAAATAGGCCGGCACCCGGGTGCTCAGATCATTGACAAAATCAAAATTGCCACCCAAACCATCCACCAGATGTTGCGCATAATCGCCAACCAGGGGTTTGATCACCGGCGCCACGTCAGCGCGCGGCATCAGCACCCGCATATTGGAAACATCGCGCTCATAGGTGGCGGTGTCATTCATTCCCAGGAAAAAATTGCCGCCATTGGTGATAACGCCCATCTTTTCAGCGTAGGTAACGCCAAAAACATCGGGGCGTGAAAGCACTTCCTCCACGTCACGGAAGCGGGAGACCAATACCAGGTCGCCGAATTTACAGATGGGGAGAAAAATGCGCAGCAGTTTGAAAGCAACATCAATGTGCTTGCGGGCAAAGGCTAAAATGCGGTCTTTCATGGCTTGGTCCCTGTTGTATTTTTTCGCCGGGTCATCCGCGCGCACAAATGCGTCGCCAAACGCCGTAGGTAACGCGGCAAAATTACCACATTATTGACTACCGGCACCAGTAAATATTCCCTCCGCCGACCACAACGAGATTATCCGCCTATTGAAAAGTAACAAGGGCGATTTTTACTTTTCTTGCGCCATCAAAGGCTGCTATCGACGCATACGATGATTGGCATACATATGCATAATAAATTTACCCGTCGGCCGATCACGAAAGCCCTGCACCAGCGGTTTCATGGCCGCCGGCAAATCCTCAAACGACGGCAGTACGCCTCCTCCCGCGTATTGCGGCGGCATCACGGCGGGCGCGGCATTGACACAAAACTCAACATCCAGTAAATGCAAGCGCCCGCCAAGGAGAAATTCTCGCCCATCCTCGAGGATTTGATCGGCCTGATCAAAGGCGTCCTGCAACTCCCGATATCTTTGCGCCTGGGCCTCGCTGTCCGGCGCCAGCCCTCTTTTCGTCAAGCGGTATAGCAAGGGATACAAACGCGCAGCACATTTTTTTTGCGAAGGCGGCGCGCCGGCGGAGATGCTTTCGCTGAACAAGGCCTTGTCTTGAATGATATAGGCGTAAGCCCAGGCGCGAATATTTTTGCCAATCTGACTAGAGGATTTACTGATGGTAGCCAGCTCCGGCAAACTCTCCTCACTGGCGCTTAGATGCAGGCGGCGGTCGGCCACCACCCCCGGATCATAGTGCGCCACCAGGTCGTCGGGGCTGCGCGCGTAAAAGCCCTCCGCCGGCGCGCGCAGATAGGGAGGTCCCGACATAAAGCGAGGGAAGTTATAGAGCACCGTTAGCATAAACGCGGGCGATATCGTCGTCCTTTTGTCGTTAAAATCAATTTTGTAATAGTCCAATAGCCAGCGGTCTTTCTCGGTGGTGATGGATGGCGGATAATTGATGAGCGTCACGTCGGAGCCGGACATATTGATCTCCCTGTTAAGCATTTGTTATCAATGCGAAAGTATACGCCTTTTAGTCCGACGAGGTGCCCGTAAAATATTATGTTGAAGGAGTACTAGCAGGTCGTCACAATTGCGCCGCGCCGTTGAATAACCTTTGCCGCCAGTCGATGACCGGCGAGGGCCGCCTCGAAGGGAGGTGTTTGAGATAGCCTTGCCGCCAGATAGCCAGCATTGAAAGAGTCGCCGGCGGCGGTGGTATCGATGGGAGTAATTGCCTCGGGAACGGGCACCAAATGCCGCTCTCCCTGGCATTTAACCATGCATCCCCCGGCCCCATCCTTGACGACAATTTCGTCGACGCCACCTTTATCGAAGCGATCGAGCGTGTGGCTTGGGGTCTTGTCACGATACAGCGTTTGTTCATCCTCGAAAGTGGGCAGCACGATATCCACCTGAGACAAAAACCGGGAGTACACTTTTTTTGCCGCCGCGGCGGATTTCCACAGGGCGGGCCGGTAATTTGGATCAAAGGCGACCTTTTTTCCCTGCCGCCGCAACTCGCCCAGGGCGTCAAGTAATTTTGCCCGAGAAATCTCATCGTAAATTGCCAGGCTGATGCCGCTCGTGTAAATCAGCTCGGCGTCCACCAGCCAGCCGACAATCGCGTCGACATCGACATCGACAAACAGCGATTTCGCCGCGCTTTGCTGACGCCAGTAGTAAAACCGGCGTTCGCCGCTGGCATCGAGATGAATCGCATACACACCGGGCAGGCGGTTGGGCAAGCGCCGAACATGAGAAGTCGCCACCCGATGCAAATGCCACTGCGCCAACATCCAGTCACTGTAGGGGTCATCTCCAAGGGCGGTGAGGTATTCCACCTCGATGCCGAGGCGGGCCAGGTAAATCGCCGTGTTGAGGGTATCCCCGCCATAACCGAGCCCGACCTCGGTCGGCGCCGCCGCGCCCACCCCCCCGGCGCGCTCGGGCGCCAGCTCCAGCATGCACTCCCCGATGGCTGTCACCCTCACGCTATCACCAGTTCCACATCGTGCCGTCCTGCAACCTGTTGACCGGCAAAAAGGCGCGCTTATAAGGGTATTTTTTTGCCAGCGCCTCATCGATGTCGACGCCATGCCCAGGCGTCTCGCCGGCATAAAGAAAGCCGTCGGCAAAATGATAGTCGTGCGGAAACACCGCATCGGTCTCCGGCGTGTGACGCATGTATTCCTGGATACCAAAATTGGGCACCCAGGTATCAAAATGCAAGGCGGCGCCCATGCAGATCGGTGACAGATCGGTGGCGCCGTGGCAGCCCGTGCGCACGTGGTGCAAGGCGGCAAAATCCGCGATGCGGCGCAGATGGGTGATACCACCGGCATGCACCACAGTGGTGCGCACATAATCAATCAGCTGGTTTTCGATCAGATACTTGCCGTCCCAGATGTCGGCAAAGATTTCACCCACCGCCAGCGGCGTGACCGTGTGCTGGCGGACCCGTTCGAAGCCCGCCTGGTTCTCCGCGGCCACCGCGTCTTCCAACCAAAACAGGCGATAGGGCTCCAGCGACTTGCCCAGCCGCCCGGCTTCGATGGGCGTCAAGCGATGGTGGACGTCGTGCAACAGGTGGGGGCCAAAGCCGTATTTGTCGCGCAGGCGCTCGAACAATGACGGTATGAAATCGAGGTATTTTTCGCTCGACCAGAGATTTTCACTCGGCAGGTCGGCATCCGCCGGCTCGTAAAAAAGCTTATCGTCGGAAACACCGTAGGTGGAGGCGATGCCGGGTACGCCGCTCTGCGCGCGGATCGCCTTGTACCCCATGTCGATGTATTTACCCACCTCGTCAACGGTGTGTTCCAGATCGGCGCCGTTGGCATGGCCGTATACCATCACCCCCTCGCGACAACGACCGCCGAGCAGCTGGTACAGGGGCATATCCGCCGCCTTCGCCTTGATATCCCACAGCGCCGTGTCGACGGCGGCGATGGACGTCATGCCCACCGGGCCGCCGCGCCAATAGGCGCCGCGATAGAGAAACTGCCAGATGTCCTCGATCCGGCGGGCGTCCTTGCCGATGAGGCAAGGAATCACATGGTCTTCCAGGTAAGAGGCGACGGCCAGCTCGCGGCCGTTGAGGGTGGCATCACCGACGCCGTGGAATCCCTCGGCGGTGGCAATTTTCAGCGTGACAAAATTTCGACCTGGGCTGCAGACGATAACTTTGGCGTCGGTGATTTTCATAAGCTATAGTTTCCTACTAACAACTACTGGTATGACCAATTACCACAATCAGTCTGATCGCATCGACCTTTGATGACGCTGTCAGCGCGCCCGGGTTTGGCGCTTACAATTTTGCCCCAACCTTATTGGCTCTGACTGTGTTGACATTAAGTGCAATGTTTGACATTCTGCGTGGTAAGGCTACATGACCAATTTGCTTATGTCCAGTCTTGTCGTGAAAACAGGTGACGTCGTGAAAACAGGTGACGTAAATGTCTGATACGCCAATCAAAGTGCAACGCCTCTACCAGCAGGTAGCCGACCGTTTAATGACCGCCATCACCAAGGGCAACTACGAGGTGGGCAAGCGCCTGCCCTCCGAACGCGAACTGGCGGCCAAATTCAATGTTAGCCGGCCTACCATCAGAGAGGCGGTCATTGCCCTGGAGTTGGCCGGCACGGTGGAAGTGCGCAACGGTTCCGGGGTCTATGTTATCGAACAAGCCAAGAACGCCATGGAAACCTCGGAAATGGATATCGGTCCCTTCGAACTGATGGAAGCCCGGCGCCTGTTCGAATCGGAAACCGCCGCGCTGGCGGCGACCCTCATTACCCGGGACGAACTCGACAGACTCGAACAGGCGGTTGCCGACATGGAGCAGGACAATATCAATCGTATTGACAACCACGAGGCCTCCGATCGTCGTTTCCACGTGGGCATTGCGCAGGCGACGCAAAACAGCGCCATCGTCGCCACCATTGAAAACCTGTGGGATGTGCGCAACCACTCGCCGATGTGCGTGCGCATTTTGGACAAGGTGCGCAGCCAGGGAGTCAGGCCCCGCATTGACGAGCACCGCGCCATTATCGAGGCCCTGCGCCAGCGTGACGCGGCGAGATCACGCGAGGCGATGCGCACTCACCTCAGCCGCGTCATCGAGGTGTTATTCAAAGCCACCGAGACCGAAGCGATACAAAAAGCCCGTTCGGAAATCGAAGAAAAACGCAACCGCTTTGCCAAGGCAAACTTCTAATGTCATCTGCGCTAGTGTTCAGCGACGACAGATTATTGCCTGCCGACCCTGCGACCCGCGCCATCGCGCGCCGCCTCTACCAGGCGGTAGCGGCCTTGCCCATCATCAGTCCCCACGGCCACACCGACCCGGCCTGGTTTGCCGCCAACGAAAACTTTTCCAATCCCGCGGAACTGCTGCTGATTCCCGATCACTACCTACTTAGAATGCTCTACAGCCAAGGCATCAGTCTGCAATCCATGGGGGTAAGCTGCAAGGATTCCACCGCCTGCGAGACCAATCCACGCACGATCTGGCGTCGCTTCGCGGCGCATTATTATCTGTTCCGCGGCACGCCTTCGCATATGTGGCTAAACTACGTGTTTTACCATGTGTTCGGGCTGCGCAAACGCCTGCAGGCGGATACTGCCGACGAGTACTACGACACGATCCAGGCACAACTGCAAACCGAGGCCTTTAAGCCACGGGCGCTGTTCAACCGCTACAACATCGAAGTGCTGGCCACCACCGAATCCCCGTTGGATGACCTTCGCTTCCACCGGCAAATCGAAGCATCCGATTGGGCGGGTAGAGTGATCACCACCTTTCGCCCCGACCCGGTGGTCGATCCCGATTACGAAGGCTTTCACGACAACCTGGCAAAACTCGCCGGTCTTACCGGCGAGCACTGTGAATCTTTTGCCAGCTACCTCAAGGCGTTAAAGCAACGGCGGGAATTCTTCAAGCACATGGGCGCGACGGCAACCGACCACGGACACCCCAGCGCGCGCACCGCCAACCTGGCGCCGGCAGAGGCCGAGCGGCTGTTTCAAACGGTGCGCAAGAGCGTGGCCAGCAGCGCTGACGCCGAGCTGTTTCGCGCCCACATGCTCACCGAAATGGCACGCATGAGCCTGGACGACGGGCTGGTAATGCAAATCCATCCCGGCGCCTTCCGCAACCACAATCCCGGCGTATTTGCGCGCTTCGGCCGCGACAAGGGCGCCGATATTCCCACCGCCACCCACTACGTCGAGGCACTGAAACCACTGCTGGACGAGCTCGGTAACGAGGCCGGCCTGAGCATTATCCTGTTCACCCTCGACGAGACCAGCTACAGCCGCGAACTGGCGCCGCTGGCCGGCCACTACCCGACACTCAAGCTCGGCCCCGCCTGGTGGTTCCACGACAGTCCCGAGGGCATGCGCCGCTTTCGCGAAATGACCACTGAGACGGCTGGCTTCTACAACACCGTGGGCTTTAACGACGACACGCGGGCATTCTTATCCATTCCAGCCCGACACGATGTCGCCAGGAGAATGGACTGCCACTTCCTGGCCACCCTGGTCGCCGAGCATCGACTCGATGAAGACGAAGCCGCGCAGGTCGCGCACGACTTGGCCTACGGTCTGGCCAAGCGGGCCTACCGGCTCTAGGAGAGATACTGATGTCCCGTCTGAGCAGAAATCACATCGCCTCGCTGCCGCCGCAGGTGCGGCGTCCGGGCTACGCCGGGGCGAAGGTCGACACGGGCATCGTGCATCTGGGTGTCGGCGCCTTCCATCGCGCCCACCAGGCCGCCTACATGGATCAGATCATCGCCGCCGGCGACACGCGCTGGGGCATTGCCGGCGTCAGCTTGCGCAACCCGGCGGTGCGCGACCAGCTGCAACCGCAGGACGGGCTTTACACCCTGGTCGAACAAAGCGCCGCCGGCCAAACCTACCGACTGATCGGTAGCGTGCAAAAGGTCCTCGTGGCGCCCGAAGACCCGGCGGCGGTACTGGCGCTACTGGCGCGGGAAAAAACCTATATCGTTTCCCTCACCATTACCGAAAAGGGTTACTGCCACGATCCCGCCAATGGCAACCTGAATTTCTCGCACCCGGCTATTCGCCACGACCTCGCCCATCCCGCCGCCCCGCAGAGCGCGGTCGGGTTCATCGTCTATGCGCTGCGAGACCGGCTGGCGCGCGGCATCCGGCCCTTCACGCCCCTCACCTGCGACAACCTGCCCGGCAACGGCGCATTGCTGAAAAAGATCGTTTTGCAGTTCGCGTGCCAGATCGACAGAGAACTCGCTCGCCAGATCGAGGCCGAGCTGCGCTTCCCCTGCACCATGGTCGATCGCATCGTACCCGCCACCACCGAGCAGGACAAATTGCTCCTCGGTTCACAGCTCGGCTACCGCGACGAGGCCATGGTCAAGACCGAGCCCTTCAGCCAGTGGGTCATCGAAGATAACTTTGTCAACCAACGACCGGCGCTGGAACACCTTGGCGTCAATCTGGTGGCCGATGTGCGCACATTCGAAGACATGAAGCTGCGCCTGCTCAACGGCAGCCACTCTGCAATCGCCTATCTGGGATATCTGGCCGGTCTGGAATACGTTCACCAGGTCATCGCCCACGCGGAATTCAAAACCTTCATTCAAGCCTTTATGGACGAGGAGGTGACGCCCTCATTGGTGACACCGGACGGCATCGATCTGGACCACTACAAGGCGGCGCTGATCGCGCGCTTCGCCAACCCGGCGCTCAATCACCGCACCCACCAGATTGCCATGGACGGCTCGCAAAAACTGCCGCAGCGGCTGCTCAACACGGTGAGAGTTTTGATCGATCGGCAACTGCCCTACCGCAGAATCTCGCTGGCGCTCGCGGCCTGGATTCGCTATGTCAGCGGCCGCGACGACGCCGGCAACAGCATTACAGTGCAGGATCCGATGTCCCCTCGTCTGCAGGCCATCGCCGCGGCCCATTGCGCCTCGCCGCCCGAGTTGATCGAGGAGATTATCGGCATCAACGCCATCTTCGGCACCGACCTAAACGCCAATATCGACTTCAAGGCGCGGCTGTTATTCTGGTATCAACAGCTGGCAGAGCGCGGCACGCTGTCCACCTTGGAACATTTCGACACCCTTTGCGAACTCGAAGGGGCGCGCTGATGCCGACACCGCCAACCACTATCAAGATCCACCGCGACGACAACGTGCTGATCGCGTTGCGGGATTTACGCCTGGGCGAAACCCTGACGGCGGATCGGATCGTGCCGCGCGAGCCGATCGCGCGCGGTCACAAGATTGCCCGCTGCGAGATCGCCGCGGGCGACGCCGTCATTAAATTCGGTCACAGCATTGGCCTCGCCACGCGCGCGATTAGCGCCGGCGAACACGTACACAGCCACAATCTCGCCGTGTCGCCAAAGCGCGACTGCCCGCCGCCACCACCGATGCCGGCGCCGCGAACGCAAGCGGTCCGGGTCCGCGGCGCCGAATTTGCCGGTTTCATCCGCACCGACGGCCGCGTGGGCACGCGCAACTACATCGGCATTCTCACCAGCGTCAATTGTGCCGCCCACGTGGCGAGGCTGATCGCCGAGCACTTTACTGCCGCCAGGCTCGCGCCCTACGCCAATGTCGACGGCGTGGTCGCTTTCACGCACCATTCCGGGTGCGGCATGGCGGCGCAAAACAACGAAGGCCTGGCCATTTTGCAGCGCACCCTCGCCGGCTACGCTCGCCACCCCAACTTTTCCCACGTGTTGATGATCGGCCTAGGCTGCGAGGTCAACCAGATCCCCAACCTGCTGGACGACGCCGCGCTCGACCAGGCCGACCACATCGACTGGATGACCATTCAGGAACAGGGCGGCACCCGTCACTCCGTGGCGCAGGGAATTGAGAAAATCCAACGCTGGTTGCCGCAGGCCGATCGATGTCGGCGGCAGGCGGTTGCCGCCCGCCATCTCAAGCTGGGGCTGCAATGCGGCGGGTCGGACGCCTATTCCGGCATCACCGCGAACCCCAGCCTGGGACACGCGGTGGACCTGCTGGTGCAGCAGGGCGGCACCGCGATATTGAGCGAAACCCCGGAAATCTGCGGTGCCGAGAACCTGCTGCTCGACCGCGCCGTCAGCACGGAGGTGACGCAAGCGCTGCTGCGCCGACTGCAATGGTGGCAAGCCTACACCGAGCGCCACGGGGTCGAGTTGGACAACAATCCCTCGCCGGGAAACAAGCAGGGGGGCCTGACGACCATATTTGAAAAATCCCTCGGCGCGGTAGCCAAATCCGGCACCTCCCCCCTGGTCGGCGTATTTGAATACGCGCAAACTATCGACATCCCCGGCCTGGTCTTCATGGACGCGCCGGGTTACGACCCCTGTTCCGTGACCGGGGAAATTGCCAGCGGCGCCAACCTGCTGTGTTTCACCACCGGCCGAGGCTCGGTATTTGGCGCCAAGCCGGCACCAAGCATCAAACTGGCCACCACCAGCGAGCTGTTTGACAAGATGCGCGACGACATGGATATCAACTGCGGCAAAGTCCTCGACGGCGCGGCGAACACCGCCGCCATGGGCGAGGAAATTTTTCAAGCGCTGCTGGCGGTCGCCTCCGGAGAAAAGACCGCCAGCGAGAAACTGGGGCTGGGAGACACCGAGTTCGTCCCCTGGCAGCTGGGAGCCGTGTTGTGATCCGTCGGCAGATATTACCGGCCAAGCTGCTGTTGCTCGGCGGCGTGATTCTGAACGCCGCCTGCGGCGAAAACACCGCCATAACCCGCATCAAACTGGCCCACGGCCTCGATACCGGCCACCCCGTGCACCAGGCCATGGAATTTATGGCGCAAAACCTCGCGCAAACCTCCGGCGGAGAAATGCGTATCGATATCTACCCCAACCAGCAGCTCGGTACCGAACGGCAAACCCTGGAACTGCTGCAAATCGGCAGCGTGGGCATGACCAAGGTCTCGGCCGCGGTGCTGGAAAATTTTGCGCCCAACCTGAAAGTGGTGAGCTTGCCCTACATCTTCCGCGATCGCGCGCACTTTTTCAGGGTACTCGACGGCGAGGTGGGCAAGACCCTACTGCAGGAGAGCGAACCCTTCTGGCTGCGCGGACTGACCTATTACGACGCCGGCAGCCGCAGTTTTTACAGCACCGCCAAACCCATCATCACGCCGGCGGATTTGGCCGGTCTAAAGATACGCGTGCAGCCCAGCGCCACCGCCATGAAGCTGATCCGCAAGCTGGGGGGGTCGCCGACGCCGATTGCCTGGGGCGAGCTTTACACCTCGCTGCAACAGGGCGTGGTCGACGGGGCGGAAAACAATCCGCCGTCGTTTTACCTTTCCCGCCACTACGAGGTGGCCAAATACTACAGCATCAACGAACATACCTCGGTGCCCGATATCCTGGTGATCAGTACGCACGTGTGGCATAAGCTATCGAAGCGGCAACAGGCCTGGTTGCAGGCGGCGGCGGACAAATCGGCGCTGCGACAGCGCCAACTGTGGGCGCGGGCCGAAGAAGAGGCCTTGGCCGCGGTGGTGGAAGCCGGCGTGGAAGTTTTTTACCCCGACAAGGCGCTGTTTGCCAACAAGGTAAAGACCATGTTTGACGACTACCGCGAAGATCCGCATGTCTACCGCTATATCGAACGCATTCTCGCCGCCAGGCTCGACCAATGACGTTAAAAAATATGCTCGACCGTGGGCTCAGCGCGGGCCTGGCAGTCACTATGGGCCTGCTCGTCATCGACGTGGTATGGCAGGTAGCCAGCCGTTATTTGCTCAAACAGCCCAGTTCCCTCACCGATGAGATCGCACGTTATCTAATGATCTGGATGGCGCTGTTCGGCGCTGCGTGGGTGAGCGGTCAGCGCGGCCATCTGGCGATCGATCTGCTGTCCGATCGCCTGTCGGCAAAGCACCGCTTCCTATTAAACCAGGGCATTCAATGCCTGATGTTGATTTTTGCCTTTTGTGTCATGGTGGTCGGCGGCGGCCGCCTGGTGTACGTCACCCTCACCCTCAATCAGCTTTCCCCCGCGTTGCAAATTCCGCTGGGCTATATCTATCTTGCCCTACCCCTTAGCGGTGCTTGCATCGTGACGTATTGCCTCATCCAACTCGTCACCGCACACACGGGAGCCGAACGCTGATGGCCATTGTCGAAGTCCTCACCCTGCTGTTTTCCTTTGCCGTACTGCTCGGCATCGGCGTACCCATTGCCTACAGCATCGGCTTGTCCGCCATGTTGACCTTGCTGATCAGCGTGCCGCCGCTGGCCAGTTTCACGACCCTCGCGCAGCGCATGGCCACCGGCCTCGACAGTTTCACGCTGCTGGCGATCCCATTTTTCATCCTCGCCGGACAATTGATGAACCGCGGCGGCATCGCCCGCCGGCTGATTGATTTCGCCAAAGTCCTGGTGGGCGCCCTGCCCGGCGGCCTGGCCTTCGTCAATATTGTCGCCTGCATGTTGTTCGGCGCCATAGCCGGTTCCGCCGTGGCCGCGGCGTCGGCCATCGGCGGCTTCATGGGGCCACGCATGGCGAAAGAGGGCTACGACAGATCCTACGCCGCCGCCGTCAATATCAGCTCGGCCACCACCGGTCTGGTGATTCCGCCCAGCAATATTCTCATCATCTACTCGCTGGCCAGCGGCGGCGTCTCCATCGCCGCCCTCTTCCTCGCCGGCTATCTGCCGGGCCTGCTGATCGGCGCCCTGCTGATGACCGTCGCCGGTGTCATGGCTCACCGCCGCGGCTTTGCCCGCGGCGAAGTGGTAACCACGCGCGAGGCGGTGGCCAAGTTGCTGGACGCCGTGCCCAGCCTATTGTTACTGGTCATCGTGATCGGCGGCATTATCGGCGGTATTTTCACCGCCACGGAAGCCTCCGCCATCGCCGTGGTCTACACTCTGGCGCTGGCATTCATCTACAGGGAAATCGCCATTGCCGACCTGCACAGCGTATTGCTGGAAACCGTGCACACCAGCGCCATTGTATTTTTTCTGGTGGGCACCTCCATCGGTCTGTCCTGGGTACTGGCCTACGAAAACATCCCGCAAAACCTCACCGCGGCGCTGCTGGCCACCAGCGACAACCCGATCATCATCCTATTGATCATCAATCTCGTGTTACTGGGGGTGGGAGTTTTCATGGACATGACGCCGGCGGTGCTGATCTTTACCCCCATTTTTTTGCCCGTGGTCACCGAGATGGGCATGGACCCGATTCATTTCGGCATTGTCATGGTGCTGAATTTGTGCATCGGGCTGTGCACGCCGCCCGTCGGTTCGGTGTTGTTCGTCGGTTGCAGCGTGGCGCAGCTGAAAATTCAGCGGGTGATTCGCCCGCTGCTGCCCCTGTTTATCGCCATGCTCGTCGGCCTGATGGTGGTGACCTACGTGCCCGTGCTGAGTCTATGGCTGCCGAGCGCGCTGGGATTTTATTAACCAGGCAACTATTCAGTTGCTCGGTTCTATTCATCGAAAGAGCTGTCGTATATTGTTGTTATAAATTAGAAAAGTGTCTGCGACCCTCTGTCGCTGTATCGTGAGTTCCACGAGATTCAACACTTGGTCATCCAACTGATCCGGCGTCAATAGCTCGAGGTTTATGGCGTGATACAGGCGTTCAGCTAGATTATGGCCGACCAATTGCGGGTTATTCTGCAATATCTCAATTACGGGCGAACCTTCGCCCATCATCACTTCCCGCGCGTTGTCCAACTCAGATAGCATCTGCTCTAGTCTTCCCAGGTCTCCGTACGGCATGAGACGGATCGCGGCATCCCCGTTTCCCATTTCTACCAGATCAGACATTTCACCGAGGCGCTTTGCCAAACGGATATCTATATCATGTATCTCTCGGTCGTATCGCACCCCGCGCGCACTCGGTGTGTCGATCAGCTTGGTGGTAAGAGCGGCCCAGAATAAATTGGGCGCGAAACTTTCAAAAAAAGCACCCACAGTGTGCGGTAAGGGGTCTGTATTCAGATCTTTGTTTTCCAGGAAAGCCGCCAGCGCGTCTACCGAGCTATTAGCGGTGGCGTCCGCCCCTATCCTGACCAATGGATCCGCGGCATCCATAAACCAGCTTGTCCCCCAGCCGAGGCCACTCGAGACCACATCCAGGACTTGTTCTCTTACGGTTCCAATCCATTTATCTGGATCGGCCCCCGTGAGCCCCACTAAGCCACGCTCCGCGACAGCGATGCCCGGCCCTGCCAGCGCCCACAGTTTGCCAATGGCACTGGTTGAGTTCACCGCCATCGACAGACCGGCGGAGGTTCCACCTGTCAGCAGAAGTGAACTGGCGAAGCGCACCGACATTTGCGCTATCGTACGATTTCGTGCAGCGATTTCCTCGTCGGCCAGCGCCAATTCCAGGGGATTGAAAGTATAGTCGGACTGCAGCAGCGAAAGCAGTTTGCCGGCGTCACGCTGCCACTGCTTGAAATCCTCCCCCTCGGTGCCAGTACCGTATAGTGTGACGCGCCGGGTCAGCAAGGTCAGGTTCTGCAGTAACCCGCCGACACGGTTCGCGGCCGATTCGGATGTTGGCAGGCCGGTGGAGGCCACTTTAGTGAACCACGGCAAGCCCGCAGTGACAATCCGCTTAGCCTCTGCGTGGTTTGAAGTCGCAGGGTCCTCAATGCTGTTTAGAAGGGCATTGATTTCGCCCAAGGCCAGCGCCATCGGCATGGATTCCGGTGTCTGGACAGCGGCGTGGGATTCGCCTTCAGGCACCGCGACCGCATAGGAGTTCTGCACTGCAGGAGCATTTTGCGCGGATAGCCAAGCGGGCGCTTTGGCAAGGTCGACATTCTTGACGGCGGTTTGCCAGATATCGCTCTGCGGCGCCGTTGCCCCACTTGCACTCACGTCGCCAGGAACGAGCGGCAAGGCAACTGTGTCGGTAAGTTCGAACATAACAAAGATTCAGAGAGAAATTTCGCGCAACACTACCATTATTGCTCGCTCAGTGAATATATATCTTTGGATGTAATAGTTGGAGGCAGACCCGAATACCACTTACTTAAGGCCAACTCCCGTTTTTTGCTCGGATCGCGCCTGTATGGAGCACCTGACAGGCGAACCCGAGGAAATGCGCCATGTTATCGACAAGCATCACCAGATTGAAGAAAAGACTACGCAGCAGCCTGCGGCAACCAACATGACCAAAAATGCCACAACCTACCTTGCCAATATTTGCAAACCCGCATTAAGTGACGCGCAAATCAAAGACAAACGTTGCAATTGAGAATGCATATCATTATTTTTATGTGAATGAAAAAGCAGAGTAACGTTGGTGGGCAAAATGATTCGATTTGTTAAATGCAGCTTACTCGTCTTCGGGTTCTTTTTCTCCTGCAACCAAGGCCTGGCCTACCAAGACGATTCGAACGCAAAAACGGCTTGCCGAGATCGGCAGTTCACTTTCAGCTGGTCGCTGCACCACGCCTGCGGTATGGTCCCGCGTGGTGGCACGAGCAAGGGTGCAAAGGTCACCCTCGACAGCGCCCCCCACCCCGGCTGGCTGGCGCTTCAGACGCCGGAAATCGAGCGCTTCGAAAAAGACCGGCGCGCCATTCTCGCCATGGCGGGGCCCTACCGCACCAGCTTCGATTTTCTCGAAACCGTCGGCTACACCGAGTCCTTCTCTCCCGACCGACCCTACCAATCCTGGGGCACGGAATATGTCTATGTGGCTGAGGATCGCGGCGACTTTATCAGCCTGCAGCACATTATGGTGATGTTTTTTGAGCGGGAAAACGGTGAAGTTTCCGCGCCCATGGTGATGAAGCATTGGCGCCAGGACTGGCGCTACGAAAAACGCAATCTGTTGCAATACGTCGGCCGGCAAACCTGGAAAACCACAAAAATCTCACGCCGCCAGGCGCGCGGCACCTGGGCGCAAGCGGTGTACCAGGTGGACGACTCGCCGCGCTACGAGTCCTTCGGGCGCTGGCGGCACCACGACAATTTTTCCACCTGGATCAGCGACACCACCTGGCGCCCCCTGCCGCGGCGGGAACACTCCGTGCGCGACGATTATCACGTGCTCGAAGGAACGAATCGACACACGATTGTCGCCACCGGTTGGGTGCACGAAGAGGAAAACTATAAAGTTGTGCTGGGCGACGAGAATTCCGCGTCGAAACCGGTGATTGTGGCCAAGGAACTCGGACTCAATCGCTATGAGCGAATCGTCGGCCACGATTTTTCCGCTGGCGATAGCTACTGGCGGAATACTGGGGAATACTGGCGTGATGTGCGCGCCGTGTGGGAGGATCTTATCGCCCGGGGAAGCGGCATTCGCTTACAGCAACAGGTAAACGGCACGCCTTTGTTCATGCCGCTGTTTGAGTATGGCAGCGCGCTGGACGCGACGAGCTATAAAAGCCGCGACGGGCGCCTATTTATCCAGCAGACGATTGCGCCCTATATCGTGGATTAACATTTGCGCAGCCGCAAAGGATCGCAGAAACGTATACACGGTATTCTATTTTTGGGACGAAGGCGACAGCGTGGCCTTTGACGAGCGCAACGCTGGGCTGCATTGTTATTTGCCAACGTTGTTATTCGCCAACAATAGGACTAATTGAGTTGCGATAGCACATAACACGTCAACAAGCGCAGGTTTACGGCGTGGATACCGTCGCTGTTTCGCGAGTGGACGATCAAAAGAACATCTCTGAGTGGAATGGCGCTTACTTAAGACAAATACGGTGGTAGGTTGGCAGTGTCGCGTATCAATTATGCACAATGGTATATATGCTGAGCGAAGATCTTTTTATAGGATAGTGCAAGCTTGAGGCAATTTAGCTTACTTTGCGCGAGAATAGAAACGACAATGCATATTCATGCGCCACTACAAAAAAGCCACCCGATTCCAGTTCCCTAACGTTCATATAGCCAATTATTACAACGGACAACTGATCATGAGTGTTTTCGCACTAGGCACCAACGATTTTAATTTTGGCAATGCTGATATCGAGCCGCTATCGCCTAGCAGGAAGGGTTTTAACACCGCGCTTGTCAGTGACAATTCATCGATAACTACGTTTAACAGTATTCGAATCGGCGCCAAACTCCAAGGAAATTTTCACACCGGCGAGCAAGCAGGGAGTGATTTAGCGCCAATTATGAGACCAGATTTTGCGTCTCTGAACCGTCCGTTTGCGCTTGACAATACCGGTGGGCAAAGCGAAGAAACACCGCCAAGCTTATTCGGTGTAACGCTCTCAAACGATGCGCATGAGGACATCACTATAAGCGGTGGCGGTGTTGTCATTGGCAGTGTGTTCAGCAGTTCTTCCTCGGCAGACAATCCTAGTGGTGGTGAGTCGGGCGAGGGTACTGCAGATGAAAAAGAAGTAAAAACTTACGAGCAATGTGAAGAAGACGCATTAAATATTTTGCAAAGTTCGCAAGACATTCCAGCCGATTTAAAACACATGGCGAAAACATTTATACGCTCATATCCCCCTATAGGTATCTGGGATGATAACACTGCCCCATCACTCACAGGTCTTTTATCGGTCATTAGAAATGCTATTCTCCCACTAGTCAATGACACTATAAACAACGCCCCGAACTCACCCACCCAACAGGTTTATGAGTTGAATGAAAAGGTTAAAAAACTATTAAAAGAAGGTGATGCGTTGGTCAACACGACGACCTGCGAAGACGTAGCTCCAGGACACACCGCAGCAGTCAAGAAGAGAATGGAAGAGTTAAGGGAATTACAAAAACGCTTATCGTTTAACGACGATTTACCGAGTCTCAAAGGCGCGCTGCCCACCGCGCAATCTATCTCATCCCCTTATCCCGCCGGCGAGGACAGCACAAAGCAGACCCAACTTGAACAAATCTTCAGCGAAGTTAGTGCAAAGGTAGATCAGACCGGCGAGTGGCTGACCAGCCCTGACTTTGCCCTCGAGAGGCAGCAGGCTATCGAGCAAATAGGCTCTTCCATCGCCAAAGGTGCCCACGCTACATCAAAATATGCCGTAGCAGCGGCCTTGGGCATACTGGAGGCACTGCTTCTCTTGTCTCCACGAAAACACTAACTAGTACTCCTTCAACATAATATTGACGGGTTCAGTGAGTGTGTCAGCGGTTCTGGCAAGGCGCGTCTCGCCGGCAAGGGTGGGCTCCCTTGTCAAGAGGCG
>JAAUXX010006439.1_pt1 | contig 27580 bp, 17 predicted proteins | sample 7278111 | NCBI WGS metagenome assembly JAAUXX01 (sample SAMN14350116, study PRJNA611818) | marine sediment metagenome | isolation source: surface marine sediment (1.8m) | place: French Polynesia: Moorea | collected 2018-08
CAATAACTTTTTCAGTGTGGCTTCTGATTCAATAATTTCAATTTTAAGGACTCCAGACATTCGCCAATTTAAGAATAGATACTTTCTAAGTATTTATAGCATTTTTTAAGTTAATTGGTATGACAAAGCACTAAACTGACAACCACATTTGAGCAGTCCGGGGTGGAACAGATAGAGTAAAAAGATTTCCAGAAATTTCTATCTCTTGTTGGTGAATCAAATCTTGATAGCTACCCGGATTGTTTAAGCCCCAAGTGCTGAACTCAACCCAAGTTTCCGCTCCACTTTTATTGATGGCAACGATCCCCAAGTTTCCTCGTCGGAAAACCAGCACTACATCACTTTCAGACAAGATTGCCATCGGTTGTCCATGAACGGCATTGTGGAATCGGATCATGCTTTGAAGATCTTCTCTTTGGACAACATTAGCCCATCGAGCTCGATCTTCAGGGTGGTTCTCTGTCGATTCATTGTGATCGCAGAATACTAAGGGAACACCCCCGTCTCTTCCCAAAATATAGGCGTAAGCCAAATGTTCATCCTGCGGCTCGAGCAGCAAGTATCGAAAACTGTCATTATAAGGAATGTCATGGTTGACCGCGAAAGTCACTGCCCGTTCCCAGGGTAGAGCATTCCCCTCCGTTTCTGGACGGGCGAGTCTTCTGAGAGAACCGCCCAATCCAAATGCTTCTCGAATGGTCTGAAATAGGGGGAAATCATAGGCAGAGATCCAAGTTTCTACCAAAAAAGGGTCTAAAAAGATATCTTCCTCGCGCTCGCTACCAGTAAAGATTTCTCCAAATAAATATTTGTCAGCCATAAAGTCGCGATCGGCGAAATTATCAATCATTCGCTCAGTCATGTGTTTGATCGCATCGATGCGAAATCCATCAAAGCCCATTTCGACTAGGGCAGCAAACATCGTTCTTTGCTGTAATAGTACCCAAGGTGAATCTTTCAAGTCAGGCAATCCCGATAAATCATAGGACTGTACTTCATCTCGATTCAACCAATCACTGATATTTCCTGCCTGATTGAAATCAAAAGGTGAAAACAACCCCTGAGACAAATCTCCATACAGACGATTTTCCTCAAATAAAGCGCGATCGTTTCTATATCTTTCGAGTTCAACTTCTCCTGGAAAACTTAAGCGATCTTCTCGATTTTCATTAGCCATGTGGTTAATGATTATATCGGCATAAACTTGAAGTTTAGGCTCACGACTATGACATTGTTCAATTAATGTTTGCAGTTCTTGTTTTCCTCCTAGATAGGACAAAAGAACTCGGTAATCTTTGGGTTGATAACGCTGCCACCATTGAGTGTTATTAGGGTCTGAATATAGAGGTGGCGGTATTAGAATTGCACCGTAACCCGCATTACGTATTTCTTCAATTCGTTCAATAATTTCTTGGTACTGCCAATTAAAGGCATGGAGTATTACATCACGCATAGATCTTCTTTTTTCCTCTAAATTTTCAATAATTGCTGTAGCAATTTTTAACAGCAGTTCGCGAAAAAATTGATTCTGTTGGCGAAAGTAATCTTTTTTGAAGCTATTTATCCTACAGTGGATTGTGCTACAAAGACGAGAAGTCTGGACAAGGCGTGATTAGCAATAAACCATGCAAGATTATTGCAGCACATTTGCCGACAAAGTCAAAAATTTAGCGAACTAATTTTTCCTGGTTTCAGTTGGCGATCGCCATTGGAGCAAGCTGATCTGCTAAACTCCAGTTGAAACTATTGCTGTAACTAGGTTACAGTCTTAAAGGCACTTTCTGCTCGTTTGCTGATACTGTTAAACAACACTATTTTTGCTCAATTACTCCAGAGGAGGCGGATTGTCCTGATCGACAAAGCCCTGGCTAATCTCGATAATATTGCCATCTGGATCGGCAATCCAGACGGTACGCCACCCTGGGATATAATCATCAAAGTTTAGGGGACCTAGAGTTATCTTGACATCATCCCCCATTTCAGCCAGTTTTTCATTTACACTCTCAACTTTAAAAGCCAGTTGTCGCACACCTGGATACTGGGGACCATCGTTAGTGGGAGGGGGAACGGGAGATTCCTCTTTGGCCTGAAACAGTTCTAAGTAGAAAGCACTATCCATCATCTTAATAAAGACTATGCGCTCGCCGTCTGGCAATTCTGCCACTCTAGCCCGCTTGAAACCAAAGTATTTGCTATAGAATTTTTCAGTGGCAATTGGGTCTCGGCAAGTCAGTGCAACTTGAGAAAAGATTTGTAAAGTCATAGCTCAGTTTCTCCTTAATTTGTGTGGTAGTGCGTCAAGATTGTTTTGAGGGATAAATTATTGAAAGATCTTCTCAGAGACTTCCCCTTCTTCCCACACTCCCCACACAGACCTCAATCCATCAATTCAAACTTGGTATAGTAGTAGGCAAAACCTCTGCTAGTATTTCAATGATTTTCTTAGCAAACAGGTGAGCGTGATCGCCACTGCGGCCTGTTACTAAATCAGCATCTACCACTACATCTTTATCAGTGTAGATAGCACCCATATTAATGACATCACCACGCAAGTTGTTGTGACAAGTTACAGAACGACCCTTCACCAATTCAGGGGCTGGAGAAACTAACCACATTCCATGACAAATAATCCCTTTGAGGATGTTTGGCTCGGCAAATACTTTTTTGATAAATTCGGTAGCTGGGGGAAGTTTCTTGACATCTTCTGTATACCTGAGACGATCGGATACCATACCGGAGGGCACAATGATGGCAGCATAACTTTTTAATTCTTTATCGTCTATGTCCTCAAAGCTTTCGTGACACTTAAAGGGTGCATGATATTCATGTCCCTTAAAAGTTAGGGAAGGTTGACCCCATAGACGTGTCAGGAAATGGAGTTCGGCTCCTTCTTCACGAAAGCGATAGTTATAGTACCAAATCTCGTGTTCGTAGAAGTCACTCTCCATCAAAATGCCAATTTTTTTACCTTTGAGTTTCATGTTTTTTTCCTCAGATTAAAGTTGTATTTGAGCAACTATCTTGCCCTGCACATGGCGTTGGGCGATAAAGTTACGGGGGGAACAGGTAGAAGTCAAGGAGAACTGCGTTCATGGCTAAAAAGTAAAAGTGGTTCTGAGGGTTCCAGTTACAATATCTTGGTTATTTGTATTTTGATTGGGAGCTAGATGCCAAATGATTCCAGGTGTGAGGGAAATGTTATCTGTCAGCTGATACTTGTAGAAGATTTCGATATGGAAGGGGGTGTCATTTTCAAACTTTTCTACCCCTTCAAGACTTGCCAGATATGGTTGTGCTCCAAGTACTATAGCACCTAAGTTGCCTTCTTTACCCAGATCGGGAAACACGAAGGATAAGGCATAGTTCCAAATTTCGCCATCCCCCACACCAATTGCTCTAGCTTTAACCAGACCTATCCAGGCTCCCACACCAAATTGAGCATGAGCTTGCCAGAAAAATTCCGCCCCATAAGAATTTGTTACAGTAGGGAATTGGGCAAGAGTGTCATTGACAACAGCAGTACCACTATAAGTAGGAAGTCCAAAGGATGGACTGTTATCTCCAAAACCAAACGTGTCTTCGGGAAAGAAACCATGAATGTAGTTTAAACTGAAAGTGAGTTGCTCGGTTGTCTCCCATTTAAGATGGACTCCTGTGGTGTAACTCCCATTAAATAAACCTTTTCCTTCCTCAGAGCTAAATCCTTGACCAGCGTAGTAACCTGCACCGAGGGAAATGGAATCACTTAACTGGTAGACAAGAGCTACCCCAGTTCCACCTCCTAAGCTAGAAATTTGGTTTCTTTGAGCAAAAGCAGACAGAGTAGTTGTCCCACCATTAAAGTCTTCAAAGTAAGGGTTGACAGGAGGATAAGCATAATCCGCATGCAGTCCCCCAACAGGAGTGATCACGGCCAACAATTTCTCATTAATCGGAAACAGGTAATAAGCGGTCACTATAAAGAAACTGCTGTTAAAATCGCCATACCATTGGGTAGCCTGCGCTACTTCACTCGTTCCTCCTGCCAGATCTGGGATAGTACTGTTCCCACCTGCTATACGCACAATTAGGACATCTCGTCCAGTGAAGCTAGTGTTGAAAGTCAGACGCGGTCGATGTTGAAAAACCCATTGATTGTCACCTTCCCCAGAAGAACCAGTGACGACAAAATTGACAATGCCATCAAGTTTGGTAGTAGTTGAGAAATGGTAGTCTTCCAAACTCGATACCTGACCTTCCAGGTTATCCAACTGCATATTTAGAGATATTAGTTCCGCTTCAAAATCCTGCGCCAGTCGCTGCAGCTTTTGAATATCCTCGTGTATAACAGCTTCGTTACTAGCGATCGCTAGCTGTAGCTTTTCCATACAGGCGTTTAACCCAGCAGCAAATTCATAGCGGTTTAAAGTTCTATTTCCCCGAAATAGGTGGTTGGTCGAACCAACAATACAATTGTAGCGTTCGACCAAACTGCGAAGTGCCTCATAAGCCCAGTCAGTTGGTTGAATATCAGAAAGCTGGTGTACTAATGTGATCTCAGACATCGCTGCTTCAGCCTTCATTTCTGATGCTTGTGCGCCAATAGCAACGGCAAGAGAAATTACAAAAGCTAATAAACTAACTCGGCAGAGACTTATCATAATACTCGTCCATTTCCTCACTCGTTACTTTGTGCTTTTAGGCTACTGTTCCATCTGGGTACTGAGTCATACCAGCAAAGTGAATGACAATTTTTCCATCTCTCAAGACCCAGCTATCAGCAAAACGCATCTGGGCTTCACCCTCATCTGTTTGCATTTTAATGGCTTCGACAATCATTAGTGTCTGGGGATCTTCTGTTTCTGCCCAAAAAGCCAGATCTACCTCTAGCCCCTTGATGCCAAGAATACCTTGGAAGTGTTCTTTGAGTTCCTTATGCCCGCGAAAATAGAGCGGTTTTTTCTCGAAACTACTAATTAGCAGGGCATCTTCTGCATATTGATTCAACAGACCATCAATATCCTTGTCCAGGATTAATTGAATATGCTCTTTGTACATTTTCCCTAAGGGAGTATCGGGTGCTTGTCCCATTAGCTTCAACCTCCAGTTTTTAGCGATCGGTTATCAAAGGTTTGTAGCAGTGTTTAAGCAGAACTAAAACTACAAGCAATATTCGTCAAGGATTGTATTTATAGGAAAACTTACGGCGGTGATTGATAATTTTATTTTCCACATTGCCAAATAGAAGAGCTCGGGAGTAGAACCCAGGCAATGCTGGACTGCCATACTCTAACATGGGATAGGGATAGGGTCCTACTTTTGGCATGATGGATTTGAGGGCGGGCAAACTAACTCGAGCGAGTTTTTGCATCTGCTCCTCCGTTAGAGTAAGGTCACAAGCACCTAGATCTTCTTTGGCTTGCTCCGCAGTGTGGGCTGAGAAAATAGGGATATTAACTACTGGCTGCTGCATGAGCCAACGCAAGCAAACTTGAACGGGAGGCTTGCCAATTGCGTCAGCAATCTTAACCACCTCATCCATAATCGCTAAGTTGCGCTTAGTAACCTCACTCCAGAATAGATTTTGGTGTGAGTCTACATGATCGGCGAGACGATAAAACTTATCTGGGTCTAGCTTACCTCGGTTATATTTGCCTGTGACTAAGCCACCAGCTAAGGCAGACCAGGATACTAACCCAATGTCTAGTTCATCAGCCATGGGTAAAAATTCTGGTTCACAGGAACGTTCGACCATGCTCCACTCTACTTGGGTGGCGATGAACGGATTCCAGCCTTGGAAATCAGCAATTGTATTTGCCCGAGCGAGCCACCAAGCGGGAAAATTCGACGCGCCAATATACAGAACCTTGCCTTGGTGAATGAGATCGTCAAGTGCTCTGAGCATTTCGTCTACGGGGGTGGTGTGATCCTGAATATGTACCCAGAGCAGATCGATATAATCTGTTTTAAGACGCTTGAGAGAGCCTTCGACGGAGCGGAATAAGTTTTTGCGATGATTGCCACAACCGTTAGGATCGTTAAAGTCGGCACCACCATCAAAGAGGGAGTACTTGGTAGCTATTACTAAGCGATCGCGCTCGGGATGAATGAACTCCCCTAGAAACTGCTCTGACTGACTTTCCTGATAGCGGTTAGAAGTATCAATAAAGTTTCCCCCCGCTTCTACAAAAACCTCAAAGATTCTTCTGCTTTCCTCTTGATCTGAGCCCATTGGACCCCAGTTCTTGCCGAAAGTTCCACATCCCAAACACAGTTCGGAAACTCTCAGACCGCTCCTACCCAATAGCTTGTATTTCATAAACTTTCTCCTTATTGCCTTGTCATCAAAGTTTTTCTGTTTTCGGTCAGGGGTAATGGATAATAGTTAGCTTAGGCTAGCAACCGATAAAAACCAATACTAGGCTCAATTGCTATCAAGGTTTTTAGTCGCTCCTGAGCTTGCTTTAGATGTGTCGAACTCAGATGGATATCCAGCGATGCCTGATTTGCCCATTCTTCTACCGTGGTAAAATCAGTTGGGTCATTCTTATTTTGCAACACATCGTAAACAATGCAGCCATTTTCTTGGCGAGTCAGCTCAGTTAAGGTTGTGAGAATTGATTTTACCTCTTCAATTTTGTCTGAGAGGGATACAATTCTCGCTACTACTCGCACAGTTGTTTTAGACATAGAACCTTTGTGGGAACTTTTATCCCCCTCCCTAATTACTATTAAAGTTTGGCCGATCCTGTGTAGTATTTCAGTTTATCAACAATGTAAGTAAGGACTACCAGTTGGCCAGTCTCAGGTACTCGCTGCACTACCCAAGTTTGATAAGCATCTAAAACGAGCCGCTCACTGAAGGGTGCTGGTGGTTTCCAGACACTTGCTTCCCATTTAACTAACACTTTTACCTCTGCTTTGTCGTCGTCTTTGGGAGTAGTTTTGACTTCTTTCAAGGTATGGACTTCATCAAAGAAAATGCCAATAACCCGCTCGTACCAACCCGAGAATCCCTCCCAACCTTCTACTGTTGCTTCGGGAAAGACCATTTTCAGTCCTTCCTCAGCCAATAAGGGCTTAACTTCTTCTAAGGGAGCATGTACATCTAGTTTTTTATACCAAACTTCAGCGAGTTCTTGGACTTCAGCTTGAGTTATTGCGCTCATTATTGACTCCATTTGTTGTTCATTGCTATGTTTTATCAGTTATCAGTGGTTGGGTCGCTTTTCAAACAGGTTAGCCAAGGGCACAAATGGTCCGAGGGGAATCAGGTCAAAATCGACCAAGCCTGCTTTCACTAGAGGCAGATCGCCCAGTACCTTCTTTGCTTCTTCTAAGTCAGCACATTCCATAATCAGGACTGCGCCACCTCTATCGATACGGAAGTACATTTCTCTGAACACTCCAGTGTTATATAACTCCCAGGCTTTTACAGCTTCTTGCTGAAGATGAGATTTAATATTCTCTTCTGTGGCTCCAGAGAGAATTTTATCAATTGCCAGAATTTTCATGACTCGACAATTTATAACGGATTGCAAGTGGATAAAGTACAGTACGATTAATGAGCAATCACAGTCTTGACGATCGCCTTGCCTCTTCTAACTAACTTCGCCTTTTGGTTAATCTGTCCATGTATAACTCCTCTTAACTAACTACCCTCACCCAGAAATCGGGTTTTTCTGGATAGATTCTTAGATATTTTGGGTTTCCAGGATGAAGGTTGAGCCAGTAGGTCGTGGTAAACCGTCAGCATCTACCCCGCCGTTTGCCATCAATGCTGCATCTGGCAGAGAAGGTGTTATGGTGTCCACCAGCGTTCCAGTGGAGCTGTAGACCGAGACCGTTCCAGAAACGGGGTTACTCAGATAAAGGAGGACTTCATCTGTATCGAGGTCTCGAGTTACAGAGACTCCACCAGCATTGCCATAGCCAACATCAAACTCGCAAATCAGGTTGGGAGCTTCCAGTCGTAGTCCAGTTTCAGAATCGGTGAGAGGATGGACTTGGTCAATTTCATAGACCAAAACGCTACTCTCTGGTCCTGTGGCTGGGTCAAAGGGTACCCCGGTAAGGGGATCGATTCCCAGAGATGCGGGATCGTCACCAATATAGAGGTTGTTATCAGGACCGAAGGTCAGGGCAGCGACAAAATCGAAGCCAGTAATACTGTCCTCTAGAACTCCCGTTTCTGGGTTGTACACCCGCACTTCTGCTTCCCCAAATGGAATCAGCGGGTCGCCCTCTCCTGGTATTGCTGGATTGAGACCGACATAAAGGCGACCGTCGGGACCATAACTCAAATCGGTAAAGCGCGGTGTAGGGTCATCTTCACTCAACCCCAATTCTTCCCTCAAGTCGGTAACGACGCCCTCGTTCACATCTGGAGTATCGGGATCGTCTAGAAATTCTCCTGTGTAGCCCTCGAATCGGAGAATGCGACCATTCCCCAAATCGCTCACATAGACACCAGTGCGGTTTTGGTCGCTAACAGCAATACCAGCGGGGAATTGTAGCCCACTGCCCTCTTCGCTAGCATCACCGAAGACACCAACAAACTGTCCAGTTAAACTGTCGTACTCCAGTACCTCATTAGAGAGTTGACTGCTGACTAAAATGTTACCGCTCGGTCCTAAGAGAACGCCACCAATACCGTCTAGGGGGTTTTCTCCAGTCAGGTCTTGACCTAATTCGCCATCAGTCAGATCTGTTCCTAACCAGCCGAGGAAGTTAAAATCGCGATCGTATGCTGCCAGAGCATCGGTTTCATCTGATTGGAAGAATCCGGAAGTGCCTGTTGCTTCGTCAAACGGTCGGTCAGTATTGATCCCAACTACAAAGAAAATTTCGGGAAAACGCTGGATGGGCGTGTTTTCTTCCTGGAAACTGTTTTCAAAGAAGACGAATTCGGGAGTAGTAGGTAGCAGGAGTCGAGTATTTTCAGTGGTTGCATCTCCAAATGCGCCCAAGAATGTTCCCTCTGGCTCGATTTGGTCAAACGCTTCGGGATTTGGTCCGACAAAGACGCTAATCTGACTACCGGCAACTGGTGCTCCAGTTTCTGGATCCTCAAAAGAGCTACCGGCATAAAGGTTGCCATCAGGACCAAAGCCCATGCCAGAAAGTACTAAAGCTTCTTCTTCTCCTCGTCCAGTTTCCTCCCGAACCGCAGCACCAACATCAGCAAAGACTCCTAGGAATGTGCCAGGATTGTCGGCAAAAGGTCCAGCATAGACCAGAATTTCGCTAGTTTGGGCACTGCTGACATAGAGGTTGAGGTCTGGACCAAAGGCAACAGCACTGGGTTCATTTAAAGGTTGTACTTCCTCATCAAGAATACCACCCGTCTCGCCATAGACACCAAATTCGGTCAAATCTGTACCATCTGTAGCAATTCCAGCAGGTAGTCCAGGTTCAACTAAGTTGCTAGTAATTGGGTCAATATAGAAGCCCGTCTCTGGATCAATCTCCCAGGTAGGTCCGGGGAAACGGATAACGGCACCGTAACCGTTTTCTGGGTTAAATATGGTCAGGTCTTCTACCCCCTCCTCATTCAGTTCTGGTCGCCCAGTTACTGGATTGATATCGGTGCGGATACTGCCTGCGTAGATACCTCCATCTGGACCAAAGACGAAGACTGTAAAGTCTGGTGGCAATCCTGCTGCTGGATCTAAAAGGTTAGCAACGGGAACTCCATTAAACTTGGTTCCAAAAACACTGAGAAACTCTCCCGTGTCACCATCGTACTGCAAAATACGAGATGTAAAGGCACTGGTGAGATATAAGTTGTCGTCTGGTCCGAACTTAATACCACTGGGAATTAGTAGTCCTGATATTGCTAAACCTTCAGGAGCATTAGTATCTTGGTTAAAAACAACAGGAGGGTCAGTTACTCGGTCAAAAACTAAAGCAACCTCACTGGTCTCTGGAACAGTAAACTCGCCAGTTTCTTGGTTAAAAACAAAAACAGTATTGCCAGTTTCTGGGTCAATAAAATCGCCAGTTTCTTCGTCGAGAGCAGCAATCAAATTTCCTGTAGGGTCAAGAACAGCCACAGGAATGAAATTTCCTGCGTCAACAACAACAGCAAAAAGATTGCCAGTTTCTGAGTCAGCAAAAACAAAATCGCCAGTGTTTGGGTCAAACAGCGTATTAGTGTTTGGGTCAAAAGGACGAGCTGCTAGTGTGTCTGGAGCTCCTGTCTCATCAAAGGGGACAACTACCAGAGAACCTGGATCGATTAATTCTCCAGTTTCTTGGTCAAAAACCTGACCATGAGCATTACCAACGAGCGCAGGGTTGAAAGTATCTCTTGTCTCGTCAGCATTCTGCGTCCTTAACTGTCCATCCTCTAACAATCCATCCCTTGCTGCAGCTCGTGTGTCTGGGTTATCTGGATACACACCAGAGACCCCTTCAAACCTCAGGATTCCATTAGTTAAAAGCGGTACGTCCTCGTCAGTACTGGGATCGTCGAAATTTGTGGAAGTAACGTAGAGATCTCCATCTGGTCCGTAAGTAAGGGCAATAGGTTGTAAAAGTTCTGGAGCATCAAAACCATTGACTTCAAACAGAACACCTCCAAAGTTTCCTTCCCGATCGAAAGTGATAACCCCCTCATTTACGCGACTAGCGGTGACGAAGAATGGGGGAGCGTGCCTCGTGTCACCAAGGGAGAATCCCAGGGGCGAAGTCTCGCCAGACCGCGCGGCACTAACTGTGGCAAAGGTATTGACAATGACTTCATTGGAGACTACTTGACCATCTTCGATAGTCAACCAGCTCAAAAGATCTAGAGGTGTTCGATAGGGATTGCTGGTTTCGAGCGCCGATGGTCTAGCTGGATCTTCTTCAAGTGTCTCTTGTCCCTCCCGCAGATGGACTAATACCCGATTGCCTTGAGCGAAAGTTTCTACAATTTGGATGTCTCCACCTTCCACGACAGTGCCGAGGGGTCCGAGGAGTTCTGTGATTATTGGACCTGCATTGCTGAAGTCTTCTTCCAGAGGTTGTCCGTCGGATGTAAAACCTTCCGCAGTACCAACATAAGGCATAAAGTCTGGACCACCAATAGAAAAGCTCCACACTGCATCGGCTGCATGCAAGTCAGCAACAGTGGAGAAATCTTCTGCTGCGAGAGCTTCCCACACTGATGTAGCTACTTCGGTTGCCTCTTCTGAATCGGCGAATAGATCTACTTCGGCAGTTTGGAAAGTCAGGGGGTCATCTTCTGGGGGTGGCGGTGGCAGTTTCGAGTCAAGAACGGCAGCCTGGAGGGGATAGGCATTGCTGTAAAACTCAACTCGCTCTACTAGACCCTCTTCATCGAGCTGAATCGTCCAAGTCGCTGGCTGTTCAAAGTCTAGACCTGTCTGAGATCCTACCCCTGATTGCCTCAGGCGAACTGCGACCTTATTTTCTTCTGGGTCATCCGAGAGAGCGTAGATATCATCGGGGAGGAACTCCAGTACGTCACTTTCGTTGGGGAAAAAGCGAGTGAGTCCATTGTTGAAAAAATCTAAGAGCTGATCTTCACCGACAAATTCAGCGTCAAAACCTATAATATCGGCACTGCCGAAGAGCTGTTGCTCTTGCGGAAAAGCAAATACTGCATCCTCTGCCAGCAATTCTGCCAGGTTGTCAAATTCGGCAAAGGGGTTGGTGAAGGCTGCATCGTAAAGCTCAATAAACTCTTGAGCTATAGCAAGGGTAGAAACTTCCAGTCCCGTGAAGCTAGTTTCATCTAACTCATCTGCTGCCACACCCTGTAAAAGTGCCAGGTCTTGCTCTAAGGCATTGACTACCGCTCCCTCATCTGTATCGGAGATCGCCAAGTCATCGAAGGACAAGCCCAAACCGCTGATGCCCAGAAGATCGGAGCCGATTTGGAAGTCGGTAATTATATTAGAAGCATCGGGCAATGTCGCACTGGCAATCCAGAAACTATCATTTCCCTGACCACCAGTAAGAATATTTTCCCCCAGACCCGCGAAGAAAATGTCATCCTCACCTTGACCAAAAAGGCGATCTCCTGTACCGGCCAAAAGAGTGTCGCTGCCCTCGCCTCCGTAAAGGCGATTATTGCCACCGTTGCTAATGCTTGCATCCAGGATATCGTTTTCAGAGCTACCAAACAATAGGTCATTGGTGCCAGCGATCAGTTCATCTTCCCCTTTGCCACCAATAAGGTAGTTTCTGGCTTCTGAACTGGCATTGGCATCAATCAGGTCATTCCCGTCACCGCTAAAGACCTTGACGGCATCTTCCTGATTGGGCACTTCGATCTCATCGTCGCCCAGAGTGCCGAAGACTAATGGCTCTAGGGTTTCAAATTCTGCCATTTTGTAATACACCTCCTTGAGTTTTTTCTTGCCTTACCGATTGTTTGTAAGCAGGTCGGATACTTTTTCCCCAACCATCACGCAGGGAGCGTAAGTGTTGCCACTGGTAACATTGGGCATAATCGAAGCATCAGCAACGCGCAAGCCTTCCACCCCATGTACCCGCAGTTGAGGGTCTACTACCCCCAGAGGATCGTACCCCATTCGGCAAGTACCTGCAGGATGCCAAATCGTCTCAGCATACTTGCGAACATATTTCTCTACATCGGCACCAATGCCAGGGATAACTTCTCCATTGTTGAAATCGGCAAAAGCTTTAGTCTTGGCAATTTCCCGACAAATTTTAATGCCCCGAAGGTAAGTTTTAACATCGATCTCAGCCGTGAGGTATTTGGGATTGATAATTGGTAGGTCTAAGGGATTACTAGAACGCAACTTTACTTCACCTTGACTTTGAGGCTGAATCAGAATCGGTACGAAGATAGAGAATGGTCCTTCAAAGGGATATTCCGCAGGAGGAAAACCAGGTATACCCGCACTAAAGTTAATCTGCAAATTTGGCGGAATGTCTGGGCGCGAACTAGTAAAAAGTGCTGTCTCGCAAAGTAAAGTGGGAACGGGCAACTCTTTGTTTGACTTGTATATCACCTGCAAGCGCATATGATCCTGTAGGTTTTGTCCTACCCCAGGCAAATCTACTAGTACGGGAATACTGTGGGAGCGCAGATGTTCTGCGGAACCGATACCAGAAAGCATTAGCAGCTTGGGAGAGAGAAACGCCCCACCACTAATAATCACTTCCTGCTCTGCTCTTACCTGTTGAGTTTGTCCGTTTTGAACATACTCAACTCCCACTGCTCGCTTGCCTTCAAACAAAACTCTCGTGACTTGGGCGTGGGTTTTCACCTTTAAGTTAGGACGATCGAGGATGGGGGTAAGAAAAGCAGAGGCAGAACTGGCACGCTGATTATCTGAGGTAATGTTAAATTGCATTACTGAGGCTCCCTCCTCTTGTTGAGCCCCATTGAAATCCCAGTCATTTCCGCTATAGCCCAGTTCAACACAGGCCTCTATAAATGCCTCAGCAACGGGGGTGAGTTCGGGACATTTCCGCACACTTAGAGGACCATCAGCTCCGTGATAGACGGATGCACCTCTTTCGTAGTGTTCCGATTTCTTAAAGTAGGGTAGTACGTGATCGTAACTCCAGCCTTCATTACCTAGGAATGCCCACTGAGCGAAGTTGCGACGATTTCCCCGCACATACATCATGGCATGAATAGAACTGCCACCACCCAGGACTTTACCTTGGGTAATCATAATCTGGCGTCCATTTAAACCTTCTTGAGGTACTGTTAAAAACTGCCAGTCTTTATCAGTACCCCATAGGCTAAGAAAACCAGTGAGGTTATGGATCGCGGGATCTCGATCAGGACCGCCAGCCTCTAATAGGAGTACCTTCAAATTGCTGTTCGCACTGAGGCGATTAACAATCACACATCCTGTTGCACCAGCCCCCACTACTATGTAATCAAAAGATTCTTCAAAATTCATAGGTCTTGGCTCCAATAAATATTGGTAACTACTACTGACCGCATTTAACTCCAATCATTTCTGGACGTATATCACTCTCGAGAACTACGTCGATGAGAAACGGTCCATCATGCTCTAAGGCTTTTTTAATTGCAGGAGCAATTTCTTTAACTGTCTCAACTCTGGCGGCTTCAACCCCCATTGAACGAGAAAGTTCATCAAAGCGAATTACTGGCTTAGACAAGTCGAAACTTAGAGGAAAATCATGGGGAGCTACATTCTGCTCTTTCCAATAAGCCTGGATGTTCAATTGCAGAAGTCTATAAGAACGATTATTGCCAACAATGAATTTGGCATTGACATTATAACGGGCTGCTGTCCAGAGTGCCTGAATTGTATACATACTACCGCCGTCTCCTGTAAACCCAATCACTGTTTTATCAGGATTAGCCAGCTTCGCACCAATTGCCCCAGGAATGCCCACTCCTAGAGAACCGCCACGAGTGAGAAAGTAACAATCAGCCTTGGTTGGCGGATAATATCTCACTACTGGTGGAGAACAAGTTAAGGCTTCATCGAAGATAATCGCATCCTCTGGTAGGTGAGGTGCTAACTCTTCTATAAACCGAGAAAAATGTAAAGGTACTTCATCCCGCACAGCTTTATCTGCTGCCAAAGCCTTGGCTAATTGTGTTTCCTTAGCTTTGCCGATCTGTGTTATTCTTGTCTTAGCCGCACTTTTCTGTACAGGAGTCATCAACTCTTCTAAGACTTCTGCCAGTTGAGCTAAAGTTAGTTTGGGATCGCTGACAATTCCCAAATCGATATGGTGATTTTTGGCAATTTCATAAGCGTTCAAATCAATATGAATTACTTTGGCTTCTGGAGCAAAAACATTAGTCAGTTCTGGGAATACTTCTGGCAAGATGTAAGTTCCGCAAACTAAGTTAGCATCGCCTTTCTCCATAATTGGACGACTGGCATAACCAAACATATGACCAGTCATTCCTTGATAGAGAGGATGAGTGTAGCTCATATTTAGTTCGCCAGAGTCTGCTTCCCAGACCTCTGCTCCTAAAAGTTCAGCCACTTTAGTCAATTCATCTTGCGCCCCAGAATAAGCTATCCCATCTCCAACAAAAATCATTGGTTTGTTGGCAACAGCCAAAATCTTGGCTATTTCTTTGACGGTCTCCTCTTCTGGCATTACGCGAGTAGAGGGAATCAAGGTAGGAACTACTGATTCTACTATAGGAGCATCCAAGATGTCCTGAGGTAAACAGAGATATACAGGACCCATAGGTGGCGTAGCAGCAATTTTAATAGCCCGTCGTAGCATCCGTAGTAATGAGGAGGGTTCCATAACCATCGCTGACCATTTGGTAACTGGCTCTGCCATTGCTACCAAGTCTGCTGCCATCTGTGCATCCATTGCCTGATATTTGATACCTGCATCTCCGCCGATGACTACCAACGGAGAGTGACCTCGCATTGCTTGATACAGTGCGCCGATAGCATTACCTAAACCAACACCACTGTGAATTTGCACTAAGGTTGGTTTTTTAGTTGCCCTAGCGTAACCATCTGCTGCCATGACAGCGATCGATTCTTGCAAAGTCAGGATATATTTGATATCTGGGTAATCCCACATAGCATCCAGAAACCCCTGTTCCACTGTGCCAGGATTACCAAACATATAGTGGATATCATCTACCAGAAATTGTTCGAGAATTGCAAAACGACCAGTTTTGTGAATCATAAATTCGGTCTTTCCATAAAAAATTTAGCGACAAACAAGTTCTAGCAGCCGTAGCGGGTGAGTCCTTTCTCTAGAACTTCTACTAACTTCTGACCACACTCAACTGAAGAAGCTGTTGAACGACTGGTGATAAAGGGATAATCAACAATTACGGAAGTTTCGTGCCCTACGTTGCCAATGAAAGCTCCATCGGGTCCAACCGCATCGCGGAGTATGAATTCTAGAGGGTAAAAGGGCGGTCCAAAATTAATATAGCCATTACCAAATCCCTTGTTAGAGCCATCAATGGCGTGAGTACCTTCAAATCCAGTTCCATCTAGGTAGTCATAATCAATGGGGTGACCAGTAACATGCTTACCCCAAATCAAGCTCTTTTTCTCGCGAAAGTCTCGCGCAAATGCTAGGCAGCTAACTCCATAGCATTCAGCAACAATAGGCTTGTTTAGCTTCACAAAGCCAAGGATAAGTTCATGTAGTCTGGAATTATTAGCCAAATCGATCAGCGCACCACTACCCCCGACAATTACTAGAGCATCGTAATTCACGAGTTCCTCAGCAATAATTTTGTCTATTTTCTGATAATAGGCTTCCATATCTCTGAGATAGGTGGGAGAGCTAGGATAAGCTCTTAGAGGGAACCAGTCTTCAAGGCTCTTCGGATTATCTAATCGGTTTGACTCATCGACTTTTGTTGTTTTTTCTGCCATACTCTCTGAGGTAACTGAGCGACCTAAAGGAGGATCGATATAACCAGGAGCGCAGCTAACAGATAGTGGAGTTGGCTTTTTGCCAGTCGGGGTCATAAATGTGATTTTGTATCCAGCATCATCACAAGCTTCTAGAGGACCAATTAGTTCCTCTCCCCAGTATCCCCACTCGGATAAAACGAATAGAATATTTTTCATCATCTGAATTAATTTTTTGTGTGATTGGATTTACTTCAAGGAATTTTGGTTAATCCGATTTTGTCTCATTGAACTTTGACTCCTCTTATTTCATGTCGTCTATTGTTAACTTGACAATACCAACTGGATTTATTTATTCAACCTTCTGGAGAACAATAAAACCATTGGCTGGAATCAGCAGGTCAATGCGACCTTTGCTAACCGTAATAGTCACGCCAAAATTGCCGACATTGTTCCCTCCGTATAGCTCGATATCACTATTGAATATTTCCTGCCAAGTACCATCTGCAATACGATAATTTTCGAGCGCGTAACCGTCCCTAAAAGGATGATTATTCAGACTCGCCACAATTAAAAATTCTTCTCGCTCATCCCAACGACGGAAAGCCAGAACGCGGTTATCATTATGGACGTGGACAATATCGATATAACGCGATCGCCATCCTGAATAATTACGTCGCAGATTAATAACATCTCGATAGAATTGGAACAACCGCTTGCCATTATTAACCCTCTCTCCGAACAAGTCTTCCTTGTTATTGAGAAAATCTTCGTAGCGGTAAAATCTCTGTGCGCCGATTTCTTCCCCCATAAAAAACATGGGCGTACCAGCCGACAGCATAGTCATGCCACAAGCGAAACGGCAACGAGCTTCAGCCACGGAACGGGTCGTGCCCACGAGGGGTGCAGAATTAACTGCTGCTAAGATCGTTCTGCGGGAGTTAGTAGAGTTTCCTGCCTCATCATGGGATTCGTGATAGACAACCTTTTTATGACCCGATGCTCCCAAGACTCCGGCAAAGTAATCCATGGCTAAAGATTGGTCTTGACCGTAACCAGCAATACGAATTAATTCCGCGTAATTTGACCCCCGTTGGGTATCTCCCACTAAATGATGGTAAAACTCGGAATACCAAGCAGCATCAAAACCCAGACCATCATCAAAGGAAGATTGAGTGACTTTATCCCATTCGGAATGATCTTCTGCCATCAGCATCACCGCAGGTTTAATGAGTTTTAAAGTCCGCGTCCATTCCCTGAGAAATTTTGCCCCAAACAGATTGACATTACCCATCTTTCTGCCATCGGCATGAAGCACATTATAAGAGTGCATGGAAGTAGTCTGATCGACGCGAAAACCATCGATGTGGAACTCGGTTACGAGAGCAGCTGCACTACTGATAAACATCTGTCGCACCATCTCTTCATGAAAGCGCGGAGAATAACCAGTGGACATATTATCGATATATCCCCCTTCAGGGAAAGGTCTGCCATCGGAGTAGAAATAATCGCTGGAATTGCCCTCATACCAGTAATAGATATTTCGTTCTGGTGCATCGGCATCGTATGCCCACTGCGCTCGCTCTCCATCGGGAGTATAGTGATTATAAACTACGTCCAAAACTACCGCAATACCGCGACGATGACACTCCCTGACAAAATGCTTCAGTTGGTGGGAACCGCCAGCACTAGATTCTAGGGTAAAGTAGTGGGAGGTTTCGTAACCCCAATTAGCCTTGTCTCTAAATTCCGCTAGGGGTAATAGTTCTACGGCATTAATGCCTAGATCTTCTAAGTAATCTAGTAATTGGAGGGCATCTTCTAAATTACCTGGTCTATCTTTGCCATAGCCTAAAGAGCCTAAATGGAGTTCGTAGATAACTAAATCTTCTACTCGGTTGGGTACTGATTTACCAGGGGTAAACTCATTTTGCCAGAATTCTGCTTGAGAGACGCATTCTGCTTCTGGGACAAGATATTCTTGACGGAAATTTTTACTTACTCGGTCTGGATCGACCACCACAGAGCAGCTTTTGGTCCCGTCTAGTTCTTCTGGTGTACCGAAATAGGGCTCTCCCTTGGGATCGATATGACCTTCACCAATTTGAAAGCGAGAATACAAGTCTGTACGATAGGCTACTTGTCCATTATCTTTGGTAATGCGAAACATATAGGGTTTATGGACGAATTTGGCGTAATCTCTCAAGTTAGGGTCCTGCAAATCTGTTTGCCAAATTCCATTGTCCTGACGGGAAAGAGAAAACCTGCCGAGGGATTCATCAATGCCAGTGCCATCTTCGGCAATATAACCGCTTTTACCACCCAAAACGACTTCGACGCTTTGGGCATTGGGGGCCCAGACCGAAAATTGAATGCCAGGTTTAGTTTGACCTGGAGAATAGTATTTTTGTGCTCCCAAACGTCGGTAATTAGTCAAGTAATATTGTTCTTGTTGAAGGGTAATTTCCTCAGTCGATTTGAGAATAAAGGTGCGGTGGCGCGCGCTCGATTCTCGGTCATTAGTTTCGGTGGCAATGCCCCAGTGATTTTCTCCTGCGGGACTGTCAAGGATAACACCCCAGTGAAATGGTTTGCCGATTTGAGACTCGTCGAGTTCGACGGTGGCTTGGAAGCAAGGACAGCTATCTTCGGCGAGCGCCTGTTTCATGTTTAGAGATGTCCAGGAGTCAGCATAAAGACCACTTTCATCCCAACTGCCTGTGAGACGAACATTGCGAAACAGATCTGGTTTTAAGCCCGTGAAGTAGGTAATTTGAACGGGAATAGTAGCCATAATTTAATTTCAAATTTCGGTTAATTCTGTTGGCCAAATATTTGTGGCTCACTCCTCTGTCTTAGGGAAAGAAGAGTTAACCCGAAGGCTAAAAGTCTATGAATAGATAAACTGAATCTGATCGCTTAGTTGAGCGTGATCGAGAGCTTCTTTTACCTGTTTTTGGACATCGACAGCAATGATACTAAAATCTTTGCCGATCTTTTCTTGGAGATAGAAGGCAAGTTTGCGTAACCCTTCATCAGAGATAGAAGTTAAGTCTTTCATGACTAAATTTAAGGTTTGGGCAGTGCGAATTTTTTCCGACTCGAATTCTTCATCGAACTCTTTTAATGCCAAAGGGCCGGCAAAAACCCCAGATAGTTCGACTGTAGCAGAACCATTGTTTACTTCTACTAGTTCGGCTTCAAAGTCAATGCCAGTAGGATACAGTTGTACTTTTACTTTGATTTCTTCGTAGCCTTGGGGTAATTTGACAGTAAGAGCTTCTGCCTCAAAATTGTGGTACGGATGTCCGTTAATCCAGACGTGCTTGATCTTGACACTACCTGGGGGCAAAATGTCTGGTGCTACCCGCAGGATATTGTCAGGAAATCCTTGCGGTAGGGGTTTAAAGTAGAAATCCATGGGTTCTTTCTTAATCAGCAAGTTTTGGTAAACTGCTGCTAGATAGCACAATTCAAAAGAGTGATAACCTGCCATGGAGTGACTACCCTTGTCTCTTTCCGTACCCAAAGCATAGGGCTTACCATTAGCTAGAACGTTAAAATAGACTCCACCATCGTAGTGGTCGAGGAACCAAGCATTGTAAAAAGAACTACCTTCTCGTGCGTAGCGCAAAAAGTCGAGGTTGCTATTGTAGACTCCTGCCATGATGTAGTAAGCGAGGATGCCTTGCTCTTGCTGCCACCAAGCCTTGCGATCGTGCCAGACGTATTTATGGAATTTACCAGCTTTTTCTACTCGCTCGACCACGTCGTACCAACCTCCCCGTTGGCGGTCGGTACCTGTATCGGGAATTACTACACCAATCTTTTCAGCCAGTTCTTGATATTCTGGTTTGGGCTGGATACCGAACATCCTGGTTAAATTCCAGGCAATTTTGAGATTGTGCCCGATGACGGCACGATTCTGTTGCCATCCCCACTCTTGATCTTTCGACCAATCCTGGAAAAATTTTTCTTGGACGAAGGGACTTTCGTCATAATCGGGGAAATATTTGACAATGGTGTCAAAAGTATATTCGAGAAAGTCGGCATATTCTTTTTTGCCAGTAGCCAACCAGAGATTAATTAGATAAGCAGGAGCATGGTCGCCAATAGAATTCCAGTTCTTTCTAGCTTTATTCCGTCCTAAAGATTCGCTATAAGGACTGAGGGTAATGGGGTCGATGTGGGAAAAATAGCCATCTTGTTCGGTTTTGTCTTTGAAGAAGCGGTGAAACAGAGCAATAGTACCCTTCGCGTCTTCTAAAATACCCGGAGCGCCAGTGAGGCGATAGGTTTGAATCGGACCGGCGAGAGCGTAAATTTGCTCGTAGCAAGGAATAGCATAGTAGTCGTCGCCAAATTCCGAGGCAAAGATTTTCTGTTCCGTACCATCATCTTTGAGATCGACTCCATGATACCAATAAACAATGCCCTCGCTTTTATCTTGGAAGCGCATATGTTCTTGTAAATACTGAGTTCCTTTATTGGCAGCTTCCAAATAAATTTCTTTGCCAGTAAGCATATAAGCAGAAGCAAAACCATAAACCAATCGCGAGATAGTATCGGTTTCTTGTCGTCCGCTTTTCTGTTTTTCCCCAGTAATACTCAAGTTGGTACGATATTTAGCGTAGTCAATGGCAAAAGTTAGGTCGCCAATGCCAAAATTCGATTTGAGATAGAAGTTAGCCAATTGCTCGATCTGATCGCTCCACCAGTCTTGCTTTTCAAAAGCATAATCATCCTGAGTGCGTCCCAGAAAAACAATCTGTTTGGCTTCAAAGCGATACTGACCCAATTCCTCTGGGTAGAAAATACCGTAGACAAAGAGAAATCTTCCCGCCACCAGCATTTCGCGCATTTGTGCAGTAGCATCCTGATAGGCTTCTCCCAAGTTGCGTAGCAGTTCCGCGTAAGTGGTGGGAGTAAAATAAACGGTATACTCGCGATTATCCGAGGTTTTCAGATTAAAGGTATCCCGCTCTGCGTTGTATTCTGTGACGTATCCGGCAATTAAATCCGAGAAAGTAAAGTCAATGGCGTTGCCCATGAGGTTTTCTCCCGTAAATAAGAATAAATTACGCTAAACTACAAATTAAATACTAGTGGCGATCACGCCTAATTCCTCTTTTTGTAGGGGAGTGTTTTGGAAGACATCACTTATCAGTTCCTTGTCACTCAGAATTAAGTTTCCTTCCTAATATCTCTGTGTAAAATTTGAGGAATTTGGCTATATCCCGAAACGTTACGCCGACGTATTCTATACTTTAGAGGAAATGACCCCACCCAGATTCAGCAAGCTGATTATTGTTATCGGTGAGAAGTTTTTCTTTTTGAGTAGGGACTTCAATAATACTCATTAGAGAAACGATATTCTCCTTTATTTACCTCTTGTTTGACAATTTTTTATCTACGTCTCTATTGTATCTCCAAATAGTTATCGTAAAAAGTTTCAAGCTGATTTAGAGTGAAAATTACATATTTCGACAAAATTGTAAACATTTTGTAAACATAGTCAATTTCGACGGAACTTAAAAGAGAAATATCTTTCAATATAATTACTAGATAATAAGTATAAAACCGTTAAATAAACTTCAGTAATTTCACATAAAAAATATTGATTGACTAGAGGAAGCGATCGATATTTGTCAAGTGGACAAGTCATAAGCAATCGCCCATTTAACCCTTTATCTCTTTTTTCTTCCACTTTCATACTCGATCGACTTTCAGGGTGACAATAATAGCTATAAAGCTGATATAATAATTGTCACAGCTTTCTGACTTCATCGATCGAATAGGCGTTTATTAGAGAAAAATTCATTAACTTTCTTTATTTTTTCTAAAGATTGACCCAGAATTGGTTAGTATCATTCGGCTCATAATACTTAACTTGAGAAACAAGCGCGAATCGTAAGTTAATTTTTTTATTTTTATTATTTGTTTTCTCTTAATACAAGAGATAATAAAGTTGGATTCAGCGACTGTGCCCTTACAGAAAAAACTCGATGATACCCATACATTTATTGTTGCTCCCATGTCTGTTTATCCAGAGAGTAAATCAGAATTAAAGCTCTACAGAGAAGGACGTTGGATATCAGATTCGAAGACCCTAAAAAACCTTTTTGGTTTCAAGGAGGTGTAATATGCAATGACTAATTCTATAATAGAGGAGATACTAAAAAGATATAAAGTTGCCTTGACTGCGCTAGAAAAAGCAGTAGAATCATCCCTTAAAAGAGAGGCGCGGTTTAATTTTAATAATGTACCAATTAAGTTTTGGACTATTCTTCTCAAGATAGATTGTCTGGCTGGTATTTTATTTTTGCGCGAGTCCCTTGAAAAATTGTCAGTTGAACAAGTTTTAGATGTTCTGGTTGCTCGCGATGCTATTCAAAAACAACTAGAAAACACGGAGACTCCTGCGGAGAGTCTGGTAAAAGTTAGTAAACTTGATAAAGACTTGAGGGAACAGTTTGAAGCGTTTTCCCGAAAAATTTGCCAGGTCGAGCGGCGCAAGATTTTGACTCAACTCGAAGATTTACAGGATGTCTGCGAGCCTCAAAAGAAAGCTTGGTGGTGGTTTCCTAAAATTCATATCCGCTGGTGGGAGCGGTTTGCTCTGGTATGGGATACTCTGGCTGTTCTATGGCTTGTAGCTACCTTAAGTCTCTTAACAGATATCTCCTCCCGATTTTTAAGTGGTGGACCAGATCTATTTGGCTTCTCTGCTATCATTTCTCAGAGTATCCTTGCATTGGCAAGTGGAGGAACACTCACGAAAACTGGGCAGACTGTTGTTGAAGGTACTCTCAAACGTTTGAAGATTCCCAGGCATTTATGGGAAGAAGCCAAGTTCGTCGCTGCCAGCTTACTCTTGTTCATTTTTGTTTGCCTCCGCTTATCCTTACCTGGAATTGCCCTTGTTTACAGCAATACTGGATTCCGAGATTACCAAGCTGGTCGCTTAGCTAGTGCCCAATCCAATTACCAAAGGGCTCTCGCGCTCAATCCTAACGATGGCAGAACGCATTTCTACCTTGGCTCACTGTACGAAGAATTTCAAGATTTTAAGGGCGCTCGCACTGAATACAAGCTTGCTATTGGCAGTGGTTATGGTGCTGCCTATAATAACCTGGCCCGCTTGCACATAATAGATAAAAATTACAATGATGCTGCTTATCTTTTGAGGCGGTTGGAATTAAACCCATCGATTAAAATACCAGATAATCAGATTGTGCATTACACTCTCCACAAAAATATGGGTTGGGTGAGATTGGAACAAGGACTCCAAGCTCAGAACAAGACATTAAAAAATGTATTTCTAGCAGAAGCGAAGGCGAACCTTGAAACCGCAATTGACCTAGCCAGAGACAACCAACTTTCCCAAAAGCAGCAGGCATCTGCACATTGCCTACTGGCGCAGGTGCTGGAAGCCAAGGGAGACGACTCCAAGCAGGTGCGAGAGAAATGGGAATACTGCCTCGACTATAATCCTGTCATGAATTCTGAGGAAGATGTCTGGAAAGTTGAGGCACAGAAACGTTTATGTATTGAGGAACTCCCAATATTGCCAGGAGGTGGATTTTGAAAACTAATATTGTTGATGAATTGGTGAGGCATTTGCCTGAAAGTAAGAACCTTTTCTCGAAAGGAAAGGCTTTCTTTCTCTTGCTGATAGCTGCAGCTACCATTGGCTCTGTTTCTGCAGTGCTTGCACAGGAGATTATTGAGTGCAGCGGTCAAGTGTTACTCAAACGCGGTTCTTCTGAGTATCGACCAACTGGAGTTGGGGAAAGGCTACAGCCTGGCGATCGCCTATTCCCTCAATCAGGAGCAATGGCTAAGGTTCTTTGCGAGAATTCAGATATCTGGAAAGTGCCTGTTGGCATTCCCTCAAGTATAAACTCCGGTTGCCCTACGTGGATCTCGTCCCTGGTAAAGGGAGAAACAAGATACAGACCTGGCGGAAGCAATCCACTGATTCCTTACATCCTCCATCCACGCATGACCTATTTGCTTCACGACAGACCAACTCTTCGCTGGAATGCAGTAGAAGGAGTATCTAACTATATCATACGGTTACACGGATCGGGGGGAGTAGAGTGGCAGACTGAAGTAAGTTCTACTGAAGTTGTTTATCCGAAGGAAGCCCCTCCTTTGAACAGGGGAGTTAAATATTTGGTAGCTGTTGAGGCGGACAACGGTTCGTCCTCTCTGCAGGATGATGGCGGAATCCTGGGGTTTGAGCTGCTTCGTCAATACAAGCTCCCAAAAGTAGAGGCAGAAGTAGCGAAAATTTCTAAATTGGAGGATCGGACGGAGGAAGAACGTGCCTTAACCTTAGCTGAACTGTACCGCCGAGAAAACCTAACTGCTCAGGCGATCGCCACCCTAGAAGCTTTAGTCCAGCAGGGCAGCAAAACTGCACTGGTTTTCCGAGCTTTGGGAGAGCTCTACACAGAAGCTGGGCTGAATCTATTGGCAGAAGATCACTACGAAAGGGCAAGCGAGCTGTTTGCGTCTACGTCAGATCGGTATGCCCTGACAGCGACACGAGATAGCTTGGCGAGAGTCAAATTGATACTGGATAAAAATCAGGAAGCAGAGCAGCTGTCAGCTAAGGTAATAGCTGAATACCGAGAATTGGGTGACGAGCAAAGCGCGACTGCCTTAGAGCAACGCTTGGCAGAAGCAGCATCAGAAGACGAACAGCCAGGAACATTGCTCAGGGAAGCAGATCCAAGTTCCGTAACCCAGATAATCACGCCGAGGGACTGAAACTCATCCTCTGCTACCAGGGGCTACCGACAATCGTAAAACCGCTCCAATAGTATGGGTGGTCGAAGGATCTGACACCTGAACGAACGAGCTGGGGCGGTAGAGGAAAGCTATCTACTGTTGTGACCAGCTGACCGTTCTCCTGCCGTACTTCCTGACGAATCATGGATAATTGGGCTTGCCGCAGAGCCTCTGCTTTGATAGGGAGTTGCTTCAACTGCGTGTAAAAATCAGCCATCAAACCGAATGTGCTTACAGCATCAACAAACCAAAGACTGGCTAAAGTTGACTTGCTTCCTGCTTTCGCGGAAAATCCGGCAAAGCCCAACTCAGCTTCCTCATCTCCCAAAGCTGTGCGACAGGCACTCAACACCATAAGTTCTGTAGATGGGTCGTTCAATCCCAACTCACGTACCTCGTTAAGTCGCAGCTTGTTTTCCTGAAAATGGATGTAGGTGTTACGGAAATCGCCAGATTGAAAGTTGGCATGAGTAGACAAGTGAACTATGCCAAAAGGTTGTTCGGCACGGGCTTCTAATAACTTGTCCTTGGTAAATTCCTCGTTGAGGAAGGACTCGCCAGGCCATAGTTTTGAAATCACATCCACCTCGGTTTTCACTACTGGTAGGTTTTTTTCGGCAGGGAATTCTTCAGACCCCATTGCCAAGACTGACATGTTCCTAACATCTTTGTAGCGAGTATCAGTCAGTGAAAGACTGGGCATCAAGCCAACGCTGTATTTTTCCACCAAAAACTTTTGCCCATCATGGAGTGCTGCCACTGGTAGGGAGCGTAATTTGGTATCCATCACGAACACGAGATTATCAATCTCATGTTTTTCCAACTCCTCCTCCAGAGGGGCAACTAACCACTGATAGAGTTGTTGAGCCGACGGGTAGAGCTCGGAAAGGGGGGACTCCTTATCGAGAACTAACCCTCGGAATCGATCGGCTGCGTCCCCGACTTGCTTTCGCGTTGCTCCTTCTACCCACTTCCGAATCGGTTGTCCTTCAGAGGGAACTAGCACTAGCTCTAACCTATCTTTCGTCTGACCCTTGAAGTCTAGTGCCTCCTCTGCTGAGAGAACAGTTTGCGGGAAGAAGATGGCATAGATTAAAGCGGGTTTAATGCCAGTCGCTTCTTCAATCTGGCGAAGAGTTTCCTGGGACTCATCCAAGTTTTTGATGGGAGTTTCGCTGATGCCTAAATAAATCTCAAACTCACGAGTAAAGCGTGTCTCTGGAGTCACTAGAGAAAAAGGCTTGATTTCTAGTGGTGGGATTGGATCTTTTCTTAGAGGTGGGATGGGTTCTTCTGGAGGACTGATATCCCTCTTGAAGGGGGGTGGATCGATGCTAATAATCTGAATATTGCCTTCTCTGAAAGTGAAGGGTAAGGATCTAAAAGGCAGAATTGAAAACTCACCACTGGTAATAGCAGCTGTCGTGCCGTTGATAGTAGCATCTCCTACCTCAAAGGGAGTCAACCCGCGTCCCCCATGTCGGATCGTGATTTCTTCTCCACCTTGACCGCCTGCCGTAGAAATGCTAGCAGTTATGCTATTGCGGTCTGTGAAAGTGCCAGTGGCTCGGAAAAATTGCTCGGTTGTAATATCAACGTTACCTCCTCTACCGCTGCTACCGCCTTGGGCGTTGATAGAAGTAACTTGAATATCACCGCTGGGATCGAGGTTAACATTGCCTCCGTTACCCACACTACCCCTGGAATCAATCGTGCCAGTGGCGATCGCAGTGGCGGCATCAACGGTAATATCGCCCCCGCTCGTACCGGAACTGTTGAGAGCGCCAGTTTCAATAGCTCCGCTACTGCTTTCTAGGATAATAGTTCCACCTATTCCGCTAACCGAACTCGAATCGATATCGCCTGTGGTAATGTTACCAGGGGCAGTCAGGATAATCGCTCCCCCATCATTTTCGGAGCTAGTGCCAAGTGTTCCAGCACTACTATCAATATTGCCGCTAATACTAGTTATTGTAATTTCCCCACCTGCATTGATGATATCACCAGTAGTAATATTTTGGTTAGCTCCCAGAGTAATATCTCCCCCAGCATTAATAGACACACTGGTGAATATACCGCCGATTGTAGCAGTGGTAAGGAGATTGCCACCCACATTAGAAGTTCCTAGGTTAATGTCTGTGGCAGTAATGGTAGCATTCCCCTCTGGTCCAATGGTGTTGAGACCGATCGAACCGCTGGCGTTTAACTGGTCTAATTCGATATCCGCATTGGTCTCGGAGGTGGTAAAGATGCTGCTACCCTCCACTGTAACTGGACCGCTATCGCTAATGTTGCCCGTTGTGGCCGTAGCATTTAAGTCTCCGCCAAGGTTGGAAGTTCCCAGTTCCACTGCCGTAGCATTAGTAATGGTAGCATTTCCCTCTGGTCCAATGGTGTTGAGACCGATCGAACCGCTGGCGTTTAACTGGTCTAATTCGATATCCGCATTGGTCTCGGAGGTGGTAAAGATGCTGCTACCCTCC
>JAAUXX010013456.1_pt1 | contig 27455 bp, 25 predicted proteins | sample 7278111 | NCBI WGS metagenome assembly JAAUXX01 (sample SAMN14350116, study PRJNA611818) | marine sediment metagenome | isolation source: surface marine sediment (1.8m) | place: French Polynesia: Moorea | collected 2018-08
AAATAGCAGGTTGTTAATGACATTGCTGAGTGTGTCAGCACTCATTGATTCAACAAGTCCGTTTTGGGGTTTGCGAGTTGTCGTCATAATGCCACCTTTGGGTAATTTTCAGGTTACTCCCTTGCGGGAAAGGCCACCCCTAACAGGTTAAGGGTGGACGGGTGGCTGAAAACGGCCCAAAGAACCGCCCTGTTTATTCCCCCGAAGGGTATTGTATTCACAGGACACCCGACCATAACGGTCGGCGACAGGCCATAGAACGCAAAAGGCCACGCACAAGTGCATGGCCTGAAAAGTTCTCAGTCTGTCAATCTTTGGGTGAGTTTTCAGGCTCAATAACGATTATATGCCCTTTCCCGAGCCAGTCCAAGGGGTGAGAGGGCTTCCCCTATCCCTACGCAATATTGGGAGTTGCTTCAGGATAAGGGTAAGCAGAGGTTAGCTATCCGAGTTGAGAAGCAATTTCCTGCGCCGTGGCATTGTAGTAAATCATGAGGGATCGTGGATCTCGGTGTCCTACCATACGTGCCAAATCCAACACCTGGAGCTTCCTGGCAAGCCGTGTCAGGGCTTCATGGCGGGTATCATGAAAGGTCAGCCCTTTGATCTCTGCCAGCTGCAAACAACGACGGAATAGTGCACCGGAGGACTGCTGGTTGGTAGCAAAGACCTTTCTATTGGAAGCAGGATCTAGCAGGGATAATAATCTGACCGCTTCACTGGACAGTGCCACATCACGCCGACTGCCATTCTTGGTGTCATGTAGCCGTACAAAGCATTTATCCAGAAACACGTCGTCCCACTCCAGATTCCAGATCTCGCCCTGTCTCATGGCCGTCTCCAGAGCAAATAAAAACGCTACTGCAATGACATGACGCTGTTCAGTAACGGTTTGCCCATCAAACCCCAGCGCGTCCAAAATACGTTCTATCTCCTTATCACTGATACGCCGATCCCGCGGCTGCGGGTTCCTTGGCCGCCGGATACCACGGATCGGATTAGCACTGGTCCACTCCCAGCGTATCCCCTGTTCAAAGACCGAGCCATAGAGGTTCAGATCCCGGTTAACACTGCTGCTTTTTTTGGGTGCTTTGAGGGAAGCTTCAATCCATTGGTCAAAATGACTTTGCCGAAGTTCTATTAGCAAGTAATCTGATAACGGATCACGTAACAACCGGTTAATCCGGTTATGTTCGTTCTTCCTACTTTTCTTTTTCGGGGTGATTTCATCACGGTAGCGGGTGAGCAGATCCCCTAACGATTTCCCTTTCACCAGTACATCAGGTGACAGGGATTGTTCCATTTCGGATGCCCAGGCCATAGCTTGAACTTTGGTATCAAAGGTTTTGGATAGGTACTGCCCATTTTTACGGATTTCGGCGGTAAAGCGTTTGTTGGATCGCTTCTTGATGGTAGCCATACAGTTAGCCCTCAGTCGTAATTTCGGTCGTAATTGAGTCGTAAAGTCACCCGAAATATGGCGGGATATGGCTAACACTATGAAACCTTAACCTTGATGAATCAACGCTAAGTCATTGAATAATAAAGAATAGCTGGATTTAGCCAGAATTGGCTAAACAATAAATGGTGCCCAAGGCCGGACTTGAACCGGCACGGCTTGCGCCACTACCCCCTCAAGATAGCGTGTCTACCAATTCCACCACTTGGGCACGGGGTCAAAAAACTACTGCTCCGGAATTTCGGGTATATCTTCCGAGCTACTTTCCTCCTCATTGACCACCGGCAGATCGTCTGTCGGTGGGGTTTGTTCGAGTTCTGGGACTTGAAACGGTGTTTCTATCAACTCCGCCGGCAGGTCGGAGTCGATATTGGCCTTTTGCTTGGCGATAACCGCCAAACTAAAGCTGGTGACAAAAAACGCAAAGGCGAGCACCGCAGTCATCTTGGAAAAAAAATTGCCCGAGCCAGAGGCGCCGAACAAGGTCTGCGACGCTCCGCCACCGAAGGAGGCTCCCATCTCCGCCCCCTTTCCCTGTTGCAACAGGATGAGACCGATAATGGCAAGCGCGGTCAACAAATGTATTAGGATAATCAAGTTTTCCATGGTCAAGCTCTCTCAATCACTCAGCGGCGCGACATATAGCGATAAAGTCCCGGGCTTTCAAAGAGGCACCGCCCACAAGAGCGCCGTCAATGTCCTTTTGCGCAAACAGTGCTCCAGCAGAATCGGGTTTGACACTGCCGCCATACAGAATTTTTATCTGGTCACCTTCCGGTCCCAACACCTCCCGAACGTAGGAATGCACATCCTGAGCGAGCTGCGGGGTGGCCGACTTACCGGTACCTATCGCCCAGATCGGCTCGTAGGCGATGATGCCGCGGGTCATGACATCCAGACCGCAATGATCGACGACCCTCAATAACTGACGACCGATCACATCAAAGGTTTTATCGTTCTCCCTCTCCTCTAGGCTCTCACCCACACAAAGTACAGGGGTCATCTGGTTGTCGACAACGGCTTTGAATTTCTTGGCGACAAATTCAGAACTCTCTTTGTGATATTCACGGCGCTCGGAATGGCCGATAATGACGTATTTGCAACCAAAATCCGCCAACATCTGCGCCGACACTTCGCCGGTGTAGGCGCCGCTTTCATGGATGCTGACATCCTGCGCGCCCCAGCCAATATTGGTGTTCCCCAGAATTTCCGACGCCAACGGTAGGTAGGGGTATGGCGGACACACCGCAACTTCGCATTCATGCACACCGGACCAACCGTCACAGAGCGCGTCAAGAAGATCGCGCGTGAATTCCGTGTCGCCGTTCATCTTCCAGTTGCCAATCACTATCGGTCGTCTCATCTCTTTTTTACCTTTATTAGTGCGGCTTCAGTTACTGCGGCTTCACACTGCGTGAATGGCGTGAATGATCAAAGCGACCGACGCCCCGGTAAAGCGGGCGCAAATCTTATCGGAGAACGCCGGCAGATACAACACGCAGCAAACACTAAAATTCAAGCCACGGCATTGCCGACCACCTGGGCCAACTCTTTTGCCAGGTCAGAAACCAGCTCATGCTGTTCACCTTCCACCATCACTCTAATCACCGGTTCGGTGCCGGATGGTCGCAGCAGCACTCGCCCCCTACCGTCCATTTTACTTTCCGCCATGGCAATCGCGTTATTCACTGCTTCGTGACCAGCGAGATCCGCGTGATGCTTGACTGGCACATTGATCATAACTTGCGGCAACCTTTGCATATTCTGCTTGACATCATGCAGACGTTCCTGCTCCGCCACTAAGGCTCTCAGCACTTGCAGCGCTGAAATAATGCCATCGCCGGTGGTGGTGACGTCGCTACAGACAATGTGGCCCGACGACTCGCCGCCCAGAGGCCAGTTGTTCTTTTTCATGGATTCAATGACATAGCGGTCACCCACCTTCGCACGGGAAAAAGGAATGCCCAGATTTTTCATACCCAGCTCAAAACCGAAGTTGGTCATCAGCGTCCCGACCACACCTTCACAGGCACCACCGAATTTCTTGCGGTAGTTGGCGATGATATAAAGCAGCTGGTCGCCATCGACGACCTCCCCGCGGTGATCCACGAACATGACCCGATCACCATCGCCATCGAAGGCGATGCCCATATCGGCCTTGTCCTGCAATACCTTTTGCTGCAGCCCATCGAGCTTGGTTGCGCCGCAGTCGAGGTTAATATTGTGACCGTCGGGCGATGCGCCGATGGTGGTGACATAGGCGCCAAGTTCAGAAAACACTTTCGACGCCAGGTGATAGGTCGCTCCATTGGCGCAATCGAGCACCAGGTTGAACCCGTGCAAACTGAATCCCCAGGGCATGGTGCCTTTGCAAAATTCGATATAGCGCCCATTGGCGTCCTCCAGGCGGGTGGCTTTGCCAACCTCCGCCGCCATCTTAATCGGCTCCTCGAGTTGTGCCTCAATTTCCAATTCAAGTTCGTCCGGAAGCTTAGTGCCATCGGTATTGAATAATTTGATGCCGTTGTCGTGATAGGGGTTGTGCGAGGCGCTGATCACAATGCCGGCACAGGCCTGAAACGTGCGCGTGAGATAGGCAACGGCGGGAGTGGGCATCGGCCCCAGCAACAACACGTCGACACCGGCGCTAATCAGTCCCGCCTGGATTGCCGATTCGAACATATAACCAGAAATCCGCGTGTCTTTTCCTATCAGCACTTTGCACGGCTCCGGCTCTTGTTTGCGCCGGTTGAGAACCTGGCCGACGGCCCAACCAAAGTGCAGAAAAAATTGTGGCGTGATGACCCCTTCCCCCACCCGACCGCGAATACCGTCGGTGCCAAAATACTTGCGAGACATAAGATTACTGATTCCCCTGATTGATGAGCTGAAACATTCTTACGATATCCATAGTCGGCTCCACATCGTGCACGCGCAGTATATTGGCGCCGTGTTGTAATGCATATTGTGCCAACGCGAGACTACCCGCGAGGCGATCGCGCGGCGGGCGACCGAGCAGCCGGCCGAGAACCGATTTGCGAGACAAGCCGACCACAATGGGTAGGTTATCAATTCGCAAACGCGACAGGTTACGCAACAGATCGAGATTGTGCTCGTCGGTCTTGCCAAAGCCAAAGCCCGGATCGAGCAGCAGGTAACGACCGTCTATGCCGGCGCGGATGCAGGCCTCACGACGCTGGTCGAGAAAGGTTCTAACCTGCGCTACCACGTCCATGTACTGCGGCGCCTCCTGCATCGTTTGCGGCTGCCCTAGCATGTGCATCAAACATACCGGCAACCCGGCGGCGCTAGCAGCTGCCAGTGCACCCTGTCGCTGCAAAGCCCGCACGTCGTTGATCAGACCGGCTCCCAGCGCCGCGGACGCCTTCATCACCTCGGCGGAACTGGTGTCGACAGAAATGACGCAATCCAGTTGGCCGGTCAGAGCCTCCACCACCGGCAGGACGCGGTCCATCTCCTCCTGCAAGCTGACGGGGGCGGCCCCCGGCCGCGTGGACTCGCCGCCAATGTCGATGAAGGTGGCACCAGCCGCAAGCATTGCCTCGGCCTGCGTCAGCGCGGTGGAGATATCATTCCCCCGGCGAAAATAGCGGCCGCCGTCATAGAAGGAATCGGGAGTGACGTTGAGAATTCCCATGACCTTGGGCGCAGAAAGATCAACGAGATGACGACCGAATGGAATGCGCATGAATGTAACAAGGGCCGAAGACTTCGGCCCCTCGGAGTTGTGATCAGTGTTCGCTGGCCGGCTTGCCGATGGGAGCTTTGCCACCATCCGTTTTCGCCGCTTCGCCTTTTTCCGGGCTGCCGCCGTAATCGTTGTCATGCCAGTCGCGCGGGGGGCGGACTTTGCGACGCGCCATCAGGTCATCCACCTGCTCCGCGTCGATGGTCTCGTATTCCATCAGGGCATCCTTCATCGCTTCGAGAATATCACGGTTTTCCTCCAGCAGTTTCTCAGCTCGCTGATAAGACTGGTCGATAATGCGACGCACCTCTTCATCGATAAGTTTCGAGGTTTCGCCGGAATACTGCTGGGTGGCCATACCCGGATAGACTCCCTCTTCCTCACCATAGTGGAGGGGACCCATTTTTTCCGAAAGTCCCCATTTGGTTACCATGTTGCGGGCAAGGCTGGTCGCTCTTTCGATATCGTTGGACGCGCCGGTGGTGACGCCCTCAAACCCCAGCGTCATCTGCTCGGCGATGCGGCCACCGAACAGCGAGCACAAGTTGGATTCAAGGGAACGCTTGCTGTAGCTATGCTTGTCCTCCTCCGGTAGAAATTGGGTCACGCCCAGAGCGCGCCCACGGGGAATGATACTCACTTTGTGCACCGGGTCGTGCTCTGGCACCAGCCGCCCGACAATGGCGTGCCCGGCTTCGTGGTAGGCGGTATTTTCCTTTTCTTTTTCGCTCATCACCATGGATTTGCGCTCGGCCCCCATGAGAATCTTGTCGCGCGCCTTTTCAAATTCTTCCATCGTCACCAACCGCTTGTTTGCCCGCGCCGCAAACAGGGCCGCTTCGTTCACCAGGTTGGCGAGATCCGCGCCGGAAAAGCCGGGGGTACCGCGGGCGATAATGGAAGCCTTGACCTGATCGTCCATCGGCACCTTGCGCATATGGACTTTGAGAATCTGCTCGCGGCCACGGATATCCGGCAGGCCGACGAATACCTGTCTGTCAAAGCGACCTGGGCGCAGCAGGGCGCGGTCCAGCACATCGGGACGGTTGGTGGCAGCGATGACAATCACGCCCTCATTGCCCTCGAAGCCGTCCATTTCCACCAGCAGCTGGTTGAGGGTCTGTTCGCGTTCGTCGTGACCGCCGCCGTGGCCACCGCCTCGGTGCCGCCCCACGGCGTCGATCTCGTCGATGAAGATAATGCATGGCGACTGCTTCTTCGCCTGATCGAACATGTCACGCACCCGCGACGCTCCCACCCCCACGAACATTTCGACAAAGTCGGAGCCGGAAATTGAGAAAAACGGCACTTTCGCCTCACCGGCAATGGCCTTTGCCAACAAGGTCTTGCCCGTGCCGGGCGGACCGGACATCAATACGCCGCGCGGAATCTGGCCACCGAGGCGCTGAAATTTCGAGGGGTCGCGGAGGTATTCGACCAGTTCCTGCACCTCTTCTTTGGCTTCATCAACGCCGGCCACATCGGCAAACGTGGTCTTGACCTGGTCCTCGCCGAGCAGACGGGCCTTACTTTTGGCAAAGCTCATGGGACCGCCGCGGCCACCCGCGCCCCCTTGCATTTGGCGCATAAAGAAGATAAATACCGCGATAAACAACAAAATGGGGAAACTGGCGACTAAAAGCTGCTGCCACAGGCTGGTCTGTTCCGGCTTAGCGCCGATGACCTCGACATCGTTTTCGATCAGGTCATCAATCAGCTCCAGATCCGGCAGCCCAGGCTGAACCACCGAAAACGACTTGCCATCGTGGCGCAAACCACGAATATACATTCCATCGATCTCGACTTCCTTGACGCGGCCATCCTGAACTTCGCGCACAAAATCAGAGTACGACATCTCGTCGCGCGGCTTGGTGCTGCTAAAATTTTGAAAGACGGAAAAGAGAACAACCGCGATCACCAACCAAAGGACCAAATTTTTTGCCATATCGTTCAAGGACTTATCTCCTCAACAGGTATAAATAACGTCGCCGTTGCGCGTTTATGTTGCGCCGTTTACTTTCAGTATAGCCGCCACCAGGCACCCACGACATTCTCTTCGACACGCCAGCGGTCCGTGCGCGATTAAACGACAGAGAAGCTTCGGGCGACAACGTACACCTCACGCGACCTCGCGCGCGAAGCGCTCGGCTTGCGAATCGCCACTTTCGCAAAATTGCGACGGCATTCACGCAGAAACTGGTCGAACCCTTCGCCCTGAAAAACTTTGGCAATAAAATCCCCTTTTGGTTTCAGCACCTGGTTTGCCATATCCAGCGCCAGCTCCGCCAAATACATCGCCCGCGGTTGGTCTGTCTCCACTATACCAGTGATATTGGGGGCCATATCGGAAATTACAAGATCAGCGCCATCTTTGTCGACGGCGGCGAGCAGCTGTTCAAGTACGGCGGCCTCGGTGAAATCTCCGCGAATAAATTCCACTCCCGCAAGCGGTTCCATCGGCAGAATGTCCGAGGCCAGCACCCTGCCCCGGTGGCCAACCAGTTCCGACGCCACCTGCGACCAGCCGCCCGGCGCGGCGCCAAGGTCGACAACGCGCATACCGGGTCGCAACAGGCGGTCTTTGGCGTTCAGCTCAAGGAGTTTATAGCTTGCCCGCGAGCGGTAACCCCGCTCGCGAGACGACCTGACGTAGGCATCGCTGAAATGTTCGCGCAGCCAGCGTTTGCTGCTTTTCGATCCCGCCATCGCTTGGTACTCTGTAAAGATATATGCAGATAGAGATAGATGCGGATGAGGATAGATGCGACAATTCCACACCGTCGATCTCCCTGACGCCCGAATTGAGTGAGTCGGACAATGATAGCTCACCGGTGGGCCGGGCAAAACCGTTTTGCACAAGAGTTCTCACATGCCAGTTGCCAATGTCAATAAAAAAACCCTGCGCACCTTGGGCCATCATTTAAAACCTGTAGTCACCGTGGCCGGCAAGGGACTCAGCGACAGCGTGGTCGCCGAACTGCAGCGCGCACTGGAGGATCATGAGCTGATCAAAGTCAAATTCGCCATTTTCGACCGCGCGGCAAGAAAGGCGGCCATCGCGCAAATTTGCTCAGATCTGCAAGCCGAACTCATTCAGCACATCGGCAAGGTCACCCTCATCTTCAGGCCCGCGGACAAACCCGATCTTCGCACTTCCAATCTTCACAAGTAGCAAAATTCGCAAATAGCGAAGCGGTAAGGTCGCTCGCGAGACCCTGAAACTTGAAACAATTGTGAATACTCCGCCCAACCGGTGAGCAGGGATTGCGCAAGCTGTCACTTAAATAAATACTCGTGCTCCGGATTGCACACTGCCTGCCAATGATTAAAAGTATCAAGCTGAAACTATGGCTAACCCTGTTTATCGCTCTAGTGGTGAGCCTGGGCGCATTGCTGACTCTCAGCTACCTAAGTGTGAAACAGCGCTTTCTCGAGTATGCTACGGATCAGATACTGGAACGTCTGGAGCCTCTCGAACAGGCCCTTATCGAAGTTTACTCCGACGCCGGCTCGCTGGCGCCCTTCGTGAAAAATCCCAATCGCTGGAGCCAACTGCGGGATACGACTTACCGGCAATACCTCAAAGATCAGAGCCGTCGCAATTTCGCGCCTACCACCCCCAAAGAGCAAGACTGGAGCGAGCGTGAGGCCGTCGAGAGGAAGTTGCAGCCCAATCAACGCGCATTTTTCCAGCACCTGATTTTACTGGATGACAGACAACGCCTGGTAGCCGGACGGCCGAAGGAAGAAGCCAACTATGTTATGCGCGAGCTTGCCCACGGCGAGCGCACTATCGCCCACATCGGCTATATCAAACCCAAGGCCTTCCTGCGCTCGGTGGACAAACTATTTGTCGATCAGCAGATAAAATCTCTCGGTATTCTGAGCGTTTTCATGGTATTCGCCGCTTTGCTGGTGACGGTTTTTGTCTCCCGCTGGCTGGTGACGCCACTGTCGACGTTGGCGCAAAGCGCCAAACGTGTCGCCGCGGGAGACTTTTCGGTCCGCGTTGACCTTCAAGCAGATGATGAACTGGGAAAACTCTGTCAGAATTTCGATGACATGACTCAGTCATTGGAAAAAAATGCAACCATGCGTAAGCAATGGGTGGCGGATATCTCCCACGAAATGCGCACCCCTTTGTCGGTACTAAAGGCGCAACTGGAAGCCATGGAAGACGGCATACGCCCGCCGACAAGTGAAAATCTTGAGTTGCTCAGGCGCAACGTGGATTCGCTATCTGGCGTGGTTGATGATTTATACGAGTTATCACTGGCGGATTTGGGAGAATTGCGCTTACACAAAAGCCGGGTGAGCATGCCGCAATTACTATTGTCTGTGCTTAGCGAATTCGAAGAGAAATTCAGACAGCGAGAGCTGAGTGTCAGTCACGAGTTCGACGCTTCCGCCGATCGGATGATCGCGGTGGATGCGAAGAGAATCAAACAACTTTTTCGCAATCTGCTGGAAAATTGTTACCGCTACACCGACATCGGCGGTAAGATCCATATTTATATGGAGCGCGTTGACGGCGTGCTGAAAACGCAGGTCGAAGACAGCGCACCATCGGTGTCCGCGGCGGCCTTATCGCATATCTTTGATCGCCTCTATCGAGTTGAAGCATCGCGCAATCGCGAGACCGGCGGCGCCGGTCTGGGGTTGAGTATCTGCCGCAGCATAGCTCAGACCCACGGTGGGCGAATTTATGCCGGCAAATCCGCGCTCGGTGGTCTGCGACAAACTCTCGAACTGCCCTATTAGACGATGACAAGCATGCACAATCAGATCCTTATCGTTGAGGATGAGCCCGATCTGGGGGCTCTGCTGGAGCAGTACCTCACCAACGCCGGCTACGCCACCCACATCATCAGGGACGGCGGCGAGGTTGAAGGCTGGGTCAAACAGCACCACCCCTGCCTTATCGTGCTCGACCTGATGCTGCCTGGCAAACCCGGTCTGGATATCTGTCGGGACTTGCGGACAGAAAGTCAAATCCCCATCATCATCACCACCGCCAAGGTCGAAGAAATAGACCGCTTGCTGGGGCTCGAACTGGGAGCGGATGACTATATCTGCAAGCCCTATAGTCCGCGAGAAGTCGTTGCGCGTATCAAAACTGTGTTGCGACGCACCGCGCTGCTGCGCGATCAGCACCAGACAACTCGGCGGGATATCGCCATAGACCAAGACAAATTGCAAATCACAATTGGACACAAGATCCTTGAACTCACGCAGATCGAGCTCAATTTGTTCAAACTTCTGTATGAGGAGCCGGGGCGAATTTTTTCCCGCCAACACATCCTAGATAATATTTACCACGACTACCGCATCGTCAGCGACAGGACCGTCGACAGCCATATAAAAAAACTACGCAAAAAACTCCACGACGCCATGCCCGACCTGGACCCTATTAAATCCATTTACGGCGTTGGCTACAAATTCGAACCTGACTTCGCAGAAGAATAACCCATGCAAAAATTACCGTTTGCCTCCTTCTCCATGCTGCTCATATTCCTAGCCACAGGCTGCGCCTCGCAGCGGGGCAGCCTCGATAAAACCGATTTTCGCACACGCATTACAGGTAGTGGTCTCAAACATTTTGAAGTGCGAGTGAAAAGAGACAAACCAGACGGGCGACAGGTGAAGAACCTCGACCCGCAACAGCGACAGCGACAGGAGCTGCGGCTAAGTTCGACGCGCCTGCAAAAGCGCCTGCAAAAAGCGGCGGACCGGCATATAGAGGAAAGCGGCTTTTGCCAAAACGGCTACTGGATTATGGAAACGAACACGTATAGCCCACTGATATCTTTGCGGGGAGAATGCAATGAGCCGGCGAGAGATGAAGATATACGGCGATTTCCCAACACCATTGAGCAATGGTGAAGCGTCCGTTTGGCGAGCCGTCCGAGCTGAGTAAACCGGCGCTTACGCCCGCATAATCGGATAATCGTTTTGCGCCGCCGGCGTGCTGACGACACAATGCAGACGACGGCTGACTTCGCGGGCAATGTTCATCATTAAAATACCGAACAGCTCCTGATCAATGTTCGCCATGTGCAAAAGGCAGGTTCTGGAAAGCACAAGGACCTGCGAATCTTCCCGCGCTAGCGCTCGTCCCAACTGTGGCTGAATACCGATCACCGCGGTTTCGCCAAAGCAATCACCCGCCTGGTAGTGCATGGTCCTAAAGCTTCCGTCAACGCGCTCAGCTTCTAGGCAAACGCTCCCGCTCAGGACAATATAAACGTTACAAGGCAGCTGTCCCTGGCGGAAAACCACCTCATCCTTGGTTAATGACAATACCTTAAGGTACGGCGTGATCAGATCCACCTGACGATCCGATAACCCCCCGAACAGGGACATCTTTTCGCGTACCTGGTCGAAATCCACTCGGCTCACTGAGCTTCGATCCACTTGCTCTGCTAACATCTCATCCACCCATCCACCTTTACCCAAAAAAACTTCCCGGTCCGATTCTTAAGATGCTCTTAATAAATCGTGCTGACGTAGATTACTTTAATACCTTTAATGACATAACCTTTGCCTAAAACAACCTCCGCAAAGATCACGCCAACCTAAATGTTTAATGACAAATATGCCGTCTGATTCCCCAATAATGGCCGCAAGCGTATTGCAAACCATCACCTGATCACAATTCTTGCACAAACACTAAATAAATTACTAATCCAGCCTGGAGTTTACTTGTCAAAAAAAGTCACCATAAACACGAATATGACAAAATTTGGCAGGCCCGCCCCCGACTACTGAGCATCGTAAAAATTATCGACGGTGAGTAAGATACAGCAATGAAAATGAACGGTAGCTGAACCGTGGCGGCAAAAGCGCGCTCGGCGTGCGGCACGTCTCAATACCCAAGATTAAACGTGCCGCACGTCGTCGATTTCGTATTCCACGTCACCACCTGGCGCCCTAACCAGAGCAATGTCACCAATTTCCTTGCCAACGATTGCCCTGGCAATGGGTGAGGTCACGGAAATTTTGTTGGATTTTACATCCGCTTCGTCTTCACCGACGATTTTGTAGGTCGTCGTCTCATCGGTTGCAACGTTAACTAAATCGACAGTGACGCCGAAAATCACTTTTTCAGCCTCCGGAATCGCCGTGATATCGATGACCTGGGCCGTGGAAAGCTTGGCTTCAATTTCTTGGATTCGCCCCTCACAAAAGCCCTGTTGCTCGCGCGCAGCGTGGTACTCGGCATTTTCCTTAAGATCACCGTGCTCGCGTGCTTCGGCGATGGCGGCGACGATGCGCGGGCGGGCAACTTTTTTCAGGTGCTCAAGCTCCTCGCGCAGGGCTTTTTCCCCTTCAACTGTCATTGGAAACTTTTGCATCTACTTTTTGACTCCTTCATGCAGATCTTGCAGACGACGCACTTCGAGTTCTTTACCAAAACGCAGGGCCATGCACAGGGCGTTACTGGCCGCCAGGGTGGTGGTGTAGAAGACGTGATGGGCTTCGGCGCTACGACGTATCGAGGCCGAGTCCCTGATCGCTTGCTTGCCTTCGGTAGTGTTAACAATCAACTGAATTTGACCGTTTTTAATCAAATCCACGGCGTGTGGGCGCCCTTCCGCCACCTTGTTGACAATTTGCACGGCGATTCCCGCCCGCCCTATCTCTGCGGCGGTGCCACGCGTCGCCACGATATCAAAACCGAGGTCACAAAGCTCTTTCGCCACCACGACAATACCGCCTTTGTCAAAATCGCGCACGCTTAAAAACGCCGTGCCGCGGGTGGGGATGGCGGAGCCTGCGCCCGTCTGCGCCTTGGCGTAGGCCTCAGCGAAGGTGCTGCCGACGCCCATTACCTCGCCGGTGGATTTCATTTCCGGCCCCAGTATCGGGTCCACCGTGGGAAACTTGTTAAACGGAAATACCGCTTCTTTGACGCTGTAATATTGCGGTATGACTTCTTGGGTAAAACCCAAGGCCTGCAAACGCTTACCGGTTTGACACAAGGCGGCAATCTTTGCCAGCGACGTACCGATGCATTTGGACACAAACGGCACCGTTCGGGACGCGCGCGGATTGACCTCGATGACGTAAATGTTACCGTCCTGATACGCCAGCTGAGTATTCATCAGCCCGACCACACCCAATTCCAGGGTCATTTTGCGCACCTGCTCGCGCATCTCATTCTGCACATCTTCCGGCAGCGAGTAAGGCGGCAGTGAGCAAGCGGAATCGCCCGAGTGCACCCCGCACTGTTCAATGTGCTGCATGATGGCGCCGATGACAACCTGTTCGCCATCCGATACCGCATCGATATCCACTTCGATCGCATTGTTGAGAAAGTGGTCCAACAATACCGGCGCATCTTCCGAGGCCTGCACCGCTTCGCTCATGTAGGTGCGCAACTCGTTTTCGGTGTAAACGATTTCCATCGCCCGACCACCCAGCACATAGGATGGCCGCACCACCAGGGGATAACCGACCTTCGACGCGACATGGATGGCCTCCTCCGTCGAACGACAAATGGCGTTGGCGGGCTGCCGTAACCCCAGGCGTTCAATCATCTGTTGAAAGCGTTCGCGGTCTTCCGCCCGATCAATGGCCTCGGGACTGGTGCCGATAATGGGCACGCCCTCGGCCGCCAGGGCATTGGCGAGCTTCAAGGGAGTCTGTCCACCGAACTGGACAATGACGCCCTCGGGCTGCTCCACGCGCACAACTTCCAGTACATCCTCCAACGTAACGGGCTCGAAATAGAGGCGATCGGAGGTGTCGTAGTCCGTCGATACCGTCTCCGGATTGCAGTTCACCATGATCGTCTCGTAGCCGTCTTCCCGCGTCGCCAGCGCGGCGTGCACGCAGCAATAGTCGAATTCGATACCCTGGCCAATGCGGTTGGGGCCGCCACCGATCACCATGATCTTAGCGCGATCAGAGGGCGCCGCCTCACATTCCTCTTCATAGGTGGAGTACATGTAGGCCGTCGAGGTCGCGAACTCGGCGGCGCAGGTATCCACCCGTTTGTAGACCGGGAATACCTGCAGCTTACGCCGATGGTCGCGCAGCGTTTTCTCGCTGACGCCAAGCAGCTCGCTCAGACGTTTGTCAGAAAAACCTTTGCGCTTGAGCATGATCATGATGTCGCGATTGACTTCTGACAGCGGCATAGCGGACAGGACGTTCTCGGTCTCGACAATGTCATGGATCTGCGCCAGGAACCAAGGGTCGATCTTGGATTGTTCAAAGACCTCGTCTGCGGTCATGCCGGCGCGGAAGGCATCCGCCACGAACCAGATGCGCTCCGCGCCCGGCGTCGACAGATCGCGGCGGATTTTGGCCACGGCGTCATCCGCGGCCAAATCCACCTTGGGTTCAAAACCGGCGGAACCGACCTCGAGGCCGCGCAGCGCTTTTTGCACGGACTCCTGGAAGCTGCGGCCGATAGCCATCACTTCCCCCACCGATTTCATCTGCGTGGTGAGGCGGGCGTCAGCATCGCCAAACTTCTCGAAAGTGAAACGCGGCACCTTGGTCACCACGTAGTCGATACTCGGTTCGAATGACGCCGGGGTGGCGCCACCGGTGATCTCATTTTGCAGTTCATCCAGGGTGTAACCCACCGCCAGCTTGGCGGCCACTTTGGCGATTGGGAACCCGGTCGCCTTGGAGGCCAGGGCGGAAGAGCGCGAGACCCGCGGGTTCATCTCGATCACCACCAGGCGGCCGTCGTCGGGATTCACGGCAAACTGCACGTTGGAGCCGCCGGTTTCAACGCCGATCTCCCGCAGCACCGCGATCGACGCGTTGCGCATGAGCTGATATTCCTTGTCGGTAAGCGTCTGCGCCGGCGCCACAGTAATAGAATCACCGGTGTGCACACCCATCGGATCGAAATTTTCGATGCTACAGATAATGATGCAGTTATCGTTTTTGTCGCGCACCACCTCCATTTCGTACTCTTTCCAACCCAGCAGTGATTCGTCGATCAAAAGTTCGTTGCTAGGCGAGAGATCGAGACCGCGCAGGCAGATTTCTTCAAATTCATCCCAGTTATAGGCGACGCCGCCGCCAGAGCCACCCATGGTAAACGAGGGGCGGATAATGACCGGAAAGCCAAATTGTTTTGGCACCTCCATCGCCTCTTCCAGCGAGTGGACAATTTCCGCGCGCGGGCATTGCAGGCCAATTTTCTTCATCGCCTGATCGAACATATGGCGGTCTTCCGCCTTGTGGATCGCCTGTTGGTTGGCGCCGATAAGTTCCACCTCGTGTTTTGTCAACACGCCCTTGTCGTGGAGGTCGAGGGCGCAGTTCAGCGCGGTCTGACCACCCATGGTGGGCAGTATGGCGTCGGGCTTTTCTCTCTCGATGATTTTTTCCACCGTCCGCCAATTGATCGGCTCGATGTAGGTCGCGTCGGCCATGGCGGGATCCGTCATAATGGTGGCCGGGTTGGAATTCACCAAAATCACCCGGTACCCCTCTTCGCGCAGGGCCTTACAGGCCTGGGCGCCGGAGTAGTCAAATTCACAGGCCTGGCCGATGACAATGGGGCCGGCGCCGATGATGAGGATGCTGTGGATATCAGTACGCTTGGGCATAGGATCTTATATCACTGGAGGTTTTTGCAAATTGTCAACCCGGCGAGCAAATGTATCTTCCCGATACATTTGCTCGCCGGCTCAATGGGAACCACGCGCTTTCATCAGCGCGATGAAATGGTCAAACAGCTCGGCCGCCTCGTGAGGACCGGGACTGGCTTCCGGGTGTCCTTGAAAACTGAACGCGGGCCTGTCAGCGTGCCGGATGCCCTGTAATGACCCGTCAAACAGGGATTTATGCGTGGCCACTAGATCGTCGGGCAGAGATTGCTCGTCCACCGCAAAACCGTGATTTTGACTGGTAATCATCACCCGTCCGGACTGCAGGTTCTGCACCGGATGGTTGGCGCCGTGGTGGCCGAACTTCATTTTCACGGTCCTCGCCCCACTGGCGAGCGCCAACAGCTGGTGGCCCAGGCAAATGCCGAACAAGGGAATGTGGCTGTGTAATATCGTGCCGATGGCCTCGATGGCGTAGGTGCAGGGTTCGGGATCCCCTGGGCCGTTGGACAGGAAGACACCGTCGGGATTCATGGCCAGTACATCGGCGGCGGGGGTTTGTGCGGGTACGACCGTGACAATGCAGCCACGGTCGACCAGCATGCGCAATATGTTGCGCTTGACGCCAAAGTCATAGGCCACCACTCGCAATGGCTTGTCTTGCGACGGAGCGGCAAAACCTCGACCGAGCGACCAGCTGCCCTCGTCCCAGACGTAGGAATCCGGAGTGGTCACCTCCCGCGCAAGATCCATCCCCTGCAGACCGGCAAACGCATTCGCCAGCGCCAGGGCCCTTTGTTCGTTCACGTCTCCGGCCATCAGGCAGGCGTTTTGCGCGCCCTTGTCGCGCAACACCCGGGTCAGCCTGCGGGTGTCGATGCCGGCAATGGCGACAATATTTTTTGCCCTCAGGTAGTCGCCAAGCGCTTGTTGGCGCCGAAAGTTACTGGCGAGCCGCGGCAAATCCCGTATCACCAGACCTTCCACCCAGGTCCTGCCGCACTCCTCGTCTTCACGGTTGGTGCCGGTATTGCCGATATGGGGGTAGGTCAGCGTAACGATCTGCTTCGCATAGGAGGGGTCGGTAAGGATTTCCTGATAGCCGGTCATCGCGGTGTTGAACACCACCTCACCGACCGTATGCCCTTCAACGCCAATGGATTGACCATGAAAAACACTGCCGTCCTGCAATACCAATATCGCCCGCGGCAATGCCGGTAAATCGAAGAAAGCAGACATAGGTCGCCCGTTTACTCGCTCTTGCGCCAAGTGTGATTCCTCCCCATAGCAGGCCCAAATTCACCAACCGCGGGCCGCACGAAAGAGCCGCGCCAGTGCACGGAGCCTTGCGGAAGGCGAAAATTTTCGAGTGGCTGCAAAAAAGCGAGATGGAGGGACTCCATCTCGCTCGCGTGAATTTTGATACCAGTTTTACCGCGTAGCCGGCCGGATGCGGCCCGCTGACTTGAGAGCGGATTCTACGCCAAATCACGCCACTGTGTCCACGCCAAATCACCGCCGGCGCATGGCAATAGCCCGCCGCGGCAAACTCCAGTGGCGCGGTTGCCGTTGTGAGACGCAATAAATGTCCCGTGCGCTGGCGCGAATGTATACTCAAAGTGCGAAAATTGTTCTATAACGAAAATAACGACGAGATTGAATTGCCTATGTCCGTTAACCGCGCCCTTATTGTCGACGACTCGCGCACCGCGCAGCTGCGCCTCAAAAAACTGCTCCAGCGCTATCAAATGGAGGTCGACTTCGCGGCCTCAGCGGAGGAGGCGCTCGGCTACCTGAGCTATAAAATGCCCACCGTTATCTTTATGGATCACCACATGGAAGGCATGGATGGCTTTGCGGCGCTGAAGATCATCAAAGCCAATCCCACCACGGCGATGATTCCAGTCATTATGTACACCTCGAAAAGCGACGCCGTCTACGCCGGCCAGGCGCACGCCCTGGGCGCTCTGGACACCCTTGCCAAAAGCCTGATGAAGCCCTCGCGGGTCGAAGAAGTGCTGGCGAAGCTGAATATATTCCCGGCCAAGACGGCGGAGGATCGCAAGCGCGAAGCAGCACCGACCGGCGAGGCTCTCGCCGAGCAACAACAGCACAGCGCAGCGCCGGAAAGTAATGCCCGCGTCAGCGCCGCCGAATTCAAAGCGCAAATCGCGCGCTTGTTTGAACTGCACATCGCCGACGTGCGCACGCAAATTGCCGAAAATACCAAATTTGTCGTTCGCAGGTTGGCGAGTGAAATAAAAAATTCCGCCAACCGGGAGAAGCACATTGACGATGTACCCATGTCGCTGATCAACGCGGAAGCACGGGCGGAAACCAGCAAGCTGGGATTGGTATCCAACGCTCTTTTGTGCCTGATCTTGGTGGCTCTACTGGCCATCTCCGTGCAACTCTACCAGTCGGGACGACACGCGCAACAACTCGAGGAGAACTACCGCCAAATTGCCGACTCCAGCTATCAAAGCAGTCTCTTGCTGGATGATGTGGTGGCCTTTTCACGTCCCCGCGAGTCGGAAAACAGCCATTCCCAAAGCATGTTGGACACCCTCAGCTGGGCGCTGGGAGTGAACACGCATTTCAACTATGGCGAAGCACCCCTGAATGAGAACCAGATATTAAACCTGCAGAACTTAAGTTTTCGCTTACACCAAGCGGGTTTCAGAGGCTTTGTCGAACTGGATATCCGACTGGGGAATTTTTGTCTGATCGAGGCTGAGGGCGGTAACATGGTGTTGCCGACCGCAGACACGCCCTTAAGCCGTTGCGTCTTCGCCAACGACCAGAAAATTGATCTGGCGGCGGAAAATTATACCAGCCCCGCGTATCTTCAATTTGAGCAGAACAGCGCACCCATCCGCAACGGCGATATCGAATTCATCATCAACGTCAGCGCCTTTGACAACCCAATCTATGGCTATCCGGAACCCCGACAAACCACCACGGCCGGCCAATGGAACGCCATCGCTCGGCAAAATCAGCAAATCGTCTTATCGATTGACAGCGCCGAATAGTCCGCGATGGCCTTTTATGTAGATACCAACATCCTATCTAAATCCCAACACGTCCCGCATGTCGTATAGACCGGCGCCACGACCAGCCAGCCAGGCGGCCGCACGCACCGCGCCGCGGGCGAAGGCCATGCGGCTGGACGCTTTATGCGTGATCTCAATTCTCTCGCCTTCGGCGAGAAAGGCAACCGTGTGCTCACCAACCACGTCCCCGCCGCGCAAAGTGGCAAATCCAATGGTTTCCTTTTTTCGCGGACCTTCCCGACCCTCTCGGCCATAGACCGCGACTTCATCCAGGTCGCGCCCCAGCGCTTGCGCCACCACTTCCCCCATACCCAGAGCGGTGCCGGAGGGAGCGTCAACCTTGTGGCGGTGATGCGCCTCCACAATCTCAATATCGGAATCCTCGCCGACGATGCTCGCCGCAACCTCAAGCAGCTTAAAGCACAGGTTCACACCGGTGCTGAAATTGGAGGCAAAACATACCGGAATGTCTTGAATCGATGTGTGAAACTCGGCTTTTTCGTCGGCATCAAAACCGGTGGTGCCGATCACCATTGCGCGCTTGTTGGCGGCGCAGACCTTGGCGTTATCCAGCGTGGTGCGCGGCGCGGTGAAGTCGATCAAGACATCAAAATTGCTCACCGCCACAGCTAGATCCCCCACCAGCGGGACGCCCACGTTGCCAATACCGGCCACCTCACCGGCGTCAGCGCCCAGCAGCGAACTGCCAGCGCGCTCCACCGCCGCGCCCAGTTCAACACCGGCGCTAGTGTGTACCGCGGCGATCAAGGCTTTGCCCATGCGGCCGGCGGCGCCGATCACGGCTATTTTGGTGGGGGTCGTTGCGTTCATGTCTCTACTTACGGTGTTGGCCGCCTCTACAAACAAGGCGCGGCCCATCCTGAAAATCGGGGCCCAAGCCCGTCTATATTTTCATATCGCCAAAAAAATTCTTCATGCCTTCAAACCAACTTTCCTGCTTTGGCGAGTGCTTTTGGCCCTTGGTGCTTTGCTGCAACTCCTGCAACAACTCTCTTTGCTTTTTCGACAGGTTGACCGGAGTCTCCACCACCACGCGACACAAAAGATCTCCCGCGGCGCCGCCGCGCACGGGCATAACGCCCTTGCCGCGCATACGGAAGAGTTTGCCGGTCTGAGTTTCGGCGGGCACTTTCAGCTTCACCCTGCCGTCCAGCGTGGGCACCTCGAGTTCGCCACCCAGACAGGCGTCGAAAATACTAATGGGCACTTCACAGTAAAGGTTCTTACCGTCGCGCTGGAAGAACTCGTGCTCCTTGACGCTTACCTGTACGTACAAATCTCCCGCGGGTCCGCCATCGGCACCGGCCTCGCCTTCACTCGCCAGGCGAATGCGGTCACCGGTATCGACGCCCGGGGGGACCTTAACCGACAGGGTTTTGGTCTCTTCAATACGGCCGCGACCGTGGCAATCACGACAGGGATCACTTATCACCGTGCCCGTGCCGCGGCAAGTGGGACAGGTCTGTTGCACCGAAAAGAATCCCTGCTGCATGCGAATCTGGCCGACCCCGCCACAGGTGCTGCACGTCTTCGGCGAGGTGCCGGGTTTAGCGCCGCTACCGTTACAGGTTTTGCAGGTAACCAGAGTCGGTATCTTTATCTTGACGGTGGTGCCTTTGACGGCGTCTTCGAGCGTCAGCTCCAGTGTGTAACGCAGGTCGGCCCCGCGCGCGGGTCCGCCCCGGCGCCCGCCGGCGCCGCCAAAAATATCGCCGAAAACATCGCTGAATATGTCCGAGAAACTGCCGAAACCCTGACCACCGCCCATGCCCGCCTGACCCTCGACGCCGGCGTGCCCATACTGATCGTAGGCGGCCTTTTTTTGCGGATCCGACAACACTTCGTAAGCTTCACTGGCCTCTTTAAATTTCTCTTCGGCGTCGGCATTGTCGGGGTTACGGTCGGGATGGTGCTTCATCGCGACGCGACGGTAGGCCTTTTTCAACTCTTGTGCGGAAGCGCTCTTGGACACACCGAGCACTTCGTAATAATCGCGTTTTGACATGGATGAATACTTATTTCAGTGACCGTTTACCAGATGCAACAAACGCGGGCTCGGCCCGCGTTGCGCTGCACAGCTTTGTCTGGGAGGAAAAGCCTTACTTATTGTCTTCTTTCACTTCCTCGAACTCGGCGTCGACCACGCCTTCCTCCGGCTTTGCGTCTCCGCCGGCGCTCTGCGCGCCGCCGGCATCCGCCTGCGACGCCTGCTCCGCGTAGAGTTTTTGCGCCAGGTTTGTCGAGGCGTCGGTGAGCGCCTTGGTGGCGGCCTCCATCGCGTCTTTATCATCGCCCTTGACCGCTTCTTCCGCCTTGGCGATAGCGGCTTCAATGGCCGATTTTTCATCTGCCGTCGCCTTGTCGCCCGCTTCTTCCAGAGTTTTTCGAGTGGCGTGAATCAAACCTTCCAAGGTATTGCGGGCGGAGACGACCTCCTCGAACTTGCGGTCCGCCTCGGCGTTCGCCTCCGCGTCGCGCACCATCTTCTCGATTTCGTCCTCGTTCAACCCGGACGACGCCTTAATGACAATGGACTGCTCCTTGCCGGTGGCCTTGTCTTTCGCCGACACATTGAGAATACCGTTGGCGTCGATATCAAAGGTCACCTCAATTTGCGGCATACCTCGCGGCGCCGGCGGAATGTCCGCCAAATCAAAGCGCCCCAAGGACTTGTTCTGCGCCGCCTGTTTGCGCTCGCCTTGCACCACGTGAATGGTCACGGCAGTCTGGTTATCGTCCGCGGTGGAGAATATTTGCGATTTCTTGGTCGGAATCGTGGTGTTTTTGTCGATCAAGGGTGTTGCCACCGCACCCATGGTCTCGATCCCCAATGTCAAGGGCGTCACGTCCAGCAGCAATACGTCCTTCACGTCGCCCGCCAGCACCGCGCCCTGAATCGCCGCGCCGATGGCCACCGCCTCGTCGGGGTTAACATCCTTACGCGGTTCCTTGCCGAAGAAGTCCGCCACCTTCTGCTGTACCATCGGCATGCGGGTCTGACCGCCCACCAGGATCACGTCGTGAATGTCACCAGCCGCCAGGTCGGCGTCCTTTAGGGCAGTTTTCACCGGTTCCAGTGATTGCGTCACCAGTTCCTCCACCAACGACTCCAGCTTCGCCCGCGTCAGTTTGACCACCAGGTGCTTCGGACCGGTGGCATCGGCCGTGATGTAGGGCAGATTGACCTCGGTTTGTTGACTCGATGACAGCTCGATCTTGGCTTTTTCCGCCGCTTCCTTCAAGCGCTGCAAGGCGAGCGGGTCGTTGTGCAGATCGATCCCGTTGGCCTTTTTAAACTCGTCGGCCAGGTATTCGATCAGGCGCAAGTCGAAATCTTCACCGCCCAGAAAAGTGTCACCATTGGTGGACAATACCTCGAATTGGTGCTCGCCGTCGACGTCGGCAATTTCGATAATGGAGATGTCAAAGGTGCCGCCACCCAAATCATACACCGCGATGGTGTGATCGCCTTTGGCCTTGTCCATGCCGTAGGCCAACGCCGCCGCGGTCGGCTCATTGATAATGCGCTTGACATCCAACCCGGCAATCTTGCCGGCGTCTTTGGTGGCCTGGCGCTGGGAGTCGTTAAAGTACGCCGGCACCGTGATCACCGCTTCCGTCACCTTCTCGCCCAGATATTCCTCGGCGGTCTTTTTCATTTTCTTCAATACTTCCGCCGAAATCTGCGGCGGCGCCTTTTTATCGCCCTTGGCCTCGACCCAGGCGTCACCGTTGTCGGCCTTGACAATCTTGTAAGGCACCATGGAGATATCTTTTTGCACCACGTCGTCGGTAAACTTGCGGCCAATCAAACGCTTGACCGCGAACAAGGTATTGCTGGGGTTGGTGACCGCCTGCCGCTTGGCGCTCTGGCCGACGAGAATTTCGTTATCATCGGTGAACGCGACAATGGAGGGAGTGGTGCGGTCACCTTCTGAATTTTCAATCACCTTGGCCTTGCTGCCCTCCAAAATTGATACACACGAATTGGTCGTACCCAAATCAATACCGATAATCTTGCCCATCGAAGTTTCTCCAATAATCTAAATGTTGCTTGCGGGACGCCTCTCGCTTGTGCCTCATCTCATTACCAGCAAGATGATTACCACCGGCAAAAGTGCCCTTGAACCTAAGCGCTCGACCCGCCAGCCGCTCAATTGCTAATTAATATTTGTCCAACCCTTATCTTTTCAAGGGTCATTTCGCGTTCTCTTCGACCGCCTTGGCCACCACCACCATCGCCGGCCGCACCAAGCGACCATTTAAGGTATAGCCCTTCTGAAAGACATTGAGCACCGTGTTTGGCTCGACGTCCGCATTGGACACCATCGACATGGCTTGGTGCAGCTCGGGATTAAAGGGTTCGCCCACCGGGTCCACCACGTCGACCCGGTGGCGATTCAAACCGTCGAGCAGTGTTTTCAGCGTCAATTCGACACCCTCAACCACAGCTTTCAGATCGGCGCCTTCGGCGGACGCCGCAGCAATCGCGCGCTCCAGATTATCGGCCACCGGCACCATGTCGGCGACAAATTTCTCAAGTGCAAATTTGTGCGCCTTTGCGACATCCTGCTCCGCCCGGCGACGAATATTTTGCGCCTCTGCCGCTGCGCGCAGCGCCTGCTCCTTCGCCTGTACCAATTCGGTTTTCAACGCTTCTATCTCGCCCAGAAGAGCGCTCTGTGGCTCGCCGCCGGCGCCCGCCGCGGCTTCCTCTCTCTGACTTTCGAGTGTCACTTGATCATCTTCCAATGCGTCTGCCGGATTATTCTCCGTCCGCTCTTCGTCGCCCACAATTTTCTCCACCTGATTCTCATTGGTAGTCCGCAGGGCTGGGCCTGCAGCGTGACTATGCACCGACCATATGGGGGCGGCACATGGAATTCCAAGTGAATGACAAGGCAAAATTTTATCTCAAGCACTGGATACACACCCCAATATACTGTATAAATAATCAGACCTCATCAGCAGAGGGCGGATCGCCATGCTCACTCACCTTCACATCAAAAACTTCACTTTGGTGGAGCAACTGGACATCGAACTGCACGCCGGCCTGACGGCAATCACGGGGGAAACCGGCGCCGGTAAATCCATTATGCTCGATGCCCTGGGCCTGACCCTGGGCGACCGGGCGGACGGCCGCAAAGTGCGGGCGGGACAGGACAAGGCCGAAATCCACGCCAGCTTTGATATTCAAGCACTAAAATTCGCCCAGCGCTGGCTGAAAAACAACGACCTCGGGGAAGGCGACGAATGCATATTGCGCCGCATCGTCACCCGGGAGGGCCGTTCGCGCGCCTACATCAACGGCCAGACCGTGACCTTGCAACAGTTGCGCGCCCTCGGAGAGCGCCTGATCGACATTCACAGCCAGCACGAACACCAGTCTTTGATGCTGCCGTCGACGCATCGCCGGCTGGTGGACGAATTCGCCGGCGCCGAAGCACTGGCAGAGGCGGTGAAAAGTTGTTTTACGCGCTGGGAATCACTGGCCGCAGAGCTCGACCAGGTTCGCAACCGCGGCGAAGCCATGGACGCGCGCTTGCAGCTGCTGAGCTACCAGGTGGAGGAACTCGAGCAACTGGGGCTGGCGTCCGGTGAGCTCGCCGAACTGGAGCGCGAACAGCGCCTGCTCGCCAACGCCGAAAAGACGCGGGAGAACTGCCAGCACATCGCCGATATCTGCGGTGACGAGGGCGTGGGCTTGAAGGACCGCATTAACCAGGCCGTGCGTCTATTGCATGAATTGCCAGCGACACCGGAACCTTTGCAAGAGCTGGACAATCTGCTGCAGAGCGCCTATATCAGCATCGAAGAGAGCCAGGCCGATCTCGAGCGCTACCTCGACGGCCTCGAACACAATCCGGCGACCTTGCAGCAAATTGAGCAACGCCTGAATAGCATCTACGAGATTGCGCGCAAACACCGGGTGCAGCCCGAGGAACTGGAAGCACTGCACGCGAGGCTGGCCACAGAACTCGAGGGTTTGCAGAGCGGCGATGAACAGGCCGACGCCATAGCCCGCGACCTGGCGGCGACGCGCGCGGAGTACGAGGCGCTGGCGGTAAAGCTCAGCGAACGGCGGCAAAAAGCGGCCAAGAAGCTGGCCATTCAGGTCAACAAAAAACTGGGGGAGCTGGCCATGCCGAATGCCCGGTTAAGTATCGAATTGGCCGCGGTTGGTGACACGCCGTCTCGGCACGGCAATGAAAAGGCCGAGTTTCGGATCAGCACCAACCCCGGACAGCCACCCCAGACGCTGGCCAAAGTCGCCTCCGGCGGCGAGCTCTCGCGCATCAGCCTGGCGATTCAGGTGGTCGCGGCGGCAACATCCACCATTCCCACGCTGGTGTTCGACGAAGTGGACGTCGGTATCGGCGGCACCACTGGCGATGTCGTCGGTGTAATGCTGAGCGAGCTGGGCGGCAGCGGGCAGATTTTCTGCGTCACCCACCTGGCGCAGGTGGCCAGCAAGGCCCATCATCACCTGCGGGCGGAGAAGCACGTCCGCAAAAAGGAGGCCCTCTCCACATTGACGGTGGTGGAAGGAGAAGAAAAAATCCTCGAGATTGCCAGAATGATGGGCGGCGTGGTTGACTCCCAACAATCCCTCGACCACGCTCGGCAAATGGTGGAAACAGCGAGCTGAACTCCAACCGGCATTTCTTAAAGGCGGGCTATTCGTTTGATACACGGCAATATCACCTTGAAAGACCACTAGGGCTTGGGCTTGACGTAGAGCACCAGGTTGTGGCCGGTAATTTCATAACCGTGCGCGTCGGCAATGCTTTCCTGTAGCGCTTCGATCTCGTCGTTGTGAAACTCAATCACCTTGCCGGTCTCGACACACACCATATGGTCGTGGTGCTCCCCCCGATCGAGCTCGAACACGGAGTGCCCGCCGTCAAAATTGTGCCGCACCACCAGACCGGCGTCTTCAAACTGGGTCAATACCCGATAAACCGTCGCCAAACCGACGTCCTCACCGGCCTCCAACAGCGCTTTGTACACATCTTCCGCACTCAGATGTCGCTGTTGGGAATTTTCCAGGATTTGGAGAATCTTAACTCTGGGCAAGGTCACTTTCAGACCGGCTTTTTTCAGTTCTTGGTTTTCGGCGGCCATCAGGCGCGTCTCCAGGGGCTTCTCAGGTTGATTGAAGACCGGTATTATCCCTGCCCGTGTTGTATTCGGAAACCCCTAGCTATGCAAAATATCTGGCAAGCCTCCTGCCTGTTGTGTCTGTTGATAGGCCTAGGCGCATGCTCCTCTGTCAAATTTCCCGGTGTCTATCGCATCGCGATTCAACAGGGCAACTACCTCGAAGAAGACATGATCGAGCAACTTGAGGAGGGCCTGACCAAACGCCAGGTGCGCTTTATCATGGGTACGCCGATGATTGAGGACACCTTTAACGCCGATCGCTGGGATTACTATTACAATGTCAAGCGCGGCGACGAGGTATTGCGCTCCAATCATTTCACCGTCTATTTCGAACAAGACCGCCTGACGCACTGGGAAGGCGACTATACGCCGATCAAAAAGCAAGTGGAAAAGGAGCAAAACGACGCCCTGAAAAGAACGCAAAAAAGGGAGGCGGCAAAGTTCAACCTCACTCCGTAACTTCAGAGTGGACGCGGATTTACGTCGCCTGTGCGCGCGCGGCTTTTTGCGCGCGCCGGCGGCGAATCTCTTTCGGGTCGGCGAGCAAGGGGCGATAAATTTCCACCCGGTCGCCCGGCTGTAAAATATATTCCCTGGCGGGTTTGAGCCCCTTGGTGCCCAGAGTCTGACCGAAGATGCCCATGTTGGCCGACTCGATATCCAAACCGGGAAAATAGTCCGCGATCTTTGATTTCTTGACCGCCACATAGGCGGTGGTTCCCGGTTCGACCAGCAACTCAATGATTTTTTGCCGTTCCGGCAGCGCGTAGGCCACCTCGACGCAAAAGGGTTCTGTATCAGACATTGTGCATCAATACCCAAATGGTGGCGTGGCACGTGTCAGCCATAAATAGCTCTGGCGCGCCGGCAAATAACCTCGACCTGGTCGGAGGCCACTTGTTCAAAAAGTTTGCCCGCCGCCAACCCGACAAGCGTGTTGGCAAAGTGGAAAACAAGACAAAGTTCCACTTTGCACGCGTCTTCCGCCAGCGCCTCGAAACACCATTCTCCGTGCAATTCGGTAAAGGGCCCCTCGTGCAGGGCCAGCTTGACGCTGCGGGGCGGATCCAAGGTATTGCGGGTAGTGAAAGACTGCTTGATGCCGGCCCGCGCCAGATCGAGGCGCGCGAGCAGCCAATTGTCACCCCGCTCAAGCACCTGCGCAGCGACACAACCGCGCATAAACTGGGGATAGGCGGGAATGTCGTTAATCAGATCAAACATTTGCTGCGCCGAATAGGGCACTATCGCGGAACGCTGTATTCGGCTCACACCGGCATCTCTCTTATTCGCCGAACGCCATTGTAGGATTTGCCGACCGCAAAGCCAATAGCTAGTGCCCGTCCTAAAACGGGCACCAACGGCATCACATGGATGTGATGCCCGAAATCGACGACGCTATGTCGTTGATTTCGCGAGAAAATAAAATCGCAATTTTATTTTCGACCACCAGAATAAGCGCAGGATGCGCG
>JAAUXX010023567.1_pt1 | contig 27349 bp, 20 predicted proteins | sample 7278111 | NCBI WGS metagenome assembly JAAUXX01 (sample SAMN14350116, study PRJNA611818) | marine sediment metagenome | isolation source: surface marine sediment (1.8m) | place: French Polynesia: Moorea | collected 2018-08
GTCAAGAGGCGCAACGCCGTCCAGAAGCGCTGACACGCCCACCCGCAGGGCGCTTGCCTGGTGCTCCTCAGCGGCGTTGCAGCGCTTGCAAAGGGAACCACCCTTCCCTTCACACTGCGCCTTGCTGAGAAGCACCAGGCAAGCGCTGAACCCGTCAATATTATGTTGAAGGAGTACTAGTGAGTTCGCTCGGAAAAAATTTCTGGTAATCACCGAAAACCCAGCCACAGGAGTATTGACATGCCAGTAACACCCACCTATCCAGGCGTGTACATAGAGGAAATCCCCAGCGGTGTGCGCACTATCACCGGCGTGGCGACCTCTATTACCGCCTTTATCGGCAGAGCCAAACGCGGGCCCGTCAACCAGGCCACCACCATCAACAGTTTCGGCGATTACGAAAGAATATTCGGCGGCCTGGATCTCAACAGCACCATGAGCTATGCGGTGCGCGACTTTTACCTCAACGGTGGCTCGCAGGCGGTGATTGTGCGCTTGTACCACACCGACACCAGCGAGGGCGCCGCGCCGGCCAAAACCAGCTTTAGCGTCGACGGCGTGGCGCTGGAAGCGGCCTACGAGGGTTCCTGGGGCGCCTATCTGCGTGCCGAGGTCGATCTGGAGGTTTCCACCGAAGTCGCCGCCGGTTTGGGCCTGGCGGCGGCCGACTTATTCAACCTCACCGTGCGCGACGTAAGCGCGGGAGGCGATACGGAAACCTTTCTCAACCTATCGTTTAAAGACAGCCTGCGCCGAGTGGACACGGTGTTGGAAGCGTCTTCGCGCCTGGTGCGCTGGCACGGCACCTACCCGGAAACGCCGCCGACCCCGACGGCGGATCAAGACGACGTGACCAAGGCGGAGAAAACGCTTAAGGACGCACAAGAGGCCGATCCGGATGCCGACACCAGTGTCGAGGAGGCGGCGGTGCAAGCGGCAAAAGCGGCTCTGGCAGCCTCCGATGGCGCCAATCTCACCGTCAACGATTTTACCGGCCCCGGGTTGGAGGCCGCCAAACAGGGCCTCTACGCGCTCGAGGACGTGGACCTTTTTAACCTGCTCTGCCTGCCGCCCTACAGCGGCGTCGATGCCGTCGGCAATCCCGCCGATATCGATAAATCCCTGGTCGCCAAAGCCAACACCTATTGCGAAAAGCGCCGCGCCCTACTGCTGGTGGACGCGCGCAGTGACTGGACGGATAAAGACAGCGCCAAGCAGGGCATTACCCAGGGGGTCGGCGCGGTCAGCAAAAATGCCGCGGTATTTTTCCCGCGCTTAAAGCAGCCCAATCCTCTGCGCGACAACCAGGTGGAAACCTTTGTGCCCTGTGGCGCGGTGGCCGGCATCATGGCGCGCACCGACACCCAGCGCGGTGTCTGGAAGGCGCCGGCGGGGATCGAGGCCACGCTGCGCGGCGTACCGGAACTGGCGGTGAAACTGACCGACGCGGAAAACGGCGAATTAAACCCCCTGGGGGTCAATTGCCTACGCAGTATGCCAGTGATCGGCAGAGTGGTGTGGGGCTCGCGCACGCTGCGGGGGGCCGACGTGTTAGCCGATGAGTACAAATACGTTCCCGTGCGGCGCCTGGCCCTGTTTATTGAGGAGAGCTTGTTCCGCGGCACCCAGTGGGTGGTCTTCGAGCCCAATGACGAGCCGCTGTGGGCGCAGATTCGCCTCAATATCGGCGCCTTTATGCACAACCTGTTTCGCCAGGGCGCATTTCAGGGCACTGCGCCCAACCAGGCCTACTTCGTCAAATGCGACAAGGAGACCACCACCCAAAACGATATCGATCGCGGCATCGTCAACATCGTCGTGGGCTTTGCGCCGCTCAAGCCGGCGGAATTCGTGATTATCAAAATCCAGCAGATCGCTGGCGAACTCGACGTGTGAAGGAGTGAACCATGGCTCAGTTCAGTGTTAACCCGCAACGATTCGATCCCTATAAAAACTTCAAATTTCGGGTCAAATGGGACGGCAAGTTTGTCGCCGGCGTCAGCAAGGTCAGCGCCCTCAAGCGCACCACGGAAATGGTGGAACACCGCGAGGGCGGCGACCCCAGCACGGTGCGCAAATCGCCCGGCCAGTCCAAGTACGAGGCAATCACGCTGGAGCGCGGCGTCACCCACGATCCCGAGTTTGAAAAGTGGGCCAATAAGGTCTGGAATTTCGGTGCCGGCCTCGGCTCGGAAGTCTCGCTGAAGGATTTTCGCAAAGACCTCATTATCGAAATGTACAACGTCGCCGGGCAGCTGGTGATCGCCTACAAGGTGTTTCGCTGCTGGGTGTCCGAGTACCAGGCGCTGCCGGATCTCGACGCCAGCGCCAACGCGGTGGCGATCCAGACCATCAAGCTGGAAAACGAAGGCTGGGAGCGCGACTATGAGGTGGCCGAGCCCACCGAGCCCGAATTTACCGAGCCCGAGGCCTAGGCGCGGAGCCGGTCGATGAGCGCTATCAATGCGGCAGCCATGTTAGCGGTGTGGGAGCGGGGTCTGCAGCAGTCTCCCCTGCAGCGCGCTTTGCTGCTGCTGGTCGCTGCCCACCCCGAGTCAACGCCCGCTGAACTGGCGGCCTTGAGTATCGGTGAACGCGATCGCCGCCTGTTGCAGCTGCGCCAGCGCTGCTTCGGCGCGCGGCTGGCGAATACCGCCGTCTGCCCGCGCTGCGCCGAACGCCTGGAATGGGAAAACAGCGTAGCGGATCTCTTTGCCCCGGCGCCGCGGGGGAAGTCAACGGCCAGTCCCGCGGATTTTCACATCGATGATTACCACATTTATTTCCGCCTGCCCAACAGCCTCGACATTGCCCGGGTGATGGGCCACAGCGACGCTCAGACGGCGTTGATCGAGCGCTGCATCGCGCGCGCCGAGCGCACCGGCACCGACTGTGCGCCAGAGCATCTGCCGCCGGCCGTGATCGAGGCCACCGGCGACAAGATTGCCGCCTTGGACCCACAGGCGCAAATCACCATCGATCTCACCTGCCCGGCGTGTTCCCACGAGTGGCCGCTGTTATTCGATATCGCCGGCTTTTTGTGGGCCGAACTCAATGCCTGGGCGGAGCGGATGCTGCACAGCGTTCACCGCCTGGCCCGTGGCTACGGCTGGTCGGAACGGGAAATTCTCGACCTCAGCCCCGTGCGCCGACAGTTGTACCTGGGGATGTTGGAAACATGAAGACCAGCCGCTATTTCGCCAATCTGATCAGCCGCCACAGCGCGCTGCCGGCTGCGCGAGAGAGCGCAGCGGTGGCCACGGTACAACCGCGCCCCAAGGCCCGTTTTGAGGCGGAACTCCCCCTCGCTGCCGACGAAGGCGATTTCGATATCCCGGCCAGTGATCGCAATGCCGGTGGGCCGCCGGTGAGGCAAGCGAGGAAAGAGGATGCGAACTCGACAGCCGCTGATCTGGACCTGAGAACTCCCTCGCCGGCGCAGAAGCGTCTCCTAGAAAAAGCCGCCTCCACAGCGGTTCACCATCGCGATGAAAATCCTGCCGGCGCCAGCCAGGCGCCTGAAAAGGCGAGTCTGCGTACCTCCGGCAAGCTTGCGACCGGCAACGAGCAGTCGCCCGCGCCGCCGCCGGCTGCAGCCGCCAGTGCAGATCGACACCTGGTGCCACAGCCCGAACTGAGCGCCCGCATTGAGCAAATGCTGCAAAATTTGCGCGCCGCACAGGCGGCGCCAAACGAGGCCCCACTAAGTGAGACACCCACTTTAACACTAAATAAGACATCCACTTTAAAGGCTCTAAACAAGACACCGACGCCAAACGACACGCTAAGTGAGACACCCATAATAGATGGCCGACGCTCGGCAGCGACCCGCCGCGCGGAGGCGCAATCTCCCCGGCCGCGCGTGCCTGACCAACCGGTAGTGCCGTCCCATAGCGCCGCTGCGCCAGAGACACCAAGCGGCGCCGGCCCGATGGCGGCGATGCCCCAGCCTGGAACCCACCCGATCGACTCGCCGCCGGCAGATCGTGATTCTTCTGCCCGCGGCCCGGACGCGCTCACAGATGCCTGGCCGGAACTCGCATCGCCGCCGTGGCTGGCGCGGCTGCGCGCGGATCTCATCGCCCGCCTGCGCGCCGCCGAGCCACCCGCCGCCGAGCCGGTGGTCCACGTCAGTATCGGTCGCGTCGAAGTCCGGGCGGAAAAAGCCCCCGCCGCGCCGGCGAAGCAGACGCGCCAGCAGACGAGCGCGGTGATGAGCCTGGACGCTTACCTGCAACACAACGACCTACAACAGCGGGGAGGCCGTTCATGAGCACGCCAGCGGCCCTCGCCACCGTGACGGCGACCCTGCAGCATATTCTTTCCACCGTCCTTTCCGGCGCCTCGGTCACCACCCAGCCGCCCAGCGTCGCGCGTAGCGGCAATGGCGCGCAGGTCAATATTTTTCTCTACAGCACCTACCGCAACCCGGCCTTCAGCAACGCGCCCATGCCGGGCGAGATCCGCAATGGCGAGAGCGCGCAACCGCCGCTGCCGCTGGTACTGAAGTATCTCATCACCGCCTACGGCGAAAACGATGACGATATTTCCGGTCAGCAACTGATGGGGCAGGCCATGAGCCTGCTGCACGACCACGCCCTGCTCAGTCGCGCCGATATCGAAGGCATCAGCCCGGATTCCAACCTGCAGCGGCAGGTGGAACGCATTCGCATCAGCCCGGACATCCTCAGCCTGGACGATATGTCGAAACTGTGGACCAGTTTTCAATCCGCCGAATACCGGCTTTCCACCGGCTACGAGGTATCGGTGGTGTTGATCGACAGCGCGCGCGATAGCAAGACGCCGCTGCCGGTGCTCAAGCGCGGCGAGGAGGATCAGGGCTCCGTGGTCGCGGCGGCGCCGGCGGCGACGCTCACCGGTCTGCGCTTTGCCAATCAAAAGCCCGGCGCCGAACTGGGCGATACAGTGACCCTGCTGGGCGAGAATTTAACCGCCGAGGATACCCACGTGCGCTTCGAGCACCCCCTACTGGGGGAGGCCATCGAGCTACCGCCGGCGCCGGACGCGAGCGCCAGCGAAATGCAGGTGGCACTGCCCGCCCTCGGCGATGATCCCGCGGCGGCGTCGCGCTGGCCGGCGGGCTTCTACCGCTTGTCGCTGATCACCCGCCCGGCGGACAAGCCGGCGCTGGCGAGCAATCCGCTGGCCATGCCCCTGGCACCGCAAGTCAGCGCCCTCAGCCCCACCTCCGCGCCGGCCGGTGATGTGGTGCTGAGCGTCGAATGCCTGCCGCAGGTGGGCGCCGAACAACAGGTCGCGCTGTTGTTTGGCGACCGCCGCTTTAGCGACGATTCTCGCACCACGCCGCCCGATCCCGCGGCGCCGACCACGCTGGTGTTTACCGTGACCGACGCGGTGGCCCGCGCCACGCCCTATGTGGTGCGCCTGCGGATCGATGGCGCCGACAGTATTCCGGTGGATTTCTCCGGCGCCACGCCGGCCTTCGCCAGCGATCAGGAGGTGAGCATCACATGAGTACCCACGAGCAGTGGATGGACAATAACGACAAGCATCTGGCGGCGACGGTGAACTGGATTCGCCTGCGTCTGCAGCACATTGCGCCTGCGACTACCGCACTTGCGGGGGAAAGCCCCCAGGGCTCGCACGGCTGGTTTACGCGCAATAAAAAGCGCGCAAACAAAATGCTGCCGGCGCCGCCGGCGGGGAAAAATATCGAACAGGCGCGCGCGGCGATGCTGGAATGTGAGCGGCACGACCCGCCGCCGGCCCTCAACCTGCTGGCGCAGCGCCTCGGCATGTCGCCCTTCGACGGCAATATCCTGGCGCTATGCGCCGCGGTGGAACTCGATACCCGTATCGCCGGGCTGTGCGCCCGGGCGCAGGACGACGGCCACAAGGCCTTCCCCACCTTTGCCCTGGCGTTTGTGCTATTCGACGACGTCGACTGGAACGCCCTGTCGCCGCACGCCCCCCTGCGCCACTGGCGCCTGCTGGAAATCAACCAGGCGGGCGCGCAGCCCCTGACCTGCGCCTCGCTCAGCGCCGATGAGCGCATCGTCAATTATCTCAAGGGCCTGAACTATCTCGACGATCGCCTCACGCCCCTGCTCGACCCCGTCGCCGCCCGGCCGGCCGACGAGGCGTTGCCGCCGTCGCAGCAGGGCGCAGTGGACAAGGTGTTGAGCGCCCTGCGGTACGCCGATAACGGCGAGCGCGCGCCCTTTATCGAGTTGCAGGGCAGCAGCCCGCTAAGCAAACGCCTGATCGCCAACCACGCCGCGGCGCAGCTGGGGCTGGATTTACACTCCCTGCACAGCAAGTCGCTACCCGGCCAAACCGCCGATCTGGAGACCTTCGTGCGCCTGTGGGAGCGGGAATCGCGGCTGCTGCCCCTGGCCCTGCATATCGATACCGAGGGCGCCGGCGAGGCCGAAAAAGCCCAGCTCAGGCGCTTTCTGGAGCGCAGCAGTGGCGTGGTGTTTGTCGATCTGGACGGCGCCAAGCTGGACAGCTTCCGCCATCGCGTCGCCGTCGACGTCAACAAACCCACGCCCCAGGAGCAGCAGCAGTTGTGGGCGCAGAACCTGGGCGACCGGGCCGACGATCAAAGCCAGCGCCTGGCGGAACAGTTTTCCTTCAGCCAGCCGCAGATCCGCCGCCTCGCCAGGGTCGCCAGCGAAGAAGCCGAGCGGACGGCGGAAGGGCCCGCCCTGTGGCGCGCCTGCCGAGTGGCCGCGCGGGTCGGCATGGAACAGCTGGCGCAGCGCATCGAGGCGAAGGCACAATGGGAGCAGCTGGTGCTGCCGGCGGAGCAAAAGACGCTCTTGCGCCAGATTACCCACCAGATCGCCCAACGCAGCCGGGTCTACGAGGAGTGGGGCTTTCGCCGGCAAATGAATCGCGGTCTGGGCATCAACGCCTTGTTCGCCGGCGAGAGCGGCACCGGCAAAACCATGGCCGCCGAAGTAATCGCCAACGCCCTCGACTTGGATCTCTATCGCATCGACCTGTCGGCGGTGGTGAGTAAGTACATTGGCGAGACCGAGAAAAACCTGCGCAAGCTGTTCGATGCCGCCGAAGACAGCGGCGCGATTTTATTCTTCGACGAGGCCGACGCCCTGTTCGGCAAGCGCAGTGAGGTGAAAGATAGCCACGATCGCTACGCCAATATCGAGATCAACTACTTGCTGCAGCGCATGGAAGCCTACCGCGGCCTGGCCATCCTCGCCACCAACATGAAAAGCGCGCTCGACAAGGCCTTCGTCCGACGCCTGCGCTTCATCGTCGATTTCCCCTTTCCCGATGTCGAACAGCGCCAAGAGATCTGGCAGAAAGTGTTTCCGGCGGCGACGCCGGTGGACCCGATGCTGGATTTTGTCCGCCTGGCCAAGCTCAATCTCACCGGTGGCAGCATCCATAACGTGGCTCTGAATGCCGCCTTTATCGCCGCCAATAAAGACAGTCCATTGACCATGCCGCTGCTGCTGAACGCGGCGCGCACCGAGTTCAGAAAGCTGGAGCGGCCGGCGAAGGAGTCCGATTTCAGCTGGCAGCGACCGGGGGTGATGATGTGAATATCCATCTGCACATCGAGCGCCTGATCTTGCGGGGCCTCAGCCTCGACGCCGCCGATACCGCCGCGTTGCAGGCCGCGGTCGAAATCGAGCTGGCCAGATCCCTGTCAACGCACGGGGTTGCGCCCCGGCTCCGAGAAGCAGGCCACTATCCTCGCATGCCGGCCCCGGCAATCCTCGTGGGAGCGTCTCCCGACGCCCGGCAAAAGGCAAGGAGTACCGGCGCGCAGATTGGCTCGAGTGTCTACCGCGCCGTGAGCGGCCAGCGCGGAGATCGGCGATGAAGCCCCATACCCACACCTCGTCATCCACTGCCCCCAGGGCACAGGTCAATGTGACCCCGAGTCAGGGGCCGCAACTGCAGCGCAAGTGCGCCTGCGGCGCGCAGACCTACGGCGGCGAATGCCAGACCTGTGCCGACAGCAGAAGCGCGCTGCGCCGCCAGTCCGCCAACGATGCCAGCGATGACCTTCCTCCCGCCGTGCATGCCGTCTTGCGCGCTCCGGGTCGAGAGCTTGATGCGGCCACTCGCGCCTTCATGCAAACGCGCTTCGGCCAGGATTTCACCGGGGTGCGAATTCACACCGGTGCCGCCGCGGCGACGGCGGCGAAAGCGGTCAGGGCGCACGCTTTCACCGTCGGCCGCGACATTGTTTTCGGCGCCGGCCAATACGCGCCTCACACCGCTGCAGGTCAGCATCTGCTAGCGCACGAACTCACCCATACCCTGCAGCAAGGGGAGGCGCCTGCCCCCGACCGCTTGACGATTGGCAAGGCCACCGCAGTCGGTGAGCGCGAAGCCGACCGCGTGGCGCAGGCGGTACTTGGCGAGCGGCCGGCGCAGGCGCGTATCCGCGTCCCGCGGCACCTGCAGCGCAATGCCGAGGATGAGGCGGCCAGCCCCGAGACAGACAGTCCCGAAGCCACCACTGGCGAGCAACCCCCCGGCCCCTACCACGGCTGCGGAGATTACCGCGAGCAACTGGTGGCCACTCGCGCCGAGGCGGCGCAAAAAGCCGCCCAGGCGGTCACCCTGCTTGACCAAGAGCACTTGCCACAGGCCGCGCCGCTGTTACAGGCCCATTTTCACCTCGATCTGGAGAACTCCGACAGCCGCGCCGATGTCGAGCGAATTCGCCAGCAGTTTGTCCGCATGCGCGACGGCCTCAACTCACAGATCCGCATCTTTTGTCGCTCCGCGCCGGCGGCCGTGCCGGGTTTAGGACACAGGCCGCCGGTGGACGAGGCCTGCGCTGGCACCACTGTCGCTAATTCAACCTCCTGCGCCGACAACCACCCGACCGCGACGGTGAAACTCTGCGAAATCGCCCTGCTGGAAATGCAGGGGCCGCTGATCAAGACCGTGCTGCACGAATTCGCCCACGTGGCCTGCAACGGCAACCCGCCGATTCGCTCCGGCGGTCGCGGCGGGGGCGAGGTCTATTACGACGGCGACCGCCTGCCCGGCACTGAGCCCAACGACCTGGTCAACGCCGATTCCTACGCCTGGTTTGCCCTGGCGGCGGACCGCGCGCTGGGACAACAATCGCCAGCCGCCGGCGAATCCGCTTCCGGCGGCACCGGGTTTGGCGTCTTGACGGCGCTCGGCGGGGTTTTGGCCGTGGCGGGCGCGATCGGCCTGGGTGTCGGCATTGACAGCGATAGCGGCCTGGGCATCGGGCTGGGCATCGCCGGACTGGGACTGGGAGCCGTCGGTCTGGGCATTGGTATTGCCGGACTGGCCGGCGCCTTCGACGGCGGTGAGCGGCGGCGCTCACGCCGCGGGCGACCCGACCGCGGTCGAGGCCGCACGGCAGCGGCGCCCACGCTGGCCGAACTTGGCGCTATGAGCGCCTGGGAGCTTGCCCAACTGCCGGCGGCGGCCTTCGCCACCCGCGACGAGGACGCGCCGGAGACGGGCGGCCCACAGCGCCAGGACTTCGCGCGCGCCTGGCGGCTGGTGCGCTGCATCCGCGATTTCCATCAGTTGACCATTGACCCAGAGACCACCGAGCAGCTGGGCCGCGAGCCCAGCGCCGCCGAGTGGGCGGTGATTCGTCCCACACTGGCGCAAATTCTCGCCCACGCCAATATCGGTGAACTGGTGGCCGGACCGGGCGGGCGCGGCGAGTTGGGGACGCCAGCGTTGGCGAATAATGTGCGCGTGGTCGACAGTATTGGCTGGGGGATCAAGCGCTTTCAGCTTGAGCGCCTTATTTCCGCCATCGGTGGCGCCGCCGATGGTCTGGTGGAGCGATGGTGGGAGGTGGCGGAGTGCGGTATTGAAGCGGGTGACGCGGCTAACATCGTCGATCAGGAGAGGCGCATGGCGGTTTTTCACGAATTTGCGATGCAGCCGGGCCTGGGCAGCGGCGGTTTTTATTTGCCCCCCGACGACACGGTCTATATCGATGAGGAGACGGCGACGCAGTTGACCGCCAGCACCGCAGGCAGCGCCGGCGCGCGCCTGACCGTAGGCCACGAGTTGGTCCACCTGCTGGGCGGGCGCGAGACTTCGCGGCAGGCCTTCAGAGACTATTTCTCCGGCGAGCTATGGGTCTGTTATTGGTCCGCCTTCGAGGAGGGCATGGCGGAAATCACCACCCGCGACGCGCTCTCTGGCGGCGCAGCGCGTGCAGACGGCGAATATGAGCAGCTAGTGCAGGTGATGCGGCAGATTATGCAGCAACTGGGCGAGGAGCGAGTGCGTCGCGCCTATTTTACCGGTACCCCCGACCGCGACATTTTCGAGCAGCTGCGCCAGCGCTTGCCCTCGCATATGGATCCGACCTTGCCGCCTGTGTGTCAGAGCGGCTTGCGAGGGGGAGGGTCGCCGCCTTGATATTCGACCCGTTTTTAAATTGCAGTTCTTGGTGTACGGCAATTCTGGGTTCGGGGTTTCGTTATGGGCCAGCCTTGTGCCGGGTAGGCCTTTTCAAGACTCGCCGTAAACCCATCCCTGGGGGCTCCACTGCCGCATCCATCGGCAACTGCTCCTGCGTTGCTCTACTACACCACAGAGCCTGCCCCGTGAAACGTTTTGGGTATCCGTGTGGTTATGCGACAGAGGGTCTTGAAAAGGCCTACCCGACACAAGGCTTCAGTGCCACAGTCCAGTTTCAAATCAGCAGAAAGTTATAAATTGACCAAGCAAAGTGAAATGTCGATTAACGTCTATGGGAGGTCGCGGCCATGAATAGCCACATCCCCGTTGAAAGAAGCGATAGCACCGCGCCGACCATGCTTCGGTCGCGGCCGCAAATGCTGCAGCGCAAATGCGCCTGTGGCGGGTCAGCCGCGGGTGGTGAATGTTCGGTCTGTGCGGAGAAGAAGCAAGCCTTGCAGCGCAGTTCGTCGCAGCACCGCCAGGCTGATGCGCCGGCGGCGGTGCAGGAAGTGCTCGCTTCCCCTGGCCGGCCCCTGGAATCCTCGTCCCGCGCGTTTATGGAACAGCGCTTGGGAAGAGACTTCAGCCAGGTGCGGGTGCATCACGATGGGCGCGCCAGTCAGTCGGCGCGCGGGGTTAATGCCCACGCCTACACCGTTGGCCATCATGTGGTATTTGGCCCGGGGAAATATGCGCCGCAGACCCGCCAGGGGCGCCATCTGCTGGCCCATGAATTGACCCATGTGGCGCAGCAGGGCAATGGAGGTGCGGGTGCTACGCAATACGCCAAGGCGGTGAGCGTGCCCTCGGATGCTTCGGAGGTGGAAGCCGAAACCGTGGCCGACCGAGTGATGAGCGGCCAGCCGGTGCGGGTCAGGCAGCCGGCCCAGGCGGCGGTGCAGGGCCTGAGTATTGGCGAGTCGATCGGCATCGGCGTCGGCGTGGCGGCGGGGGCCACGGCGCTGGGGCTGGGCATTGCCGCGCTGGCGGGCGCCTTTGGCGGGCGCCAGCGCTGGAGAATCCGGCAGTCGAATAACGACGGCGCCAATTATTCCAGCGAAGTCGACCTCACCTTCAATCCCGACCGCGACACCATGAACTGTTCCGAAATCGCCTTTGTGCAATCGCTGATCTTTGCCGACGCCACCTCCGGTGCCTCGGTGGAAACCATACCGAATTACGTCGAGCGGGCCACGGCGGCCGGCTGGACCCTCGACCGCATCGAAGGCCGGCGTTTCGGCTGGTACGGGTACAACAACGACGGCCGCCCCAGCGGCACCGTATCGCCGGGTTCCTCGCCGCGCCCCCTGCGCTCGGCGACCTTGCACGACACGCCACGCGACGTGCGCCCCAACAGCGTGTTCCGCTTTGAGACCTGCGCCATCTGCCGCACCGGCACTGATGTCAACAAGGTCTACAGCTGCTACACCTGGGGCTTCAGCGTCGATGCCGCCAACCACCTGACCTCGCTACCAAACCAGGAAAGCGCCGCCCCGAGCGCCGAGTTTTCCGATTCGGTGCGGTCGTGGAATCTACAGGCTGCGGGGCCGGCGGCGAGGCGTAACGATCCCAATCAGGAGCCGCTGGGGCCGTTTCGGTAGGGGAGATTGAGAAATGATGAAGCGATTATTCGACAGGAAAATAGTGTACAAATCGCTACCTGACTTTCGGCTAATTAACGTTTTTCAAAAGCTTGATTCTGGCACTGAAGCCTTGTCCGGGGTAGGGCCTTGCAAGACCCTCTGTCGCATAGCCACATGGATACCCAAAACGTTTCACGGGGCAGGCTCTGTGGTGTAGTAGAGCAACGCAGGAGCACCAGGCTGGCGCACCAGTTGCCGAGGGATGCGGCAGTGGAGCCCCCAGGGAAGGGTTCACGGGAGGACGCCTAGTTCGAGTCGGTCAAACCTCGAACAAAAAATTATCGCACACCGAGAATTTTCGAGCACTCACTGGGATTTAAAGGTTGCAAGAAAGGAGAACCAATGATCGACCAAATGATAGCTGAATCGCGCGACGGAACTCCACTTATGCGCTCAGGGGTTTTGCCAGCCCTTGAACTGTCCAGTGAAGACCCTGGCGCGATCGCCAGCTACATCACCGAGCACGGCGACCACAGCGCCTATCACCTGCTGTTCGCCCTGCGTAGGCAGGCGCCAGACCATTATCACGCCCTGCCCGCAGCGCTGCGGGCGCAGGTCTTGACCGCCGCCCTAAGCCATCTCAACGCGCTCAACGACTGGGGGTATTTGGACCCCGGCGGCAGCCACGACGGCGAGGCGGCGCAGGCCCTGCTCGAACTCAAAGACAGCGCTCTGGAGGCCTTGATCCCCCTGCTCGACGACGCGCGCGAGGCCTTTTTGTTCGGCTCCGAGACCGCCACCCTGAGCATTACCTACCAATATCGACGCAAAGACTTCGCTTACCGCTACCTCTGTCTGATCCGAGGTAGTCAGCCCCAGTTTGATGCCGACCCGCGGGTGCGCGACCGGGCGATCGCCGAGCTGCAATCAGCGCTTGTGCGCGATTTAGGCGGGGAGGACTAGACCGATGACCACCTTTCCGGGCGCACCGAGGATACTCAAAGGCGGCATCGTACTGCTCGATCCGCAGACCTCCGCCGTGCAGCGCATTATCGCCCTGCAATACAACCCGGAAAACGTCACCCGCAGCCTGCAAGTGCAAGGCGCCGGCGACGGCGGCGACACCTCCGAGGCGCTGCGCCTCAAAGGGCCGCCCATCGAGACCTTTAAACTCGATGCCGAGCTCGACCTCACCGACCAGCTGGAATTCCCCGAGGCCAACACCACCGCCGTGCAACTGGGCCTGCAGCCCCAGCTCGCCGCGCTGGAAACCATCGTCTATCCCCAGGCCAGCCGACTCAGCGCCAACAACGCCCTGGCGCAGGCCGGCACTCTGGAAATCATGCCCATGGAAGCGCCATTGACATTGTTCGTATGGAGTGCCAACCGCGTCTTGCCTGTGCGCTTTACCGATTTTTCCATCACCGAAGAAGCCTTCGACGTCAACCTCAACCCCATTCGCGCCAAGCTCAGCCTCGGCATGCGGGTGCTGTCAGTCGACGACCTCGGCTTCGCCCACAAGGGAGGCAACCTGTACATGGTCTACCAGCAACAAAAAGAACGCTTCGTCGACCGGCGGCCGCTGAGCACCCTCGGCGACGTCGGCCTGGAGGGCCCGCCGTGATGATCGACCCCATGCAAGCGATACTCAATCCGACCATTCCGCCCACCAGCGCCTTCGCTCCCGGCAGCCGCTACAGCGGCATCGACACCGCCACCCTGGAAACCGCCGCCGGCACCACCGTGATCTACCTGCGGCGCCGCTTCGTGCCGCCGCCGAGCGACGAAGCGTCGCAGGAGCACCTGGTGGCGCAGGATGAGCGGCTCGACCGCATCAGCGCCCGCTACCTGGGCGACCCGCTGCTGTTCTGGCGCATCTGCGATGCCAATGCCGCCATGCGGCCCGACGCGCTGACCGAGACCATCGGCCGGCGCCTGCGCATCCCCCAGCCAGCGGGCATCGCGGGGCCGGCGGTATGAACCAGGGCTATTACCTGTCACTGCGGATGGGGCCGTTCAACGCCGACCCGGTGCCGCAGGCGGTGATCGACGCCCTCACCGAGCTGCAGGTGAGCACCACCGTGGGGGCGCAAAGCGGCTTTCAGATGAAGTTCACCCTCGGCAAAAACTCCGCCCTGATGCAGTCGCTGATTCCCTCCGGCTACTTCGATCCGCGCCGGCGGGTGATTATCAGCGTCAGCGTCAACGGCGACACGAGCGTGCTGATGGACGGCGTGATCACCAAGCAGGACCTGACGCCGGGCGTGGCGCCCGGAGAATCGTCGCTGACCGTGACCGGGCTCGATATCTCCGCGCTGATGGACTTTATCGACCTCACCGGCATTCCCTACCCGGCCATGCCGCTGTTCGCCATCGTCAACCTGGTGTTGAGCAAATACGCCGTATTCGGCGTGATCCCGGCGGTGATACCCAATATCATCGGCCTGATCCAAAACCCCCTCGAGCGTTTCAAAAAGCAGCAGGGCACCGACTTTCGCTATATCAGCGGCCTCGCGCGCGCCAACGGCCACGTGTTCTACATCGACCCCGGGCCCGAGCCGGGTATGAGTCTCGCCTATTGGGGACCGGAGCTGGGCGCCTTTCTGCCCACCCAGTCGGCGCTGAGCTTCAATCTGGACGCCGACAGCAATCTCGAGTCGCTGAATTTTTCCTACGACGGCCTCGCCGCCCGCCAGTACATCGTCACCATTCTCGAGCCCAATTCGAAAATCCCCATTCCCATCCCAATTCCCAATATCGACATCCTCAAAGCCTCGCTGGCGAAACAGGCGCCGCCGCCGCTGAAGAGCCAGGTGCTCGGCGAGATGAGCAACAAGGGGCCGGCGGAGGCGCTGTCGATCGTGCTCGGCGCCCTGGTCAAGGGGGCCGACGCCATCAGCGCCACCGGCCAGCTCGACGTGGTGCGCTACGGCCGGGTGCTGAAAGCGCGGCAGAAGGTGGCGGTGCGCGGCGGCGGGCCCTATTACGACGGGTTGTACAACGTCAAGAGCGTCACCCACAGCATCAAACCGGGCGAGTACAAACAGAGTTTTTCCCTCAAGCGCGGCGGCGTCTTTTCTTCGGTCGACAAGGTGAGCGTATGACGGCAGAGAACCCCAAGTACTACGGCCTCTACCGGGCCACGGTGGTCAACAATATCGATCCGCTGCAGTCGGGGCGCCTGCAGGTGCTGGCGCCCGATGTCGGCGGCCTGACGCCATCCACCTGGGCGATGCCCTGCATGCCCATGGCCGGCATCCAGAACGGCATTTACGCGGTGCCGATCATCGGTTCCGGGGTGTGGGTGCAGTTCGAGGGCGGCGACCCCGACTACCCGGTGTGGATCGGCGGCTGGTGGGGCTCGGCGGCGGAGGTGCCAGCCCTGGCGCTGGCGCCGCCGCCGATTCCACCGGGGCAGAACGTGGTGCTGCAGACCAGCGGCCAGAACACCATGATGTTGAGCGATTCGGCACCGACGCCGGTCACCGGCGGCATCGTACTGAAAAGCACCACCGGGGCCACCATCGTGGTCAACGACACCGGCATCTACATCAACAACGGCAAGGGCGCGTCGATCAATATGGTGGGGCCGGCGGTGACCATCAATAACGGCGCTCTAGTAATCACGTAAGGAGGGACTTATGCCCGGTTTCTTAGTTCACGTGGGCGCGCAGGTCCTGTGCGCCCACGGTGGCCAGGCGACGCCGACGGCGCCCAACCCGCGGGTGACCGTGAGCGGGCAGCCGACGACGCTGCTGAGCGCGCCCTACACCGTCGCCGGCTGCCCGCTGCCGCCGCCGCCCAACGGCAACGGGCCCTGCGTCACCGCCCAGTGGCTGAGCGGCAGCACCCGGGTGCTCTCCAATGGCCAGCCGCTGGTGGTGCTGAGCAGCCAGGCGCTGTGCACGCCTACCGCGACGCCGCTGATTATCGCCGCCACCCAGACCCGGGTCAGCGCCCTGTGAGGTCACTATGAATATCGACTTTCCCTTTCACTTCGACAGCCGCGGCCGCAGCGCCAGCACCGGCACTGACGACCATATTCGCGACATGATAGAGCAGTTTCTGTTCACCAACGCCGGCGAGCGCGTCAACCGCCCGGATTTCGGCAGCGGTCTGCTGCAGCTGATTTTCGCCCCCAACAGCCCGGAACTGGCGGCGACGGTGCAAATGACCACCCAGGCCGGCCTGCAACAGTGGCTGGGTGATCTGATCGAGCTACAGGAGCTGACCGCGGTGAGCGACGACGCCAGCCTGCAGGTCGACATCCAGTACCGGGTGCGCCGCAGCGGCGCCGTGCGCACGGAAACCTTCACCCGGAGTAACGCCTTATGAACGAGCTGATTTGCCGCAACGAGCAGCGCCGCGAGCAGGTGCGCCGCCAGCGCCAGCTGAACGGGCTGGATTATCTGGAAGTGGGCGAGCCGGGGCGGGACGAGCCCAGCCTGGCGGGGCAGCGCATCCTGCGGGTGGTGTTCCTGGGCAAGGCGGAGGTGGCCGTCGAACGCGACAACGTCAGAATAGAAGGCGGCGTGCGCATTCGCGACATCGAAGTGCTGAGCGTGGAAATGCAGCGCTACCACAGCGCCGAACTGGACGACGCCATGCTGGTCACCGTCGACCGCGCCGGCGATTTCTCTCGCTACACCCTGCGGCTGGTGGAGCGCGGCGATGAAGGCCAGTGGCGCCCCCATTCCGGCTTCGATCCGCGCTACGACCGCGTCGACTTCAGCTTCAAGGCCGAGTGCCCCAGCGATCTCGATTGCCAGCCGGTGGCTGTGTGCCCGCAGGACGCAGAGCCCGAGCCCGACATCAATTACCTGGCCAAGGACTACGCGAGTTTTCGCCAGCTGATCCTCGACCGCCTGGCGCTGGTAATGCCGCGCTGGCGGGAACGTCACGTGCCCGATATCGGCATCGCCCTGGTCGAGGTGTTGGCCTATGTCGGCGACCACCTGAGCTATTACCAGGACGCCGTCGCCATCGAGGCCTATCTGGGCACCGCGCGCAAACGCATTTCCGTGCGCCGCCACGCGCGCCTAGTGGATTACCACGTGCACGAGGGCTGCAACGCGCGCGCCTGGGTCTGCGTGCAGACGGACACCGATCTGACCGACCTCGATCCCGCCGACTGGTATTTTATCACCGGCCACAACGACGCCTTTCGCGGCTTCGGCAAAGTCGTCGACGAACAGCAACTCTCCTCAGTGGCGGCCTCTGAATACGAAGTTTTTGAGCCGATCAGCCAGGGCGCGATGGCCCTCTACCGCAGCCACAACAAGATACGCTTCTACACCTGGAGCGACCGCGAATGTTGCCTGCCACAGGGCGCAACCCGGGCGACGCTGATCGGGGAGCTGGCGGGCGCGGATATCCCACCGCCGGGTGAACCCTGTGATGATGACGACGGCGATGAGCGAGGCGATGCGCCCACAGACGAGGATCCGCAGGACAATCCACCAGGGGCGGCCCCGGCGGCGGATGCGCCGGACCCGGCGTTGCCGCAGGCGCAGGGCGAGGCGCCCAAGCTCTATCTCAAGCCCGGCGATGTCTTGCTTTTTGAGGAGGTGGTCGGCCCGACTACTGGCGTGCCGGGCGATGCCGATCCGACCCATCGGCACGCCGTGCGCCTGACTGAGGTGGCTGCAGACAATGACCCGCTCACGGGCTGCCCGGTGGTGCATATCGCGTGGGCGCAGCAGGACCAGCTGCCCTTTCCCCTGTGTCTCTCTTCCCTGGGACCGCCGCCCGAGTGCGCGCAGATCGCCAATGTCAGCATCGCCTGCGGCAACGTGATTCTGGTGGATCACGGCCGCAGCCGGGAGGAGGATCTGGGCGCGGTGCCCACCCGCGCCACCCGCGACTGCTGCAAGGCCGAAGGCGTGGTCGGGGATACGGAGCGGGTGGCGGCGACCTACCGCCCGCAACTGGCGCGCGTTCCCCTGACCTTTAGCCAGCCCTTGGCGCCCGGTCTGCCGGCGGCGCAGAGCCTCGACCAGGATGCCCGCCGGGCGCTGCCGCAGGTCTGGCTCACGGGCAATTTGCGGGACGCGATCTCCCACTGGTCGGCGCGGCTTGACCTCTTGGCCAGCGGCCCGGAGGATCTGCATTTCGTCGCCGAAATGGACGAGGAGGGGCGCGCGCACCTGCGTTTCGGCGACGATGAAGCCGGTGAACAACCCGACGCCAGCATGCACTTTAATGCCCGCTACCGCACCGGCAATGGCCTGGCGGGCAATGTCGGCGCCGAGGCCATCAGCCATATCGTCATGCACAATTTGCTGAGCGGCGTTACCCTCAGCGCGCGCAACCCCTTGCCGGCCCGCGGCGGCGCCGCGCCCGAGCCGCTGGCGGAGGTGAAACTGTTCGCTCCCCACGCCTTTAGCAGTGAACTGCAGCGCGCCATTACCGCCGTCGACTACGCAGCCATCGTCGAGCGCGAATTTCCGCAGCGGGTGCAAAAGGCCGCCGCCAGTCTGCGCTGGACCGGCAGCGGGTACGAGGTCCTAGTGGCGGTGGACGCCTACCACAGCGACGCAGCGAGTCCGCAGCTGCTGACCGCCGTCAGCGGCCGCCTGCATCGCTACCGCCGCATCGGCCACGACCTGGTGGTGATCTCCGCCCGCAAGGTGCCGCTGGATATCGCGCTGCTGGTGTGCGTGCTGCCCGACTACCTGCGCGGCCACGTCAAGGCGGCGCTGCTGGATATGTTCAGCAACCGCCGCCTGGCCGATGGCACCACAGGCGTCTTTCACCCCGACAATCTCACCTTCGGCGACGATATTTACCTGAGCCGCCTGGTGGCGCTGACGCAGTCGGTGACCGGGGTGCAGAGCGTGCAGGTGACGCGGCTGCAGCGCCAGCACCACAGGCCCAATCAGGAGATAGAAAACGGCGTGCTGCCGCTCGGCCCGTTTGAAGTGGCGCGCCTGGATAACGATCCCAGCCTGCCGGAACATGGCAGGTTAACCTTGGATGTGCGAGGTGGAAGATGACAACCCAATGTTGCGACTGTTGCCACCCGCAGGTCTTCGACAGCAGGGCCTGCGGCTGTTGTGAAGGCCCCCAGGTGCTGACGCCGCTGGCCACCTGGAACCGGCCGGGGCTCGACCGGCTGCACTATCGCGTCGGCACCCACGGCAGCTTTCTCGCCACTATGAAGGCGCGCCTGGCGAGCGGCGATTTCCCGGCGCTAGCCGGTCTCACCACCCGCGACCCGGACGACCCCGCCATCGCCATGCTGGACGCTTGGGCGACAGTGGCCGACGTGTTGACCTTCTACCAAGAGCGCATCGCCAACGAAGGCTACCTGCGCACCGCCGCCGAGCGTCGCTCGATGCTGGAACTGGCGCGCCTGATCGGCTATCGGCTGGCGCCGGGCGTGGCCGCCAGTGTGTTTCTCGCCTTCACCATCGAGGACAGCACCGACGCCGAGGTGAGCATTCCCATCGGCAGCCGCGCCCAGAGCGTGCCCGGGCCCGGCGAGTTGCCGCAAGCCTTCGAAACCAGCGAGGAATTGCTGGCGCGGCGCCAGTGGAACAATCTCAAGCCGCGCTTGTCACGCCCGCAGACGGCGAGCATGCTGCGGCAAGACCCGGCGCAGGCGCTGTACCTGCAGGGCACCGCCACCGGTCTGGAAGTCAATTCACCGCTGCTGGTGGATTTCGGCAGCGGCGCCGCGCCGCAGTTTCGCCGCGTGCGCGCGATCGAGGTCGACACCGTCGCCGATCGCACGCGCATATCCCTGCTGCCGGCGCCCGCCGCCGAGGCGCCGGCGCTGGTCGACCCGGTGCAGTTGATTCATCAGCTCACTCTGCGGCCCTCGCTGCAGCCGGCCAATCGCCTGCGCTTGCGGCGCACGCTGGGCGAGCAGTTCGCCAGCAATGCCGAATCCGGCTACCGTACCCTCGGCAGTCTGTCGCAGCCGCTGCGCGATAACCTGGCCCGCGCCGCGGCCGGCGCGCGCGTGGCGGGGGACGTTCCACTGCGGGTCTACGCCCTACGGGTGAAAGCCTCGCTGTTTGGCCATAGCGCGCCGCGCGACCCGCAGTACCAGCCACCCACCGTCGACGACGGCGAAGGCAACCCCACGCCCAATCCCCTGGCGGGCAATTTGCTGCCGCAACCCTGGGAGGAATGGGGGCCGGATACGGGCGTCGACGGCGAGGGCGGGGAAGGCGCCGAAGCGGAGGATGTGCTCTATCTGGATCAGCGCTACGACGGGATACTCGCCGGCAGCTATGTGGTGGTGGAAAAAACCACACCCGATGCGCGCGTTATCGTGGCGCGGGCTGAGGAAGTGCGGAGCGCGTCGCGTCACGCCTATGGCCTGAGCACGGAAACCACGCGAATTGACCTCGACAGTGACTGGTGGTTGGGGATAGAAGCAGAAAATATCATCGAAATCCGCACCACGAAGGTCTACGCCCAGCCACAGGAGCTCGAACTCGCGGAGGCGCCCATCGGCGATCCCGTGTGCGGCGGCGTCGATGACCTGATCGAACTCGACGGCTTTTACCAGGGCCTGGAGGCCGGCCGCTGGGTAATCGTCTCCGGCGAACGCGAACTCGAGGGCACCGCGGGCGTGCGCTTCAGCGAGCTGGCGATGCTGAGCACGGTGACCCAGGATGTGCTCACCGAGTCGTCGCCGGGCAGCGAGGGTGAACCCGAAGCCGGCGCGCCGCGCCCGGGCGAAGCGGTGCACACCTTTATCAAAATCGCCGAGCCCCTGGCCTATTGTTTTAAGCGCGATACCATCACCATCTACGGCAATGTCGCCAAGGCGACCCACGGCGAGACGCGCCAGGAGGTGCTCGGCAGCGGTGACGGCAGCCGGGCGCTGCAGTCCTTCGACCTGCGGCAAAAACCGCTCACCTATGTCGCCGACGCCAATCCCAGCGGCGTCGCCAGCACCCTCAAGGTGTTGGTCAATGACGTGCAGTGGCATGAAACCAAGACCCTGGCCGACCGCGGGGCGAACGACCGCAACTTCGTCACCCGCGCCGACGATGAGGACACCCTGACCCTAAGCTTTGGCAACGGCGAGCGCGGCGCCCGCCCGCCCACCGGGGTAGAAAATATTCGCGCCGAGTATCGCTCCGGCATCGGCAAGGCGGGCAACGTCAAGGCGGAGCAGATTTCCCTGCTGCAGACCAAGCCGCTGGGCGTGCAGGCAGTGATCAACCCGCTGCGCGCCTCCGGCGGTGCCGATCGCGAGGGGCGCGAGCAGGCGCGCCGCAACGCGCCGCTGGCGGTCCAGGCCCTGGACCGGCTGGTCTCGGTGCAGGACTATGCGAACTTCGCCCGCCGCTTTGCCGGCATCGGCAAGGCCCACGCTCAAGAGATGAGCGACGGGCGCCGACAGCTGGTACACCTCACCATCGCCGGCGCCGACGATATTCCCATCGACGAGAGTTCGGACCTGTTTCAAAACCTGCGCCGCGCCCTGCGCGACTTCGGCGATCCCCACCAGCCGCTGCAACTGGCGGTGCGCGAGTTGCTGCTGGTGGTGATCAGCGCGCGGCTGCGGATTCGGGCGGACCACCAGTGGGAGCGGGTGGTGGCCGCGGTGCGCGCCGCGCTGCTGGAGGCCTTTAGCTTCGGGCGCGGCGAGTTGGGGCGCGACCTGTGGTTGAGCCAGGTGATAGCGGTGATCCAGGCCGTGCGCGGGGTCGACTACGTGGACGTGGACACCTTTGGCGGCATTCCGGAAAAAATTCCCGCTGCCAGCGCCGATAACACCCGCGCCGAACGGCGCCTGCTAACGCCCGACGAAATTGCCGCCACAGTGCAGAAACTGGTCGCCGCCAGCGAGCTGGCGGGGCGCCCCGAGCCGCTGCTGGAGGTTAACCTGGCGGCGCTGGAAAACGACGTGATGCGGCCGGCGCAACTGGCTGTGCTGGCGCCCGATATTCCCGAAACCCTGATTTTGAATCAGATCGAGTGAGCCATGAACAGCCACAATCCGGACCGTTTATACGAACTGCTGCCACTGGTCTACCGCATGCGCGACGCCGAGCAGGGGGAGCCCCTGAAGGCGCTGCTGCGGGTGATCGGCGAGCAGGTCGAGGTGGTGGAAGCCGATATCGCCCAGCTGTACGAGAACTGGTTTATCGAGACCTGTGAAGATTGGGCGGTGCCCTACCTCGGCAACCTAGTGGGCTACCGGCCGGTACACGAGGCGGGCGAGCCATCCGGGGCGGAATCCACGCAGGCGCTGGCGCGCAACAAGATCCTGATCCCGCGCCGCGAGGTCGCCAACACGGTGCGCTACCGCCAGCGCAAGGGGACCCTGGCGCTGCTGGAGCTGTTGAGCCTCGACGCCGCCGGCTGGCCGGCGCGGGCGGTGGAATTTTACGCCCTGCTCAACACTTGCCAGGCGCTCAATCACCTGCAGCCAGGCCGCGGCCGCAGCGTCGACCTGCGCCACGGCGCGGCGCTGGACCTGCTCGACGGCCCCTTCGAGCAGATCGCCCACAACGTCGATGTGCGCCGCATTCACTCGCGCCACGCCCGCGGTCGCCACAATATTCCCAGTGTCGGGGTCTTTGTCTGGCGCCTGCGCGCCTACTCGGTAAGCAAGACGCCGGCCTACTGCCTGGAGGCGGTCGCCGCACGCTGTTTCACCTTCAGCGTGCTGGGCAACGACAGCCCGCTGTTTGTGCGCCCGCAGGCCGAAACCGACCCCACCCACATCGCCAATGAATTCAATCTGCCGGTGCCGCTGCGCCGGCGTCTGTTCGCCGACCACAAAGACCGGCTCTACGGCGAGGATAAGAGCCTGTATATATGGGTGGGCAAAAAGACCGCGCGCGGCAAGGCCATCGTTCCCGAGCCGGTGCCGGCCGACAGGATTGTGGTCGCCGATCTGAGCGAGTGGCAGTACCTGCCCAGGCGCGGCTACGTAGCGGTCGATCCGGTGCTCGGTCGTATCGCCTTTCCGGCGCGCCAGTTCCCGAAAAACGGCGTGTGGGTAAATTACCACTACGGCTTTAGCATGGACCTGGGTGGTGGCGAGTACGAGCGCCGCATGATAGAGGCCGAGGGCGCGGTGATTTACCGCGTCGGCCGCGACGAGGAACTGAAAACCATTCGCGCCGCGCTCGACAGATGGCAAGCCGGGGCGCCGCGCCACGCGGTGATTGAAATTACCGACAGCGGCGTCTACGCAGAGCAGCTGGCGGTGTCCTTCGGCGAGGGGCAGGAGAGCCTGCAGATTCGCGCGGGCAATCGCCGCCGCCCGGTGCTGCGCTTGTTGGACTGGCAGACCGACCGACCGGACTCGTTGACCATCAACGGCCTGCACGACAATCGCGTGACCCTGGACGGCCTGCTGATCAGCGGCCGCGGGGTGCAGGTGTCGGGCGCGCTTGCCGAGCTGCGCATTCGCCATTCGACCCTGGTGCCCGGCTGGACGCTGGGCGGTGACTGCGGCCCGCAGCGCGCCACCGAGCCGAGCCTGGAAATCTTCAGCCCCAAAGTCTGCGTCGTGGTCGAGCACAGCGTTCTCGGCTCCATTCAGGTGAGCCCGGCGCTGATCGATCTGGAGCCCCCGGGCAGGGACGAGCCCGATGACGACGGCGAGACGCCGGCGGGCGACGAGGTGACGCTGGCGCGCTGTCACGGCATCGGCGAGGGGGTGCGCCTAGACCCCATTCGCCTCTGCCTGAGTGACACTATCCTCGACGCCACGGCGCGCGATTTCGAGGCCCTGGGTGCGCCCGGCTGCCCGGTGGCGCACGCCTGTGTGACGCTCAAGCGCTGTACGGTGGTGGGGCAGATACAGGCCCACGCCATCGAACTGGGAGAAAACACGATTTTCGACGGCCGCATTACGGTGGCGCGGCGGCAAAAAGGCTGTTTGCGCTTCAGCTATGTCACCCCCGGCTCGCGCACGCCGCGCCGCTACCGCTGCCAGCCCGATCTGGTGGAGCAGGCCGTTGTGGCGCTGTCTCTGAGTCCTGAGGAGGAGGCGCAGCAGATCGAAGCCGAGCGACGGCGGGTGCGGCCGCGCTTTAACAGCCTGCGCTACGGCACGCCGAGCTATGGTCAGCTGGCGCGCGATTGTGCGGAAGAAATTGTCCGCGGCGCCGATGATGAAGCGGAGATGGGCGCGTTTCACGACTTGTATCAGGCGCAGCGCCTGGCCAACCTGCGCGTTCGTTTGGAGGAGTATTTACCGGCACGGATGGATGTTGATGTGATTTTGGCGAGTTAGCTCTAGAACTGATTATTTGGTAGCAGTGCCATCTTGGAGACCGCAACGAGTATCGGGTGGCCTTATGCAGGACGCGCAGCCAGTACGTCCCTGTATGCTCGACGTCGGCATCCTGCATAAGGCCACCCGATACTCGTTGCTACTTGCCAATGCCACCTAGGTCGGAATTTGTCGTGGTGGGTTGAATGATTACTGCAATATCAGATTGAAACACAAGTGGGAGAGAGTCATGCACAACAAAGAATTTACTAGAGGAATGCGCGGTGAATTCCGAGGCGATTGCAGCCGCGATACCTTCGATCCCTATCGACGCTTCTCCCGCGTCCTGATGCAGCAGGGCCGGGTGCAGCTGGATGCGGATTGGAATGAGCAGACGTCGATTGTGCTGCATTACTTGCGCGCCTTGGGCGCGGATGTAATGGGGCCGCACGCGGCGCCGCCCGCGGTGGACGGCAGCAGGGGCAAGGGCTTTGCCATCGCCGCCAGTGGCGCGGGCTTTACGATTGCCGCCGGCCATTATTATGTCAACGGCATTTTGTGTGAAAACCATGAGCCGGTGTCGTATTTCGGGCAACAGGACCTGCCGCTGGAGGAAGCGCCTCTCGAAGCTGGGGATCACTTGGTATATCTCGATGTCTGGGAACGGCATATCCACTATGTGGCCGATGACTACATCCGCGAAAAGGCGCTGGCGGGCCCGGATACGGCCTCGCGGGCAAAAGTGGTGTGGCAGGTGAAGACCCTGAATATTGAGCCGGGCTTGCCGATTGCGGATTTAAAAAAATACGAGGATTTTCTCGCCCTGTTGGCGGCCGAATCCCGACCCGGATCGGCGGGCCTTCGGGCCAGGGCGCGCAGGCCCGCGCGCGAGGCCGACCCCTGTCTGATTTCCCCCGAGGCGAGCTATCGCGGCCCGGAAAACCAGCTCTATCGGGTGGAAATTCACCGCCCCGGCGAGGTGACGGCGGCCACGGCAAGGCCCACGTTCAAGTGGTCGCGCGAGAACGCCTCGGTGGTGTTTCCGGTCACCGCCATCAACAGCGAAGTCGTTTCCCTCGAACATCTGGGGCGCGACGCCCGCTTTGGCTTAAAGCCGAATGACTGGGTGGAGGTGGTCGACGACCACACGATCTTGAGCAATCGCGCCGAGACGCTGTTGCAGGTGCGAGATGTGGATACGGACAACCGGCAGGTGACCCTGAGCGGCACGCCGGGCGTGACCATCGACGCCGATGACGACCGCCATCCCCACTTGCGACGCTGGGACCAGAAAGGCGGCGACGGCGACGGCATCCCGGTGGCCGAAGGGGAGGCGGAGTCGGACTGGCTGGTGCTGGAAGACGGCGTCGAAATTCAGTTTCCGCCGCCGCAGCCGGACGCCGGCGGCAATGTCGTGCCGCATCGTTATCAGACCGGGGACTACTGGCTGATTCCGGCGCGCACCGCCACCGGCGATGTGGAATGGCCCAGCCCGGTGGGGGAACCGGAGGTGTTGCCGGCGCAGGGCGTGCAGCATCACTACGCGCCGCTGTGGCGTATTACGGTGGACGCCAGTGGTAATGTCGGCGTCGTGGCGGCGGATGATTTGCGACGCAAGTTGAAGAAGATTTGGGATTGAGAGGGGGGGGGGTTATTCCTTACTGAACTGATGGGCTTTTTCGCACTTAGGCGCTGTACCTAATTCTTCAACTATCTCATCCGAAATTGCGTGGTCATAGAAGGCTTGCTCATCTTACTTGCGCGGCGCTTGCAATCTTCTGAGTAGATTAAGGCCAAATCGTCCCGTCCACGGGCCGCAATAGAATCGCTATGTTCTATATCTTTTGGACTAACATAGGTTCGCAGCAAGGGGCCACGCTATTACTTGAGGGATATTTTTACTGGATTATCGATATGTTAGTGTTGGCGGCGAGAACGTCAAATACCCCATTTGGGCTAAAGTGCAATAATTCGGCAGTGATGTCATTGGGTGGTTGTCGGGGCGCCGATCATGGTCGACGTGGCTCTAACTCGTCCCAGAGTAATTAGCATTCAATACAGCAGGACTAAAGGCCCTTGAATATATGAGTCAACTGCCTGGTTTTTACAGTAGCACGACCGTTGACCTTGGCGTAGGCAATGAAATCTCATTACTAGGCTCACAGCCTTATGAGTCCAATAATTCATCAAACGCGGGCAGCTTATCGGAAGCGACAAGAATATTCGGCGATATCTATAGTGGTGGCGTGGATTCAATTCCCACAGTCGGCAGATTTGATGCTGATTTCCAGATTGCTAGCTTTGTCCCCGATCAGAATACCGATTTCATTGCTCAAGACAAACTGTCATCAACCGAGCAAGCCTTACAGCGCACCCAAGTGGGTTTGCCCGGAGCGGCGTTTGCTAGCTTTGATGCTAGCCAGTTAGATATGTTTAACACGCTTGGACAAGTGTTTGTTGAAACGGCATCCGGAATGCTGGCAGGTGAAGCAACAAATATAAAAACGTTGGGGTTAGATAAATTCTTTAATCAACTAACCGGAGCAACTCTTTCGGATGCACTTAACCAGGATGATAAAGAGACATTTCGATGGATTGGTATGATGACTATGGGAATTTTAACTAAAGGTAAATCTTTGTATCGAGACGCTGGTGCAGCGACCATTCAGACGATAGAGCCAGATCGCACCTGGGGGGAGCGGGGTGCCAATGCCTTTAAGACTCTTCTTAATCTGACTGGCACACCACATGGCCAGCAGTTCATTGGTCAAGTGCTTCGTAAGCTGGGTTCCAATATTACTCCCCACACAAAGGTGCTTAGCCAGTGGGCCGATGATGCTTGGCAGTGGTTACAAAAGAATATCTCACCATTGCGACAATTAAACGCGGAGAAGAGGGCAGCGACGTGGGGATGGCAGGATGGTAAATTTGCACCAGCCAGCGGTATTGATGATTACTTTAAACCGAGTTCCGCAGGTGAAATTGCAGAAGAATTCAGAAACCGGAACGGACTAACTGTTCTGGTCAAGTAAAGCCGGACACTTTTCTCTAAGAAATCCGTTTCGTCACTTCGCCCTTCAAGCACTAACGCGCTTCGCTTGTTGGGCACTCCCGGCCATAGCCGAAC
>JAAUXX010031696.1_pt1 | contig 27178 bp, 20 predicted proteins | sample 7278111 | NCBI WGS metagenome assembly JAAUXX01 (sample SAMN14350116, study PRJNA611818) | marine sediment metagenome | isolation source: surface marine sediment (1.8m) | place: French Polynesia: Moorea | collected 2018-08
AACCATCATAAATCAAAGACCTGACCCCAAATCATAAATCAAAGACCTGACCCCAAGTCTCTTGACCTCAAATCATACAAATCATGGCCCCCGGCGGTGTCTCGTCAACAGGCGATCCAGATTGTCGGCGAACTTTTTGCGGTCATTTGCATTTAAGGGGGGAGGGCCGCCGGTATTGACGCCGCTGGCGCGCATCGTTTCCATGAAATCGCGCATATTCAGGCGCGCTTTAATATTATCTGCGGTAAATTGCTCGCCTCGCGGGCTCAGCACATACGCGCCTTTGGTAATAGCCTCGGAGGCCAGCGGGATGTCGGCGGTGATCACCAAGTCGTGCTTGGTCAGCCGTTTGACAATTTCGTTGTCGGCAACGTCGAAGCCCGCGGCAACCTGAACAGATGTGATGTTGGCGCGCGCCGGCACCTTCACCGGTTGATTGGCGATCATCGTCAAGGGGATGCCAGTGCGTGTGGCCGCGCGGTAGAGAATGTCCCGAATTACCGCGGGACAGGCGTCGGCGTCTACCCAAATATTCATGTCACATTCAAGCCTGTGTTAATCCCGCATGTCTGTTTACCAGGATGGGGATATTGCACCAGAGCTATCGGCGCATCAAGGTCTTCAGTAACTTATTGGTGGTCAGTATGCCGGCGCAGCGTTGCCAGAAAACGCTCGGGCTCTTCGACGCTGAGCATTAACGCGTAGTTATTGGTCGTCGGCAAATAGACAACCTCTCTTTGTTTAGTGAGGTAGAGCAGGGCTTTCTCGCCATTGGCGAGACGAAACCAGCCCGAGGCATAACCCGGGAGGCCGGTTCCGAAGTTTCGGCGTTTCGGCCGGTAAGAGGAGTCTCTTCTGAAATCGAGAATTTTTGCTTCACTCACCCGCAGTTGTCGCGCGGCGATACTGCGTCCCCAAAAATCCCCCACGAGGCGGATGCCTTCGCCGCTCACCTCCACCCGCGAATAGCGTGATGAGTAGGCGGTGTACACCAGGGCGGTCAGTATGCTCAGTAGCAACAGGCAGATAACCAGCAGCCACCACAGGGGTTTTGACGCTGCCGGACTGATGGCAAATGTTTCCATAATTGGGCATTCATGTGTAGTTTAGATGGTCTTGTCGTATATTATCTCAAATCACCGTGTCTGGAGTGAAACTTATCATCCCTGCTGTGCCCGGTGTCTTGGTGTATGCAAAAAGTGAATCGTGTACGCCAATGTGGCGGGCGCTCGCAGTAGGTGAAAAATCAATGACAACCCTATCGCGCAAAGGCAAGTTGTGGTGGTGCGCCGTGCTTGGCGCAGCCGCCTGTCTTTTGTTGCTGGCGTCGATGCTGCCGGTGCTCAATGGCCTGCTATTGCCGCTCTTCGCTCTGGGCCTTTTCAGTCTTGCGGAGAGTAAAATCTCCAACAGCGTGCTGTTGAATCTCACCTGGCTGCTGACGGTGGCCGTGGGATTTTTTATCGCCATCCATCGACCGGAGAATTTCAGCTACCCCCTGCTCTGGCATGCGGATCGGCTCTATGCCGATGGCCAGGCGTTTTCGCTGTATGTGAATACGAGTAAAGCTCTGGGGGGCTATTTGGTCTTGCTATGGTTGTTGTCTCGCGGAACCGATGCTGTTCAGTATGTTGCATTTCCAAAGGCGCTAGTGATTTCCGGTGGCGCCGGGCTGTTCGTGTTGCTTATCGCCAGCGTGCTTTTCGACGTGGAATTTCATCCCAAGCTGCCTGCCGGCACTATGTTGTTTATCGCCGTCAACCTCGGCGTTACCGTGTTGGCTGAAGAGGCGTTTTTCCGTTTGTTGTTACAGCGCCATATCGCGTCCTGGTTTGGCGATGCGGCGCTTGGGCCCTGGATAGCCGGCGGCGTCGCTGCGCTGTTGTTTGCCCTGGCCCACACCGAGACGCCGGGGCCGGCCATGCTCTTGTTCCTGATCGCCGGCGCAGCCTACAGCGCGGTCTTCGCTCTGAGCGGGCGCTTGTCCATGGCCATTTTGACGCATTTCGGGGTTAATATTCTGCATTTTTTGTTGTTGGAGTATCCCTTGCCATTGTCGTAGGCGAATATAAAAAATGGCTGCAAACTGCTTGTTTAGAGATGCGGTAAGAAAACACTCACCGAGGATGATCGAGGAGTTTTTATGTAAACGTTGGCTTCACTGTTGACGCTCCCACGAAGCTTCCAGTTCCCCGAGCAAATCAATTCCAGAGGTGACCGTTCCGTCGGCATTCTTACGTGGCGTGAGGTAGCCGTCGTCAATATCATAGCTTTTGGAAATACCCTCATCGTCCTCGACCAAGATGTACATGGATTTCTCCTTATTCTCACCAAGCCAGGCACTTATCTTATCGCCTTGTTCGTTCTGCCATGTCACCGGGAACTGTACGTCTTCCAGTTTTTGTGGCTCCGCGGCCTGCGTGATATCTGTAAGGATGAGTTCTAGTAAAGAAGTATCGACAGCTTGGGGAAAACCGCTGCTTACCTCTCCCCTGTTCTCTGAGAGCAGGCTAAATCCCTCTGCAATAATGCTCTGCAACCCCCGCTTATCTAAGTTCGGACCTTCTGCAACGGTGCCGTCGGGTCGAAATTTGATTTTGCCGGCCTCTTCGGCATTCGCCAGATTGGGTAAACCTCTCAATTCTCGTTTTCCATTTCCCACCTCGTAATCAATATTCAACGACTGCCCTCCTACAACTAGCGACATTGAGCCGAGGGACTTAACGGGAAAATTCGGATCCAGGGTTCTACCAAAGAATATACTATCCAGTTGCGCGCTTTGTTCACCGCTAAGGAGTGCCTGATGCCGCAATTGTTGCTGCTGTCGCAACTGATCCGGCGCTATAACAGCATCCGCACGGCCATCTTTAACATCCAGATTTGCTAAAATACTCTTTGCTTGCGCCTCGTCGACGGTGAATATTTGTTTTGTTACATCGACCGCAGCGTTTCGCTCGGGGTCTGTGGTGTTAGTTAGTAACACTTTTCCATCAGGTTCCGATGTTAAACGATCGTTGCGCTGTAGTCGCGCTGTGAGTTGAGCTTCTTTGTTATTCGCCATCAGAGTGCGCTCACCAGACTGTGGCGATTCTTGTGGAAAACGAGAATAAATAAGCTCGTGAGATGCAAACATCTCTGCCACCGGAGCATCATTAAATATCCTATTTTTCGAGACGGCGACGTCGAGATGAGCGGCAATGCGATTGGCTGTGGGTCTAAATTCTTCGCCGGTGTAATTTGGCGACAGTGAAACACCAACACCGTAAACGTGTTCATTTAGATAGGGCTTCAATAAAGCGCTCACTTCGTGTTCACCTTCATAGAAGGTTTCATCGGGACCCGCGCCAAGACCACTGTCTGTCGGATTGCCGGTGTTATTCAAAGCGTCCAGATCGATCGAAACAAAATGAGGTCTGCCCTCAATTTCCTCTGGCAATGGATCATCAACATTCATTATATAAACACTGATTTCTCGATAACGCTCAGGATTGTCTGCGTAATCCCCGGGTTTTTCATTCCAGGATATGCGATCCTGCTGTGTGTCGACATAAGCTTTGCTGAGGGCGGGATAGTCGCCCTCTAGATATTGGGTACTCGAATCTAGTTTATTATCTATCGGCTGACGCCACACGAAAGCATCGATCTGCGGATAGCTCAATAAGGCGCTGTTCACCCATGACCCCAAATTGGCATCTCGATACGGGCGATCCGCACCGATTCGCGCGTCGGAGTGGGAGTCGATATTGGTCAACACCGTATTTGGTTTTAAACGGTCGGTTTCGTGCAAGGTTTGCAGTTGGTCCAGCTGCTGGTTGTGATGATCGTAAAATGAAAAGCTCTCGACATCACTGGCGAAATCCTCCATGACTGGCACGTAACTCGGTGATTCATCTGAGAATTGCTCGATATTTGTGATCAAATTTGAGAACGTTTGGTCATCCTGCAACTTGAAAGAGGCGTCAGACCCAATTGATACCCCGCCAACATAATCTAAGTTGCTGAAGCTATCGTTCGAATCGAACGATATGAAGTTTGTCGAATCCAAATCTCCTGAAGCCATAGCATTAGCTCAAATTTCGAGTTGATCAAAAGATTATCACTACTGACAAGTTAGGACTATACAGCGGAAGTCATAAGCGCGTGGGATAGTCGGCCGGGGTCAGGTCTTTGATTTATGATGCATTTCTGTGCTGCCCTGGTGCCGAACTCACGGTGCGAGATTTCGCTCTATGGCAAGACCGCTTTGTTTCAAATAGTGACAGAAATTCGGCGATCATCGACGTCTGTCGGAGCGGGGGATATATGCTGAGGCAAATTAGAGGAGCATTTTGGATTACATTATTCTACGATGAGTGGAATTACCAAAAATCATAAAGCAAAGAACCGATTCCACCTGCGGCTCGTTAGTGCCAACGACGCCGCACCATTCCTTCCCCAAAGTATGCTACATTGCGCCGCGCATGAATCGTAAATACACAGCGTATCGCGCACAGCGCCCACCGGAAGCAACAGCAATAAGGGACCCATGGACATCATCATCAAAACCAGGCGCGGTCTGCGCTTTCAGCTGGTTGTCGATAAACATCCTACCCGCCCGCCATTACCCCTCGGCCAGGCCTTATCCTCCCCGGACGCCGAGCAGCTCGACGCGATTCTGAGCGAAGCCCAACCCGACTCTCCAAAAGACTGGGCAGGGGTATGGAACGCCCTCAGGCCGTTCGGCGCCAAGGCCCTGAGCGGACGCAACGAGATCCTGCCTGAGATCAAAGCGCTGGCGCAACAGCGCCGCCTGCGCGCGCGGGCCTGTGACTCCCAGCACAGCGACCGTTGCGGTCACGGCCAGAGCGACAGCGAGCGCGCCGACCTCGGCCCCGCTCGCGGCGACAAGCACGCGCATACGCAAGGTCCGGAAGCCACCGACACGCCTTACGCCGAGAAGGACGCCACCCACTCCGCCGCTCCCGCCGCGGACGGTGATCAAAAAATGGCCGACACGCCGCTGGAGGGCGATCCGGTGAGCATGGTCAGCGGCGAGGAAATGCTGCAGCACATCGATGCGACCCTGCCCGGCCCCATGACCTTCGCCTGGCAGCGCACCTACCGCAGCGCTCACACCCGCGATATCGGCCTCGGCGTCGCCTGGTCGCACAGCGGCAGCGAGTACCTCGACCTGACGGCGACGTCGCTCACCTATGTTGACGCCGAAGGCCGGCGGCTTCCCATGTCCCCGCCGCAGATCGGCCAGCGCAGCAAGTATCTCCCCGAGGGCCTCGACTTCGACCGCCAGTCGGACAACACCTTTGTGCTGAAACAGGCAGGGCAGTGGGACAAGGTCTTTACCCGCCCCGCACCATCGGTCAGCCGACTGCGCCTCACTCAGCTGCGCCATCCGGCCTATGTGCCCGCCAATACGGCGAGCAGTGGGCATACGCCAGCCTCCGGCTTCTGCATTGATCTGCATTACAACGCCCAGCAGCGCCTCAGCCGCATTGCGGGCAACTGGGGTAAGTCCCTGCGCATCGCCCGCGACGCGCAAGGCCGAATCCAGTCTGTCAGCCTGCGCAACGAAGTGCGGCGACAGGAAAAAGTTGTCGCCGAATACGACTACAACGAAGAGGGCGATTTAGTTGCCCAGCGCAACGCCAAAGGCGTCGGCGAAACCTACCGTTATCACCGCCACCTGCTGGTGCAGCGCACCCTGGCCACCGGCTTCAATTTTTATTTTGAGTGGGACGGCGAGGATCACCGCGCGCGCTGCGTGCGCAGCTGGGGGGAGCGCGGAATTTATGACTACCATTTTGCCTGGCACCCGGATGAGCAGCGCAGCACCACCACCGACAGCCGCGGGTTCCAGCGTCAGTATCGCTACAACGCCTACGGTCAGGTGGTGGAGGAAATCGATAACGAGGGCGGCGTGCACCGCACCCGTTATATCGACGGGCGCAAGGACGCCTACACCGATCCACAGGGCCACAGCACCGAGTATTTTTACGACAGTGAGAACCACGCGGTGGGCCTGCGCGACGCCCTTGGACAGCGCATCACCCTCGACTACTTTCGCGGCCGGCCGACCACCTTCATCGACAAAGATAAAAGCTGTTGGCGGCGCGAATACAACCGCCGTGGCCAGCTCGCCGCGCTGATCGATCCCTATCAGCAGCACACGCGCTACACCTACGATGCTCAGGGCCTGGTAACGAGCGTCACCGACCCCATGCGGCGCCGCACGCGTTATCGCTGGAGCGACCAGGGCGAACTGACCGAACTGACGGACTCGCGCGGGCAGGTGCAGCGGTTTCATTACGACCCTTGGGGCCAGGTGATCGCCGTGGCAGCGCTGCCCGACGGTAAAACCGCAAGCGGCACCACCAAATACCGCTACAACGCCACCGGCCAAGTGGAATGCATCATCGCCCCCAATGGCGACACCACTACCTACACGTATAACGCCAGCGATCAGTTGATCCGTCACAGCGACCCGTGCGGTCGCACCACGGAATTTGTCTACGACGGCCTGAGTCAGGTGATCGAGCGCATCGACGCCGAAGGTCGACGCCTGCAGTATGAATACGATACCGAACGCAACCTTACCGCCCTGACCAACGAAAAGGGCGAGCGCCACCAGTTCTTCTATGACGGCAACGAGCGCCTGATCAAGGAGATCGGCTTCGACGGTCGGGTACAGCAGTACCAGTACAACAAAGCCGGGCACTTGATCAAACACCTGGACGCGGGCGAGGTCATCACCGAATTCGAGCGCGACGCCCTGGGGCGAATGCTGACCAAGACCTGTCGCTCACTGACTGACCCCAGCCAGGCCGAGGAAAAGATCCGCTATCGCTACGACGCCAAAGGTCGTCTATGCGAAACCTACAACGCCCACCACTATCTGGCCTTCGACTACAATCGCTTCGGCAACCTGCAACACGAACACCGCAGCGATATCAGCCCGCGCCGCAAGCGCATGAAATCGTCCATGGTCGACATCGGCTATTCCTACATCTGGCCGGGCCTGCGCAGTGGCATCCGGCTGCCCGACGGGCAGGAGATTCGGTATGGCTACGACGCCCACAATCAACTCAACGAGATTCAGCTCGACAAGGCCGGGATTACCCACATCGAACGCGATGCCCTCGGCCGTGAAACCGCTCGCCACCAGGGGGCGCTGGTCACGGCATCCCACTACGATCCCCTGGGCCGCTTGCAGCGCCAGGCCAGTTACCATAAACAGCGCAAGGCGCCGGGGCCGGCGCAGCGGGAATACGGTTACAACCCTTTCGGCAACCTGGGCGAGCTGACCGACAGCGGCGCAACAACGCGGTTTATCTATGATCTGGTCAATCGCCTGCAAAAGGTGGAGGGGGAACACGACGAGCGTTTTAGTTTCGACCCGGCCGGCAACCTGATGGGGCAGAACGGCGAGATCGACGGCCAGGCCGAGGGCAACCGCCTGTCAATGCAGGGGGATCGCAAGTTCACCTATGACGCGCGGGGCAACTTGGTCAAGGAGTGCCGGGGAAAAGGCGGCAAGCGGGAAACGCGGTTTGATTACAATCTGCAAAACCAGCTGGTGCGAGTGGCGCGCGAGGGCCAGGTCACCGAATACCAATACGACCCCTTGGGCAGGCGGACGCGGAAAAAGGACGCCTTTGGCACCACGGACTACCTATGGGCGGGGGATCAGCTGGTGCAGGAGCGTCGCGGGCAGAGCACGAAGACCTATATCCACGAACCGGAGAGTTTTCGACCGGTGGCGATGGTGCAGGATGGGCAGGTGTATCACTACCATCTGGATCATTTGGGCACGCCGCGGGAACTGAGCGATCAAGGCGGCAAGGTTGTCTGGAAGGCGCGGTATAAGACCTATGGCAATGTGGCGGTCAAGGATGTTGAAGAAGTTGAAAACAATTTGCGGTTTCAGGGTCAATATTACGATGAGGAGACGGGGCTGCATTACAACCGGCATCGGTATTATGATCCCGGGGCTGGGCAGTTTATCAGCCAAGATCCGATTGGCTTGCTCGGTGGCGTTAATAATTATCAGTATGTGCCGAATCCCATCTCATGGGTTGATCCGCTTGGGTTGTCGTGTAAGGAGCAAAAATATAAAACCACCCCGTTGCTAAATGAATATGTGGGTGAAAATGACCCCAACAATGCTAGCCGTTGGAATTCACCGATGGTATGTGAGTATTTTGATGACGAAAAACTTGCTCTCCACGAGTTGAATGTCAAGAGTGGTTTGATTGTCGAAAAAGCTACTGGATTGCCTTTTGATACCGCAGGCGCAGACACACACTGGGGAGATGCAATATTTGTAATGGATCCACAAGGCAGAATATTTGCGTCTAGAACACAGCTGCCTTTCGAGCTTCACCACTCTAGTTTGGGTCAGGGTAAACCTGTGGCTTCAGCGGGCGAAATCAATGTGGCCCAGGGGAAGCTGCTAACTTCCTCAAACAAAAGCGGCCATTACGCTCCGAGTAATGATTTGAATAACCAATTTTTTGGTGAGCTTGAGTCAAGAGGTATGGATTCTGCTGAGCTTGATAAGGTTGAGCGAAGTGGGTGGAAGGACGACGGCACGCCGATGGACCCAACGCCTCATAAACAGCTTAAGTCTGCTGATAATTGGAAGCCAGGTGATAAAATTCCGTATGACGGGGATGATTTTGATGAGCCATGAGACGCCTCCAGCAGGTTTGAACGCTATATTATATTTTCTGAATTACATTACTGATATATCGGCTGATCCCGTATTGCCCGATAGCTTAGTTTCTCAAATAAAAACGAAATACAAACCGGAAACGGTTAATATGATGTGTACAGCGGTGAAGTGGTCTTTGATTCACCCTAATTTTGACTATGAAAATCAGCTTCCGATAAATTACAAAAATGAAGCTATCTATGAGTATCTCCATAAGATCAATGCCATTTTCGAAAAAGAAAAAATATACGACTTGGCTCAAGATAAATAATAGGAAAAGAGAGGGGTGGGGTCAGGTCTTTGATTTATGATACATTTCTCTGCTACCCTACCCCCAAGCTCACCGTACGAGATCACGACCCATGGCAAGGCCCCTCCGCCTAGAGTTTTCTGGCGCGCTTTACCACATAACCTCACGCGGTGACCGCCAGGAAGATATTTACGCCAACGACCCTGATCGGGAGGCGTTTCTTTTCATTTTGGCCGATGTGTGCGCAATCTATAATTGGGTTTGTCACGCCTACTGCTTAATGAACAATCACTACCACCTACTGATTGAAACGCTAGACGGAAATTTGGCGCGCGGAATGCGGCAGCTCAACGGCGTTTACACACAAACTTTTAATCGCACTCATGAACGCGTCGGTCACGTTTTCCAGGGCCGCTACAAATCTATCTTGGTGGACAAAGAGAACTACCTATTGGAGCTGTCGCGTTACATTGTATTAAACCCGGTGCGCGCCGATATGGTGCGTGCCGCGCAAGACTGGCGCTGGAGCAGCTACCGGGCAACCGCGGGGTTGTGCCAACCGCCGGATTTTTTATCCACCGACTGGATTCTAGCGGCGTTCGGTAAACGAAAATCCACCGCCGTGGACCGATACCGGCAGTTTGTCCGGGATGGCCGGGGTCAAGCTTCGCCCTGGGCGTCCTTGCGCAACCAGGTTTACCTGGGGAACGAGAACTTTCTGCAGCAGATGCAGGGGCTGATTGGCGCAGAAAAAGACCTGAGCGAAGTGCCCTCTTCGCAACGGCGACCTGTGCCGCAGTCGCTGCCGGATTATGAGTCGTCAAATAGGGATAGAAATTCGGCCATTATCGACGCCTATCGGAGCGGGGGCTATACGCTCAAGCAAATAGGTGAGTATTTTGGATTACATTATTCCACCGTGAGTGGAATTATCAAAAATCATAAATCAAAGACCTGACCCCCGCATATCTCAACAGGATTTAGGGGTATACTGCGCGTCGTTCACTTCTCAGGCAGTTGATCCGTACGGCCTTCCATAATCGTTAACCCACTTCGCGACATTAAGGAGCGTGTATCGTGTTGTTCAGAGTAATGAGATGTACCGTAAAAACCCTGTTGTTGTTTTGCATTTTTATTACAGTTGCGCAAGCGGCTGATAAGTTGCCGGCACTGGGCGTCAAGCTTGATCAGACCTCGGTGTCGGGGCTGTCTTCCGGGGCGTTTATGACCTCGCAGTTCTACATTGTCAATTCCGACATCATGGTCGGCGCCGGCGTCATTGCCGGGGGCCCCTATCTGTGCGCCCAATCCTGGGATTTTCAGACCTATATGACCAACGCCACCACCACCTGCATGAACCCCCTGACGGAGAGTTTCGGGCCCAATACCGAGGCCTTGGTCAAAAAAGCCAAGGCCCTGGCAAAAAGTCAGGACATCGATCCGCTGAGCAATATCAAAGATGACCGCATTTATCTGTTCAGCGGTAAATCCGACCGGGTGGTGACCACTCACGTGGTGGATCAAACGGAAAAGTTCTTTCTCGATCTGGGGGTGCCAGCCGATTCGATACGTTATAACAGGAGCGTTGATGCCGGCCATGCCATCATTACCGATGACCCTAACGATACCCCCTGTGATGTCACCAAAGAGCCGTTTATCAATGACTGCGATTTTGAGCAATCCTACGTCATCATGCGCCATATCTACGGTGACCTAAAACCGCCGGCCAAGAAACTTAGTGGCAAAATACATAAGTTTGATCAGCGCGAATTTATAGACTCCGAGTACACCAGCATGAGTGAGGACGCCTATGTGTATGTACCGCAGGCCTGCCTTGAGGAGAGCTGCCGCCTGCATGTCGTGTTCCACGGATGCCTGCAGGGCGCAGAGGTGATCGGTGACGACTATTACGCCGAAACCGGCTACAATGAAATTGCCGATAGCAATAATTTCGTGATGCTCTATCCGCAAGTCGAACCTTCGCGGGGTAAGCCGCTCAACCCGCAGGGGTGTTGGGATTTCTGGGGCTACTCTTCGCCGTCTTCGCCGCAGCCCGACTACTTCACCAGGAAGGCCCCTCAACTGAGGGCGGTGCGCGCGATGGTTGATCGGCTTGCGCAAACGCCCTCGCTGGTTTCCGGTTCGCATAAAACTCAGTAGGAAAAGACGATGACTACTAATTTGTTTCAAGCATGGCAAGACAATTACCAGATAGATCCCGCGCTGAGCGACGCGTTCAAGCGCCTCATGGAAGCGGGAAAATCCGCGTCGGAAGATCTTGAGTTGGTCTCCGAGGCGGTCACGCCGATGAAGGATTTCATGCAAATCAACGCCAATGTCAGCGGCCTGTTCAATAATATGAACTGGTTTGCGGCCTATCAGAATTTTTTTCAGCCCGGAGCCTATAGCAAGTCGTTTGAGACTTTTTCCGAGCTCCAGGAGGCGGCGCTGAAAAAATTCACCGAGGGACAGACTCAGCTGCTCAATGCGATCACTGAGGACAGCCAGGACATCCTCAAAGCCGCAACGAGCTCGGACAAGCCACAGCAGGCCATCGCCAACTACATCGACAAGAGTTTGGATGCGTACGAGGGCCTGAAAAAGGAAATGCTCGAGCAATCGAAGAATGTATCCAGCGTCAACTCTGCGTTTATGATCTGGTTGCAGCAGACGATTGAGAATTTCGGCAAGGCTCAAGCGTCGGCGTAGCATAACTGCGGTCGTTGCCGAAATCGTTGCTTTGATACCGGTCAACGACTGTGCGTGGATGGCCAAGCGGCGGTAGGGCGATTGCGGTGCTCGACCGCATCGCTTGCCTGGTGCTTCTCAGCGGCGTTGCAGCGCTTGCAAAGGGAACCTGCGCACTGCGTCTTGCTGAAGAACACCAGGCAAACGCTGAACCCGTAATTATTATGTTGAAGGAGTACTGGTGTCCGGCGCGGTCTGCCAACGGGGCGTGCACAAGCAGTTGACAGCACGGGGATGCGGCTGGCCAGTTCCCGCGGTACGAGCCAAATTGATTTAGCGCCCAGTCTTAGTTAATATAGCGTCGCGCGATTAAGAACCCCAAGTGAGCCTGCTTTCTTGGGGTTTTGTTTTAAGTTGCGTCACTATTTGATCAGGTGTGGTGCACGGGCGACTACAACTCCAATAACAAGGGGGCGACCTTTGGCGCGAAAAGCGGATTTGCTGGATCACTACAATAAGATCCGCCATCAAACGGTGTTGTTGACCGAAGGGCTGTCGGCCGAAGATCTGGCCGCGCAGTCGATGCCGGACGCCAGTCCCGGCAAGTGGCATCTGGCACATACGACCTGGTTTTTCGAAACCTTCATTCTGCAGAACTTCGCGCCGGATTTTGCCTGGTACGATGAAACGTTCTGCCGCCTGTTCAATTCCTATTACGACAGCGTCGGCGCGCGCCACGCCCGTCCCCAGCGCGGCCTGTTGACCCGGCCGAGCCTGGAGGCGGTGATCGACTATCGCGACGACGTCGACGGCCGGATGCGGGAACTGATAGCGGTAAGGGCCGACGACATCGCTCCGCTGCTCGTTACCGGCTTGCACCATGAGATGCAACATCAGGAGTTATTTCTCACCGATGTGCTGCATCTTTTCTCTCACAACCCCTTGCATCCGGCGGTATTGTCGCGCGGGGCGGCCGCCGATTTGGCGCCGCGAGCGTTGCCGACGCTGAGGATGCTCGCCTTTGAGGGCGGCGTCGTCGAGGTGGGCGTCGCTGCAAGTCCGCAGGACAGCTGGCGTGGATTCAGTTATGACTGTGAGCAACCCCGGCACCCGGCCTATCTCGCGCCCTTTAAGATGGCGGCGCGCCTTGTCAGCAACCAGGAGTGGCGGGAATTTATTGACGATGGTGGTTACCAAAACCCGCTGTTGTGGCTCTCCGACGGTTGGGCGACACGAAATCAGCAACAGTGGCAGGCGCCGCTGTATTGGCAACAGCGCGAGGGCGAGTGGCATCAGTTCGGTTTGGATGGCCTGCGCACACTCGATCCGTTAGCGCCGGTGTGTCACGTCTCCTACTACGAGGCGGATGCCTTTGCGCGCTGGGCGGGCAAGCGCCTGCCGCGCGAACATGAGTGGGAGCATGTGGCGGCCCCCAGAGCGATTGCCGGGAACTTTCTCGAGTCCTATGCCTGGCGGCCCCTTGCCGCGTCTTCGGCGGGCGTGGATTTGGAGGATATCTACGGTGATGTTTGGGAATGGACGCAAAGCGCTTTTGCTCCCTATCCGGGGTTTACGGCCAAGCAAGGGGCCTTGGGGGAATACAACGGCAAGTTCATGGCCAACCAGTGGGTGCTCAAAGGTGGTTCCTGCGCGACGCCGCGATTGCAGATGCGCCCCTCGTACCGAAACTTTTTTTACCCACATCAGCGCTGGCAGTTTTCGGGCTTGCGTCTAGCGGAGGACAATTAAATGCCAGAGGCGGCTTTACTCGAAAAAGAACTAATAGTTGAAAAAGATGAGTTTTATGAGCATGTGGTTTCTGGCTTGGCCGGTGATGAAAAAAAACTTCACCCCAAGTACTTTTATGATAAAAAGGGGTCGGAATTTTTTGACCAGATTTGTGAACTGGAAGAATACTACCCCTATAAAGTTGAGTTATCGCTATTGCCCAAGGTCGCCAAGGACCTGGCGGGGATTTTATCCGAGCAATACGCCTTGATTGAATTCGGCGCTGGCTCGCTGCTGAAAGTCAAACCGGTGCTGGAAGAGGTGGACGGTATCCAGCAATTTATTCCCATCGACATTTCCGGCGATCACCTGCGGCATTCCTGCCGTCAACTTGAAAAGGAGTTCAGCGCTCTCGACGTGCGCCCGATTGAGGGTGATTTTACCCAGCCGATCGAAATTAATAGTCCTGGCCCGCTGAAGAAAATCGGCTTTTTCCCCGGCTCTACAATTGGTAATTTTACCCCCGACGAGGCCTCGAGCTTTCTGCGCAATGCGCGCGAGTCGCTGGGGAGCAACAGCTATCTGTTGATCGGCGTGGATACCAAAAAGTCGCCCAATAAGTTGCACCATGCCTACAATGACAAACGGGGGGTAACGGCCAAATTCAATCTCAACATTCTCGATCGCATCAATCGCCACTTTGACGGTCCGCTCGATAAATCGAAATTTGAGCACTACGCCTTTTACAACACCAGGCAGGGCTGTGTGGAAATGCACTTGGTATGCCTGGAAGCACACACGGTGTACCTGGATGACGTCAAGGTCAATTTCGAGAAGGGTGAAAGCATTCACACCGAAAGTTCCTACAAATATTCGCCGAAAGATTTTCAGCAGATGGCGAAAAGGTCGGGCTGGCGCACGGAAAAGCTGTGGCTGGCCAATGAAGAGATGTTCAGCGTATTTCTCCTGCGCAATATTGATTCATGATCGTGCGGGCGGCAGCAGCGGTTTGCTCCACTACCGGTATTCCGCACCACCGCGCCGGCCCGCCCGGCACATGCGCCGCCAATTCCCATCGTCGATAAAAGCGCTCGTTTTGTCGCACCTGCTTGAGGGGAGCGCTCCCGAATTCGTCCGACTGATAACAGCCCACTCCCCTTCGGTGGGCGGTGAGATCAATATAATTGCAAGGTAACGATGATGGTAAGCATTTCCGATAGACGGCTTCGCCCATGGCTTTTCGCGCTAATGGCGGCGTTTGTCCCGTACGCGGCGGCGCAGCAAGATGAAAACGCAAAAGCTGCGGCCCTGTTTGAGGCGCTTTTTAAAGCGGAGATAGATCGCAGTCCCATATTCCAGGGGTATTTGGGAATTAAGGACAACAACGACCAGTGGGATGATATCTCCGAGGCCTTCGAACAGGAGACCCATGAATTCACCAAGCGCCAGCTGCGGCAACTGCGCACCCTCAAGGTGGATAAACTCGACGCCGAGACTCTGCTCAGTTACAGGCTCTACGAGAAGAAGCTCAGTGACGATATCGATGGTTTTCAATGGCGCCATCACAACTACCCGGTCAACCAGATGTTTGGCGTGCACTCGATGGTTCCCTCGTTTCTGATCAATATCCATCAGGTGGCCGACAAGCGCGATGCCAAGGCCTATATCAGCCGCCTCACTAAGCTTGATGTGTTGTTTACGCAACTCATTGACGGACTCGAGTTGCGCAAAAATAAAAACATTATTCCGCCGAAATTTGTTTTCGCCCATGTGCTGCGCGATTCGGCCAATGTGATTACCGGCTATCCGTTTAGTGAGGGTGAGGACAGCGCACTGCTGGCCGATTTTAAACAGAAGGTGGCAGCGCTCAAACTGGATGGGAACAAGCAGAAAAAGCTTGTGCGGGAGGCGCAACAGGTCCTGACGGAAAAAGTCGGACCTGCCTATAAAAAATTAATTGCCTACCTAGAGCAGCTCGAGACGCATGCCGACACGCGTGATGGTATCTGGAAACTTCCCCAGGGCGAGGGTTTCTACCGCCATGCTCTGGAAGAAACGACGACCACGAAGCTGTCGGCCGATGAGATTCACCACATAGGTTTGCGGGAGGTGGCGCGCATCCAGGACAAAATGCGGGACGTTATGAAAGCCGTGCAGTTCAAGGGCTCGCTTAAAGACTTTTTTGTTTTCATGCGTGAAGATGAACAGTTTTATTACCCGCAGACGGCGGAGGGCAAGCAGCAATACTTGGCCGAAGCGACGCGCATTATCGATGCCATGAAAGCCAATCTGGACAGGCTATTTATCGTCAGGCCACAGGCGGATCTCGTCGTCAAGGCCGTCGAACCCTTTCGCGAGAAATCGGCTGGCAAGGCCTTCTACCAGCGCCCCGCCGCGGATGGATCGCGACCGGGTACCTATTACGCTAATCTCTATGACATGTCTGATATGCCCATTTATCAGATGGAGGCGCTGGCCTATCATGAAGGCGTCCCGGGGCATCATATGCAGCTGAGCATTGCGCAGGAAATTGAAAAAATGCCGACGTTTAGAAAATTTGCCCAATATACCGCCTACGCCGAAGGTTGGGGCCTGTATTCGGAATACGTTCCGAAAGAGCTGGGTTTTTACCGCGATCCCTATTCTGATTTCGGCCGCCTGGCGATGGAATTGTGGCGCGCCTGCAGGCTGGTGGTGGATACCGGCATCCACGCTAAAAAATGGACCCGTGAACGGGCGATTGCGTATTTAATTGACAATACACCAAACCCTGAAAACGATTCGGTGAAAGCCATTGAGCGCTACATTGTCATGCCCTCGCAGGCGACGGCGTACACAATCGGTATGCTCAAACTTCTGGAGTTGCGCGGCAGGGCCGAGAAAAGCCTGGGGGAAAGGTACGATATTCGGGAATTCCACGACGTCGTGCTGAAAAATGGTTCCGTTCCCCTGGATGTGCTGGAAACCCTGGTGGACGAGTGGATCGTCGCCAAGCAGGCGTAAGCGTGAATTTTAACGTGCGGGGTCTGGTCCGGATGGCGCTTTTTCAGCCACAACAGTGATGATTCAATTAGTGTTAACAGGCCCCTAAGACGGATTCCCGTTTTTTTACCCGGAGCGTGGTTGGAGACCATACCGTTGCATAGCATTATCTTCGAGGGAGGTGCCATCGCGCCTTCCAAAATTGTGTGTGTCGGTCGCAATTACGCCGAACATGCAAAAGAATTGGACAATGAAATTCCCACGGCCATGGTGTTGTTTGTTAAACCCAATTCGGCAATTTCACAAGCGCTGGTGTCTTTTCACGAAGAGCCTCTGCATTATGAAGCGGAGTTGTCTTTCCTGGTGAAGGATCGGCGCTTTTGCGCCGTTGGCCTGGGTATTGATTTGACCAAACGCACCTTGCAGTCGCGCCTAAAAAAAGCCGGTCTGCCATGGGAAAGGGCCAAAGCCTTTGACGGTGCCGCCGTGTTTAGCCCCTTTGTTGCACTGCCTGCTTCTACGGCGCAACTCGGTCTGGAATTGCATATCAATGGCGAGCTGGCGCAACGAGGTCACGTCGGGCAAATGCTCTTCACGCCGGAGCAGGTTTTGGCGGAGTGTCAATCGTTTATGAGTTTATATGACGGCGATATCGTCATGACCGGGACGCCGAGCGGCGTCGGTGTCGTAAACCGCGGCGATGAATTTCGCGGCCTGGTTTTTGATGGCCGGCAAGAGTTACTGTCCGCGCGGTGGCGGGCGGGTTAAGCCTTTGATTGTGCGAGAAAAGTAAAAATCGCACCTTTACTTATCAGCCTGTTGAAAAAGGCAGAGAGCCTTTTTCAACAGGCTGATAAGTGTCTGCGACTGCGTATGAGTGACTTAACAGGGCGCTTTTCAGGTCGTCGATCGCCATGGGTTTGTTAAACCAATAGCCCTGCAGAAAATCACACCGCTCTCGGTATAACAACGCCGCGGCTTGGCCAGTCTCCACGCCCTCGGCGACCACCTTCATATTCAGCTTGTGGGCAAGGGCGATCATCGCCTTGGTGATGGCGAGATCCTGATCATTGTGACAGCAGTTTTGCACAAACGAGCGATCGATTTTCAGTATCCGGATGGGAAGGTTTTTCAGGTAACTCATCGATGAATAGCCGACGCCGAAATCATCAATGGCCCACATACAGCCGAGGGTTTTGATATCGTGCAGCATGGCAAAGGTCTGTTCTTGCTTTTCCATTAGCAGCGACTCGGTAATCTCCAGATGCAGGTGCTGCGGAGGTATGCCGGTGTCCTCGATCGTGCGCGCCAGTTTCTGCGCAAAATCCTTCGCCTGCAACTGCACCGGCGAGATGTTCAGGCTGAGCCAGGTATCGGCGGCCAGATAACCCTGTTTCTTCAGGGCGAGAAAGTCGTCGCAAGCCTGTCTCGTTATCCATTCACCCAAGGCCTGTATCAGGCTGTTTTCCTCCAGTAGGGGGATAAACTCGGTGGGTGCGACGAGTTCTCCACGGCGGGTTTTCCAACGCAGCAGGGCCTCCAGGCCGATCACCGATCGCTCGCCGGCCAGGCAGATTGGCTGGTAGCTCAGGTAAAATTCACGGTCGCGAAACGCGCCCCGGATATCGCGCAGCAGGAGTAGTCGTCTTTCCGCTTGCTTTTCCAGAGCCCGGTCGAAGAAACTTGCGCAGTTTCCCCCCCGTCTTTTTGACAGGTACATGGCCGCATCGGCCTCGTGAATCAATTTGTCCGGGGTCGGTTTATTACTTCGGCCGTCGTAGTTGGTAATGCCGATGCTGCATCTGGCGTCGAGTTTCTCGCCACTGGAAATGTAAACGCCACCCTTCAGGCTGGCGAGAATTTTTTCCGCCACGGTCAGCGGAGATTGCAGCGCCTGATTTCTTGTTTGCAAGGCAATGATGAACTCGTCGCCCGCCAGACGGGCGGCGAAATCGGAGGACCTGAGCACGTGTTTTAAACAACGGGAAACATTCACGAGAAACTCGTCGCCCTTGAGGTGGCCATAGGTGTCGTTGATGAGTTTGAAATGGTCGCAGTCGATATAGAGTAACGACAAATTGTTGCGCAGGCGTTGCGCGCTGTTGATTGCCTGTTGCAGATAATCCATAAAACGCGCGCGATTGGGCAGCCCGGTCAACATATCGACATTGGCCAGTTCCATCATCCGCCGATCGTAGTCATGGCGCTCGATGGAGTAACGGATGGCGCGCGCGAGGGTGCGCGGAGTCAGTTCATCTTTTATCAGATAATCCTGGGCGCCGCTATTAACGGCGAGCGCGGCGGTGGTTTCTTTATCGGTTCCGGTGATCACCACAATGGCATTTTCGGGTGAATGCGTTCGCAGGCGTTTAAGCGTGTCGAGGCCCTTGCTGTCCGGCAGAAACAGGTTGAGAAATATAAGGTCGACGGGGGTGTGGCTGAGAAAGCGGAGCGCTTCCTTGACACTGCGCGCGCGATATATCTTCTTGTTTTCGTGTCGCGCTTGCTTCAGGGGCAATAGTAGGCGTTCGGCATCGGCATCTGAGTCTTCAACGTGTAAAATCGATATCTGTCGTGCATGATCAGTCGAGAAATTCATTTCTCGCCACTTTCCTGTATTTTTCACCCGCGACGACACGCTCCAGCCTTAGTTGGAGATTTTCGTTCTGAGTGCTGTTTTATTTTCGGCTTGTCGCTCGGAACGCTATGCCACCCGGTGAAGCGCGAAACTGTCCACTGCATAATCATATATAGGTGGCGCGACCGCCGGGGTCAAGCACGCTCATAGACGGTTTAGGCATATACTCAATGACCGTGATATAGTCAAAATCGATACCCTATAAAAATACTCAAGTAAACCTAGCTAGTGCCCGTCCAGAAACGGGCACTAGCGGCATCACATGGATGTGATGACCGAAATCGACGACGCTATGTCGTTGATTTTGCGAGAAAATAAAATCGCAATTTTATTTTCGACCACCAGAATAAGCGCAGGACGCGCGTTTCTGGATGGAAACTAGTTAGTGCCTGTCCGGAAAAGGGCACTAACGGCATCATATGGATGTGATGCTCGAAATCAGTGGCTGTAAGCCATTGATTTCGCGAGAAAATAAAATCGCAATTTTATTTTCGACCCCAGAAAAAGCGCAGGACGCGCGTTTCTGGATGGACACTAGTTAATGCGTGAGGTTTATCCGGTGCTGTCTGATGGTGATCGTTTGCGAACTGAGCGCCTGACATTGCGTCATTGGTTGCCGGGCGACTATCGGCCTTTTGCGGAAATGAACGCGGATCCTGAGGTGATGAAATTTTTTCCGCGACCATTGACGGCGGTGGAAAGTGACGCGCTGGCCGATACGATCGCGTCATTGATGATCACCCGAGGCTGGGGACTGTGGGCCGTTGAGCACAAGCACAGCAAATGTTTTATTGGTTTTGTCGGTCTGCATGAACCTGAAATTGAATTGCCCTTTAATCCCTGCGTGGAAATAGGCTGGCGCTTGTCCCGGCAGTATTGGCGGCAGGGCTACGCAACGGAGGCGGCGCGGGCGGCGTTGAAATATGCCTTTGAGGTTTTGTGCTTAAATGAGGTGGTCTCCTTTACCTCTGTGCCAAATAAGCCCTCGCAAGCGGTGATGCGAAGGCTCAATATGCGCGATAGCGGTGAGAATTTTGCACACCCGAAGGTGCCCCCCGATAATCCACTGTGCGAACACGTGCTTTACAAGATAAGCCGGGAGCGGTGGAAGTGTTATGATGTGTCACCTCGACGCGCTCAGCGGTTATTGTGAGGTTCGATATGAATGGAAATATCGTCGACCTGACACTGATATTGCAGGCGCTCTTCAATTTTATCGGCAATGCTGTGAGACGCCGCGGTAGACAGCGCGGCGTCCACGGTGATGATCATATCGACGAAGGTCTCCCGGCCAATGGTGCGTGAACGCACTTGGCGGACGGACTTTACCCCCTCCACCGCCAAAGTTGCAGCGCGAATAATCTCCGGCGCAATGGCGGTTTCATCGAGCAAACTGGGAGCCGCCCTGCGAAATAGTTTGTATGCCAGATAAAACACCAAAGCGGCGACGCCCAGCGCGCAGAGTTTATCAACCATAAAATAGCCCTGCGCCGACAACAGCCAGCCGGCGATGACAATACACGTGGTCAGCACATCGACCAGGGTGTGACTGGCGTCGGCGAGCAGGATGTCAGAATTAAACTGCCTGGCCTTAGCTCGTTGCCACAGGGCCAGCGCGATATTCACCAGCAACACCGCCCCCATGGCGACGAGGTCCAGCGCTTGTGATGAGATAGTCGAATGGGCGCGGGTAAACACCTGGATCACCAGCTCAAACGCCAGGAATGCGAGAACGGTGGCGAGAAAAAAAACCGCCAGGGTCTCGAATTTGCGGTGGCCGTAAGGATGCTTGCGGTCGGGTGGTTGACACGAAAGTTTGACAATAAACCAGGCGACCACATTGTTGGCGAGATCGCTGAGCGAATGCAGGGCATCGCCGATGATCGACAGAGAGTTTGTCGAGACGCCCACCAGCACTTTGATGACCAGCACGCAGAGGTTGGCGCATCCCTCGAGCAGAATGACGCGTTGAACCGCCCTGTCCCGTTCGCGCTCCTTCACTCTTCGCGCAACATGTCGTCACTGCTGGCCCTTGCGCCAAATTGTCGGCGCCACAAGGCAGAGAACTTTTCCGCCATGCGAGTCCAGCCATAATAGGTGGCGGGCACCATAAACAGGGTAACGGTCGACGACAGCATTACGCCGAAGGAAAGCGAAATCACCATGGGAATCAAAAATTGCGCCTGGTCGCTGCGCTCGAACAAAATTGGCAGCAAGCCGACAAAGGTGGTCAGCGACGTGAGGACAATGGGACGAAAACGGTCGACGCCGGCATTTAATGCCGCCTCGAGCACCGGCACCCCGCGATGACGCAATTGGTTGACGCGATCGAGCAAGACCAGATTGTCGTTCACGACCACGCCGGCGCACGCTAGAAATCCGAACACCGACATCATGCTCAAATCGGTGTCGAGCAACAGATGGCCAAACACCGCGCCCATAAAACCGAAGGGCACGGCGAACATGACGATGAAGGCCTGGGGAATGGAACGGAAGGCAATGGCAAAAAAGGCCAGCATGATCAGCGTGGTTTTGGCAAAGTCGGCGAGCATCTTTTGTTGGAATCCGGCCTGAGAGCGCAGGTTGCCCTCTTTTGATAAATGCAGGCCGCTAAATGTGCGTTTCCATGTTGGTAAATAATTAACAAACATTTCGTCGATGATTTGATTGGCGTCGTGGCCCTCCATCACATCGGCGGTGATGGTGATATTGCGTCGACGGTCGACGCGACGAATGGTGGTGAAGCCGGGCACTAGATGGATGTCCGCCACCGCCTCGAGCGGAATTTCGGTGCCGTCTTGCGTTCGCACGCGCATCTCACGCAAGGTGTCGAGGGTACTGCGCTCCTCTTCGGGGTAGCGCAGCATTACGCGCGCGTCTTCCTTGGCGCGCGGGATGCGTTGCACCTCTTCCCCATAAAACCCTTGTCGCACCTGGCGGGCGATATCCCGCAAACTGATGCCGAGTGTTTCGGCATAGGGTTTGCTGTCTAGTTCGACCTCCACCCGTTCCGACGCTAGATCACTGCGCACATTGCTTACTCCGGGATAGGCCGCCAATACCGCGCTGATATCGTTTACCGCCCGTTGTTGGGTGTCGCGGTCATTGGCGGCCATATTCAGATTCAGCTCGATATCGGAACGGTTGCTGGTGAAAGTGAAATCGAGCGAGTAGTTTTTTGCCTCCGGCAGAGGGCCGATCAGTTCCCGCAGGCGGTCTGTTACCTTACGGGTAGCCACCTTACGGGTTTCGGAAGCGGTGAGACCGACAAAAATGCTGCCACTGGTGCCATCGATATTTTTTTTCACCTCCAACATAAATGGCTTGCCATCGTTAGCTTTCAGCACGGCGTCATCATGCCGCAGATTGTTGGCAACCGACTCGACATGGTCGAACAGTTTTTGGGTTTCGCTGAAGGGTGAACCCTCGGGCACGCTGAGGTTGATCATAATGAAGGCCTGGGGAATCACCGGGAAAAATGAAAAATTCAACCAGCCGCCGAGTACGACGGCCATGGCAATGCCAAAGGCGACCCAAAAACCGCAAAAGGTGCTGACCTTATGCCTGAGCGCGATTTGTAGGGCCGGTAAATAGGTGTGTTTGGCAAACTTCTCCATGGCGTCTGAAAACAAGCGCCGGGTGTTCTCGAGCTTGCGCAGAAAGGCAAAGCGGGCGGGCTTTTCCGTTTTTAAGTGGGACAAATGCGAGGGCAGAATCAGCAGTGATTCGACGAGCGAAAACGACAGGCACAGCAACACCACATAAAAGATCGACAGTGTATAGGGCTTTATGTCCGTTGGTACAAAGAGCATGGGAGTAAAGAAAATAATGGTGCTCAAAACCGCCAGCGATACCGGTTTCAAGACGATCTTTGCGCCCACCGCCGAGGCTGTTTTACCCTTGAGCCCCTGTTGCTGGTGGCTGTAAATGCTTTCGCTGACGATAATCGCATCGTCGACCACGATGCCGAGCACCATCAGAAACGCGAACATCGATAACATGTTAAGTGCAATGCCGAATTGCGGCAGCAGCCAGACGGCGCCGGCGAAAGTGGTGACGATGCCCACCACCACCCACAGCGCGAGCAGTGGGCGCAAGAAGAGCATCAACACCAGAAACACCAGCATCAGGCCACCGAAGGCATTGTCAGCCAACAGGTTGAAGCGGCTGTCGAACAGCTTGCGCATTTCATAGTTGATGCGGATTTCCAGTCCTGCCGGCAGAAAGGGCTTGAGGCCTTCAATGTACTCGCGGGCATTGCGGGTGCCGAGAAATAAATCGGGATCGTCGCTGATCAGCGCTTGGAAGTCGAGCCCGGCCTGGCCATTGTAGGAGAATTCCTTCTCCTCAAGGGCGGAGAAACCATCCGTGATGGTGGCGATATCAGCGAGAACAAGTCGGCTGCCGTCGGGGTTACTGCGGATAACAATGTCGGCGAAATCTTCACCGACAAAGGCCTGGGCGCGGGTCTGTACCTGGATATTACCGTGCTCGGTCTTGATGGTGCCGGCGGGTAGGTTCAGTGACGAGTTGCGTATGGCTGCCGCCACCTGATCGAAGGTGAGCTTGTAGCGCCGCAGCGTATTTTCCGCGATCTCGATACTTACTTCGTCCTGTTTCATGCCGATAATGCGGATTTCCGAGATGCCCTCCAGCACCGACATCTCATCGCGAATCTGGTAGGCCGTCGCTTTGACAATGGCCGGATCGACATTGCCGTAGAGTGAGAAAAACATCAGTGGCACGCGGTTGCGGCGATAGCTGATAATGGGGCGTTCCGCCGAGGTGGGGAAGGTGCTGATGGCGTCGACCCGCGATTTCACGTCGTTCAATACCGCTTTTACGTCAAAACCTTCCAGCACCTCGATCTCGACCCGCCCCGCCCCCCGGGACGAAAAGGAGCGAACTTGAAAAATACCTCCCAAGTCCGCCACCGCCTCTTCGATGCGCACCGCGATCTGCTGTTCCACCTCGCTCGGCGCCGCGCCGGGATAGCTCATATTGACGTTGACAAAATTGGATGTCGTGGACGGGAAGACTTCCTTTTTCAGGTTGCCGGAGCCGGCGTAGGCGCCGACCAGCAGCGCCACCATCAGCAGGTTGGCGGCGAGAGGATTGTCGACGAACCATTGGATAAGTCCTCGCATGGTTATTCTCCGCCGGCTTCCTTAACGCTGGCAGCGGCTTTGCCCGCGGTTACGGCGGCAACGGCGGGCGCGGATTTTTTCAGCAGCGGGTCGACGATGGTGCCCGGTGCCACTAGCGACTGCTTCTCCACCACGATCAGCGTATCGGCGGCCAGTTCGCTTCTGAGCCACACCGTATCCCGGGTTTTTTGCAGCACGGTGACGCTTTTTTGCTCAATGGCCCGCTGCTCGTTGAGCACATATATTTGATCGCGGTTGAAGACCGCCTCGCGGGGCAGAACGATGACATCATCCAGGGCCTTGCCTTCGATGAGCGCCTCGACAAACAGACCCACCACCAGCGGATGCGATTTGTTCTGCCGGTCCGGGCGCGAGGAAAAGGGGTTGGCCACTTCCGCCACCGCGAAATACATGCGTGAATCGACATCGATGCTGGCGTCCGTGCGCGCGATATGACCGCGCCATTGGTAGCGCTCGCCGGCGATGATGCCGGAAATAGTCACTCTAGGTCCTTCTTCCTGCCGGGCGGCGGCGTAGCCGAGCGGCAAATCCACCAGCGCTGCCTGACGATCGGTCAGTGGCAGGCGGATTTCCGCCACCGCGGTGTCGTACACGCTGGCCAGACGGGTGCCGGGTGTCACGTACTGGCCCAGATCGGCGTCGGTCGCGCGCACCCGGCCGTCGAAGGGCACGCGGATTTGGGTCCGCTCGAGATTGAGTTGCGCCTGCGCGACGCGGGCTCGGGCTGAGGCGACGCCGGCTTCGGCGGCGGTCAGCTGGGGTTTTCTGAGAAACAGCTCATTGGCTTCGTGATTGCCCAGGTCCCGCCACTCGCGCTGTGCCTGGCGGGCGCGGCCGCGCTCTTCGGCAAGCCGCTGCCCGGCGTCGGCGAGATTGGCCTCGGCCGTCAGGAGAGCGGCGCGGTAGTCGCGGTCTTCGATCTGCAACAGCAACTGGTTGGCGGCGAAAAAACCGCCGTGGACAAACGCCGCTTCAACCGCTTGCACCTGCCCCGACACCTGCGCCACCAGATCAATTTCACGTTTGGGCGCCACTGTGCCCTGGCTGCTGACGCTCAGCGCCACCCTTTGCGGCCTGGCTTCCCGCACCTCAATTTTGACGCGTGGTGGCTCCCGGTCGCCGCCCAGGTCCGGCGTCGGTTTTGGTTTCGAGGTGGCAATAGCGGTGATGATCAGAATTCCCGGAACCGCGATTGCCAGTGGCAAGGGAATATATTTCCACAATTTCACAATGTTTCCCCCAAATTCGGATATTTTGGCGGTAATTTACCAGCTTTTTGGTAAAGTGGGCGTCTACGGCGAGCCCTCTTTGTCATCGACGGACTTCGCGTCAACGCCATATTCGCGCCGCGGGAAGGAGCAATCAGGCCACCCGGCCGGTGGTTCGAACGCGTTTCGAGCCGTGCACCGGCTTGGTTTTTTTCGCCGCCTGGCGACGCGAGATTTCAGCGTCTATGACATTTTTCAGCGCGATCAGCATGCCGGCCACCAAAAAGGCCCCCGGCGGCAGGACCGCGACCAGGAAACCCGGATAGTCGGCGCCGAATACCGGCACTGCCCAGTCGCGCGCCGTGGCGCCGAAAATAAGATGCATATTGGCGAACAGGGTGCCGTTGCCCAATACCTCTCTTATGGCGCCGATCGCCAGCAGTACCAGCATGAACCCGAGCCCCATCATCAGGCCGTCCAGCGCCGACGGCAGCACTTTATTTTTACTGGCAAAGGCGTCGGCGCGGCCCAGAATGGAACAGTTGGTGACGATCAGAGGAATGAAAATGCCGAGAATCTGGTACAGCTCATAGCTAAATGCCTGCATCAGCAGTTCTGTACAGGTGGTGAACGAGGCGATGATCATCACAAAAGCCGGTAGCCGCACGGCGTCGCTGACCGCATTGCGCACCAGCGACACGGAAATATTGGAGCCCATCAGCACCAGCAGGGTGGCCAGGCCAAGCCCCAGGGCGTTGACCACCGAACCGGTCACCGCCAGCAGTGGGCACAGCCCGAGAAGTTGCACTAGGGCGGCATTGTTTTTCCACAGCCCGTTGAAGGTGATTTCCTGAAATTGCTGCATCGCCTTTACTCTGTATCGAACTCGAAAATATCCTGTTTGTGGCCGGCAAAATACTCCAGGGTTTGTCTGACGCGCCTGACCACCGCGCGCGGCGTGATGGTGGCGCCGGTGAACTGATCAAACGCTCCACCGTCTTTTTTTACCCGCCATTGCTCGGCGCTCGGATTGGCGAGGCTTTTGCCGTTAAAATCCAATACCCAGTCGTCTTTGTTGACATCGACCTTGTCGCCAAGACCCGGGGTTTCCTTGTGGGTGAGCACGCGCACCCCGGCGATACTGCCGTCCACATTGATGCCAATGATCAGCCCTATATCGCCGCTGTAGCCGTCCGGTGCGACACTTGGAATGATCGCGGCCACCGGCGCGCCGGACTTTTTGGCGATATGGATCAGCGCGGCATCGCTCAGCCCCAGATCGTCGAGATGGCTTGCCGGCAGCGGCCGGATATCGCTCAGCATGTCGTTGTCGTGGCGGGCGCGCGGCACGATTTCCAGCAACGCGCGCGCGGCGGCGCGTTTCTCCGCCGCCGCGATGCGGTCTTTGGTGACCATGAACGTGGCCGCCAGAATGCCCGCGGTCACCAGCGCAAAACCACCGAGAATGATGCTGTTCTTACCGATGGACTGGCTTAACATGGCGCGTTCCTAAGGGGTTTTTACCCGACCGCTGCCGGCCTTGGCGTGGCCGTAAGGGCGCGGCAGGGTGTAGTAATCGACAAAGGGGGCGGCAAAATTCATCAGCAGCACGGCGAAGGCGACCGCGTCCGGATAGTTGCCCCACACACGAATCACATAGATCAAGACCCCAATCAGCGCCCCGTAAACCAATCGCCCTTTCTTGCTCACCGCCGAGGATACCGGATCGGTGGCGATAAAAAATGCGCCCAACATGGTGCCGCCGGATAACAGGTGGAACAGCGGCGACCCGGGGCTGGCCGAACTACC
>JAAUXX010014841.1_pt1 | contig 26875 bp, 22 predicted proteins | sample 7278111 | NCBI WGS metagenome assembly JAAUXX01 (sample SAMN14350116, study PRJNA611818) | marine sediment metagenome | isolation source: surface marine sediment (1.8m) | place: French Polynesia: Moorea | collected 2018-08
CCCCCCAAACCCCCCATTGGGGACGTGACGTCGTCCCCAAACCCCTTCGTAAGTGTTGACTCGTGAGTTGGAAAAATTAGATTATCTTGGTAGTTGTCAAATATTCTAGAGTGGAAACTTTTGTTGTAAACCTATCCATGAGATATATGTGTAAGTCTTAACTAAGATATTCGCCTAAGGAGAGATGCTATGCGATCGCTTTTATCGTAACAATAGTTGCTATAGAATACGATACAAATTTATTTAGAATTACTATAATCTCCCTCTCATAGTCTTAGTTTGACAAGTTGAATCATGAGCGATCGCAAAAAATCCCTAAAAAACAATCGTCCAAAAGCAACAAAAAAATCTGAAGATTTAAAACAACTTCAAACTAGGATTCAGGAATTAGAAGCCAAAAATCGAGAATTACAGCAACAACTGCAACAAAGCCAACAATTTGAAGAACGCTGGCAACTAGCTCTATACGCCAACAATGACGGCATCTGGGACTGGAATCTGGAAACGAATGAAATATTCTACTCCGATCGCTGGAAAACCATGCTTGGTTACGAAGACGGGGAAATTGCCCATAACCATGATGAATGGACAAAGCGCGTTCATCCAGAGGATTTGAAGCGAGTTACAAAGGCTTTTAATGAGCATCTCAACCAGAAAACAAGCCATTATAAGGTGGAGTATCGTTTGCAGTGTAAGGATGGGAGTTATAAATGGATTCAAGATCGGGGCAAATCACTCAAAGATGGATCGGGGAAGCCGATACGGGTAGTCGGTTCTCATACCGATATTAGCGATCGCAAATGTGCAGAAGTAGCTCTACGCCAGAGTGAGGAGAAATTTCGTAACTTAGTTGCTAATATTCCCGGTGCTGTTTATCGTTGTGCTTGCGATGAACATTGGACTATGGAGTTACTGAGTGATGCCATTGCAGAAATTATCGGATATCCCGCCTCAGACTTCATTGATAATCAAACGCGATCTCTGGCTAGTATTATTCATCCTGAAGATCGGGAATTAGTAGAGCAAATTGTTGATCGGGCGATCGCGAATCAACAGCCTTATATCATAGAATATAGGATGATTCATGCCGATGGCAGTATTCGCTGGATCTATGAAAAGGGTCAAGGTCTTTTTGATGGCGAGGATAAACTGCTCTGGCTCAATGGTGCAATTTTTGATATCAGTGAACGCAAAAAAGCTGAAGAAGCACTTAAGCAAGAACAAATATTGCTCCGTTCTTTAATCGATAATATTCCTGACGTTATATTTTATAAGGATGCCAACGGCATTTACCAAGCTTGCAATAGCGCCCTGGAAGAAGTGGTCGGACGGAACAAAACAGAAATTATTGGGATGAACGATTATGAGCTATTCCCACGAGATGCGGCTAAGGTATTTAGAGAACAAGATCGTTTGTTGATGAACCAAAGAAAGAGCCGACGTATTGAAGAATGGGTTGAATATGCTAACGGAGAACGCCGACTTTCCGATACGCTGAAAACTCCCCTCATCAGTGCCGAAGGAAGTTTGATGGGAGTCATTGGGATTAGCCACGATATTACTGAACGCAAACAACAGGAAGAAGCGCTTAAGCAACAGGCACAAAAAGATAAATTGCTGCGCAGTATTTCCCAAAAATTTCTTAAACAAGATATCGATGGAGCGATTAATTTTACGCTGCAAAAATTAGGAGAATTCGCTAACAGCGATCGCGCCTACATTATCCGCTACTCCGAATGTCAGAAACTATTATGGATGACTTATGAATGGAATAATCATGGCATAAGCTCAATTACAGAAGATTTTCAAGAATTATCTGTTGAGACTTATCCTTGGTTTTCTCAAAAGCTTCTGAGAGGTAAATCTGTAATAATCAATTCCTTAAATGATCTTCCAAGGACAGCAAAATTAGAAAAAGAACAATTAGAAACAGACGGAACTCAGTCCATAATGATTGTTCCGATGGTTAATGCGGATAAAGCGGTGGGATATCTTGGTCTTGATGTTTTACATTCAACTAAGGTCTGGACCAAAGATGATATCAATCTGGTCAAATTAGTAGGTGAATTCATTGCGATCGCTCAAGCGCAACAAGAGGCAGAAAAAGCATTACAAGAATCTCAAGCTCGTTTGTCTGGCATCTTAGATAATGCTAACGAAGCGATTATCTCAGTAGACGAAAAGCAAAGGATTACCCTCTTCAATCACGGTGCGGAAAAAACTTTTGGTTATACTGCCTTAGAAGTTCTTGGACAGCCCTTTGAATTACTCCTACCAAATCGCTTTGCGCAAATTCACCATCAACATATGATCGATTTTGGTCAAACCTCAGAAAAAGCCAGGAGGATGGGCGGAAGACGCCCCGTTTTTGGTCGTCGCCAAGATGGTAGCGAATTTATGGCGGAAGTTTCCATTTCTCAACTCAAGTTAGGAAGCAAAAAAATATTTACTGCGGTGGTTCGCGATATCACTGAACGCAAAAAGGCAGAAGCCGCCTTATGTCGCAGTAATGCTCTGCTGAAAGCGCAGCAGGAAGCAGCCCCCGATGGCATTCTCGTTGTTGATGAGAATCGTAAAATAGTTTCCTATAATCAGCGTTTTTGTGAATTATGGCAAATTCCCGAACGGTTAATCCAATCAAAAAGCGATCGCCAACTATTAGATTATCTATTTGACCAACTCCAAGAAGCTCAAGAATTTCGTTCTAAAGTCGAGTATTTGTATCAACATTCCAGAGAAATTAGCCGAGATGAAATTTTGCTACAAGATGGACGGATTTTTGACCTCTATTCGGCTCCAGTGGAATCTCCTCAAGGAGATTATTATGGCAAGATTTGGTTTTTCCGCGATATCAGCGATCGCAAAAAAGCAGAGTTAGAACTTTACAATGCTAAAGAAGCAGCCGAAGCAGCTAATCGAGCTAAAAGCGAATTCCTCGCGAGTATGAGCCACGAGCTACGTACACCGCTCAATGCAATCCTCGGTTTTACCCAAGTGATGAACCGAGATTCTGCCCTAGGAAACGAGCAAAAACAGAATTTAGGCATTATCAATCGCAGCGGTGAACATTTGTTGGAGTTAATCAACGACATCCTGGAAATGTCCAAGATCGAAGCGGGTCGAACTACCATTAATGAAAATAGCTTTGATATTTATCGCTTACTGGATAGCTTAGAAGACATGTTGCGTTTAAAAGCTGATACTAAAGGTTTGCAGCTCATATTCGAACGTACGCCTGATGTGCCTCAATATATAAAAACTGACGAGAGTAAATTACGTCAAGTTTTGATTAATCTGGTGGGTAATGCGATTAAATTTACCGCAGAAGGAGGCGTAACCCTGCGCAGTAAAACCATCGACAATTCCCATTTGCTATTTGAAATTGAAGATACGGGACCAGGAATTGATGCCGACGAGATTGATAAATTGTTTGAAGCCTTTGGACAAACGGAAACTGGTCGCAAATCCCAGCAAGGAACGGGATTAGGTTTACCTATTAGTCAAAAATTTGTGCAACTGATGGGAGGAAATATTCGAGTTAGCAGTATTCTCGGTCAGGGAACTATGTTTGCTTTTGATATTGAAATTAGTCTAGCTGACGCGAGTGAAGTTCAGAACAATAAACCTACTCGCAAGGTAATTGGTTTAGCACCTGAACAACCAGAATATCGTATTCTAGCAGTTGACGATCGCCTAGAAAGTCGCCTGTTATTGGTCAAACTATTAACTTCTCTTGGTTTTGCTGTGCGGGAAGCTGCCAATGGACAAGAAGCGATCGCGCAATGGGAAAGTTGGTCACCACATCTGATCTGGATGGATATGCGAATGCCAGTAATGGATGGTTATGAGGCGACGAAACAGATTAAAGCGACAATGAAAGGTCAGGCAACGGTAATTATTGCCCTAACTGCTAGTGCTTTTGAAGAGGAACGCACAGTGGTATTGTCAGCGGGTTGTGATGATTTTATGCGTAAACCTTTTAGGGAAGAAATTCTCTTTGACAAGATGGCAGAACATTTAGGGGTGAAATATATCTATGAAGAAGAATTAGAAAAGTCAAAAGTCAAAAGTCAAGAGTCAAAAGTTGGAGAAGAAGAGTCTTTAGAGGTTTACCTGTCGCAGATGAGCAATGAATGGAGAGAAGAGTTGCATCAAGCTGCTGTTGAATGTAGTGATGACCTAATTCTGGAGCTGAGTGAACAAATTCCCGAAGAGAATGCTCAATTAGCGATCGCGCTTAAAGATTTAGCTAATAACTTTCTCTTCGATCAAATTCTCGATCTCATAGCTAATAATTCCATTGATCAAAGGAATTAGAACTAAAATTTTCGTAATGCTTTCTCCACAGTAAAGATATCAAACCAACTACTGGTGGGTTTCCCATAAATCTGGGGGGTGTAGCCCAAGGCTTGTTTTACTTCTTGATTAGTAACCGAATGCAAAGAGCGTTTTTCAGTTATTGCGATCGCAAAGGCGATCGCTAACCCTTCACCTACAGAAACATTAAACTCGACAATTCTGCCTGCAGTTGTTCCCAAACCACCAAAACCCGAAGCGGGACTTAATACTGAGAGGTTTTCATATTCTATAGGTAAAGTATGTCGAAATCCGTAGTTAAATGTCGGCATGAGAAAGCCTCTAATTTCATGGATGCCCTTTTCGGCAATTTTTTCCCAAAAACCATCAATTCCACCTCTGGCATCTAAATGATAGGAAAAAGTCCCTAAAGCCTCTTCCGCTGGTACTCCTCCATCAGTCATTTTAGTTGCTGTTAAATCATCCAGGGATTGAGCGATTTGTCCGGCTGTTCGAATATAAAGCTCGTCCATAAACTCGATACGTTGGACACCCAAACCACGAAAGAAATCCTCTACTTCCTGGGCAATTTCTCGCATCATGGGGATGGGTTGTGCACCATTATTACTCAATTCTCTAGCTTGAGTAGCATCGACATCGAACAACAAAGCATTTAGACTGAGCCGATTATCCAACACGGCAATGTTAGCGCGATCGAGTATCCCTTTAGATCTTCTTAGATCTAATAACGTTCCTGTACCGCCATGATATGCGCCACTAAACGCTAGCGCCCGCACATCTGCTGAATCGGGAGTAGCTTGGTACATGATCGCTGGTCGATCGTAACTATCGGTTAAAGAACGCTCGAACTCAGCCACTTGTTCGGGATTTTTACCCGTTGCTGTAGCTAACCAATCCTGAGATTGGAGATCGCTTTCATCGAGAAAACGCTTGATTAATTCTAATTCTATTTCTTTTAATTGCTCTATATCTTTGCCGTAAACTTCAAACACCCAACCCACACTGAGAGCACTATCGGGCAAACCTAATTGCGCAAATCCTTTGGAGATCTCTACACCACTCATCTCTGCTAATTTGCCCCCTTGAGTAGCATCGATAAATTGCTTAGCGATCAAAGAACCATTGTTCGCAGTAGTTAAGGAGCAGACTAATTTACCTGCTGTAGTGACAGATCGTAACTTTGCCTTACCAATCAGCTCTATATTCTCTTTCAAGAATAGATTCTCAAATGCTTGAGTTGCTCGAAAACGATCCAGAGCGATCGCTTCTGTACCGGTAAGATCGAGAAATTCTTGATAGAGTTGACTCGAAGCGCCAAAAAAACCTAATTCCCCACGCATATCGCGGGGCACTTGATTGCGATCGAGATAAGCTAACCCACCTCTAACTAAATGTCCGCCGATGCCTTTTGAGGTATCTCCTTCTGTAATTAGGGCAACTTTTGCCGTACCATTTCTCTGCTCTAATTCTCGTTTGACTTTAATCGCTGTCATCACTCCTGGAACTTCATCCCCAAAAACAATGACATCATAATTTTGAGCATTAGTTAATTGAGCATTAGCTTCGAGACAAGAACTATTAGTTTCTTGAGCTAATGCCTTTATTGTGGCAACTTGAACCAAGATCCCCAGAGTCGCGATCGCGTAAATCAGAGAAGAAGTTAGTTGATGCAAATTTTTCACACAATTACTCTTTTACTATAGTGAATTTTACTTTATTCTAGTGAAGTTTAATTGATTATTTCTAGATACTTAAATAAAAATTGTCATTTCAACAGGGGACGGAAATTGTAACCATATTTATCATCAGGGCTCACAACTAATTGAACCAGTTCCACATCGGCTAAGCGATCGCCTGAAGGTAAGAAATTAACAGTACCAGATGCGCCATTAGCTGTAAAAGTAAATTGAGTTAAAGTTTGTTGAACACCAACTCTAGTAGGATTATTCTTAATCGCAGTAATTAAAGCTTGAGTAGCATCATAGGCTAGAGCCGTACGCCAGCCGACTTCTTCTCCCCAAAGAGAGCGAGCACGAGCCAGAAAATCAGATTGAGAAGGGGAAAAAGAAGACCAAGGAGAAGCAACAACCATTCCTAGGGCATTTTCACCCCCAATTTCTCTAGTTTTGGTTTGGAGAACGGCATCTCCCCCCAAAATCGGTAATTTTTGTTGATTGGCGGCGACTACTTCTAATGCCTTATCTAATGTGGGAGTATCGGGAGCTAACATCAGGACTTCTACCCCATTTTTTTCAGCTATTGCCAAACTTTGAATAGCGTCAAAATTAGGGTCACTTAGATCAAAGGTGGTGAAGAAAGATCCTCCTCTTTGGGAAATAGCTTTTACAAACTCTTCTTGCAGTGACTGACTATAAGCACTCTTACTATTAAAAAAGATCGCTGCTCTTTTGGCTTTCAGTTCTTGAACTGCATAATCCACCAATGCTTGAGCCGCAACGGTATCGTTGGGAGCAGTACGGAAAAAATAGGGACTAAAATTCGATAGTTTAACTGAGGTACTAGTAGGCGAAATCGCTACTAATTGCTGCTGTTTATAGGCTTCCCCAGCTACTAAGGCAGCATCGCTCGAAAAAGGACCAATAATCCCCAATATATCGGGATTTTCGCCTAAAAATAAAACTAGTTGCCTAGTTATTTCGGGATTATTACGATCATCAGCGATCGCAATTTTCAAACCGATATCCTTAACCTCTTGATTCCTTTCTGACTGAACTTGAGCAACTCCTCGCAATATTTCCAAGGCATTTACGGTTAAAGAATTAATCGGTACAGAAACCGCAATAGAATGGCTTTTACTCTTACCAATACGAGCATTATTCAGATATATCAGAGCTTCTGGATCGTTAGGATATTCCTGGAGATAGGCGGATAATTTAGTAACGGCAGTGGCAAAATCTCCCGCAGCATATGCTTTTACCCCAGCTTGTTTATCGTCATTAGTTAGCTGGTTAACCAAGATTTTTTCTCCAAAACTGATGTAATCGCCTAAATTAGCAATCTCTGGCGCATCCGTTACCAATGTCAGTAAATCACTATCAGTTGGGATAGTATCATTAGCTGTTGTGCGATTGCAGTTTGGATAACAGTTGGGGGCTAAATCCCGCACTATTGCCATGATCCGCTCAAAACTAGCAGGATTGTCTAGTTTTTGGTACAGTCTCCCTGCCTGTTGATAATCTGCTAATGCTGCCTGGCGATCGCCTAATTCTGAATAGGCACCACCCCGCAAAAAATAAGCGATCGCGAAATTAGAGTCTAATTCAATAGCTCGATTAAAATCTGGCAGCGCCTCGGGGATATTGCCCTGCAACATCTTGGCTGCAGCTTTACCGAGATAGACATTAGGATCATCAGGAGTCAGTTGGGCAGCTTGCTCAAAATCAGCGAGCGCGCCTTGATAGTTTTGCAGATAGAGGGAGATTAAACCACGCTTGCGATAGGGAATAGCGACATCTGGTCTAAGTTCAATAGTTTTATTAAAATCTGCCAGAGCAGCAGCTTGATTGCGTAGATGATAGAAAGCTAGTCCTCGATTATAGTAGGCCAGAGCATTAGCTGGATCGATTTTAATCGCTTGAGTATAGGCTTCAATCGCCGCCACAAATTCATCTTGTTCGCTGAGACTAATCCCGCGATCGAGATATTCTTCTGTAGTCTTAGGTTCTCTAGGTTGAGCATTGATGGGGCTAGTTGATAACGCGATCGCAATCAACAATGCTCCGATGACTTTAGTAATTTTAAGAGTTTGGTCGATCAAGGGTCTTAATCCTGATAAAAATATTGATAATTAATGGTTAACAACTAATAACTAACGACTAACGACTAACGACTGAGTTATTATTTACAAGCTAAATCTACTCTGTTTACAGGATTTATAAATAAAGATTTTAAATCAACCTTCCTTTGCTCAGGAGATTCAGTCCCTATATTCCACAAACTTTCATAAAAGAAAAAAGCCACTCCTGCAAAATTTCTAGCTCTAGCAATACCTACCTGTTGGCGAATACGCTCAAATAATACAGGACGGCCTTTTAATCCTGATAAAATACCAATACTAACAGGAATATTGCCTTTAGCACTAATGATTTCTGGCTTAATAAGTTCGTTAGTAAAACTATTATTGTTATCTCGATATATTTGCATCACCAACTCTTCAATTAATCCCTTCCGTTCCCAGGTTTGCCAGTCTAGGAGAAATGATCTTAAAGAAAATCCTTGAGGGTTAGGAGATAGAGAAACAATTGCTTGAGGATTCGCCTGTTTAATCGCCTGAAATAGTTCTGCTACATAATTAGTGATCTTATCCGCTCGCCACCGAATCCATTGCGGATCTTGAGCATTTCGGGGCGGTAATTTTCCATTATGTTCTTGTTGATAAAGATTTACCGTGTAATCGTCGTAACCCAGTTCAGAAGGATAACCAAAATGATCATCTATCTGAATCCCATCTACATCATAATTACTAACAAGTTCGACGATTAAATCCGTAATAAACTTTTGGACTTCCGGATGCAAAGGATTAAGCCAAACTCGTTCATACATCTTTCCTTCTAACCAGATAGTAGAACCATCTACTCGCTGAGTTAACCATTCAGGATGCAGTTTCGCTAATTCTGAATCAGCAGGAGCCATAAAACCAAACTCAAACCAGGGTATCACTGCCATGCCCTTTTGATGTCCCTGCTCGATTATTTCCTGTAAAACATCTCTTCCCTGCAAGCCTTCTGTCGGATCTAATTCTATACCGATTGCTTGTTTAGCTACTGCCGAAGGATATAGAGTATGACCCCAATTCCAAACTGTCGGATAAAGAGTATTAAAATTTAATTCGGCTAAATTCGCGATCGCATTGGTGGTATTCTCTGGGGAAAATAGTACATCACTATCAATATTGGTTAACCAGACTCCTCTGACTTCTCGCCCCGCGCTTGCGCAGCTCTCCCCGAAGGGGCAGCGGATCTCTTCGAGATCGCGATCACAATTAGCTACTTGAACAGACACAATATTTTTGGTCTCTGGGAATTGCTGTGGTTCAAGAGTCAAACCAGGAGAAACCGTCACGAAAATTAATGTAAAAAAAAAGAGAAAAATAATCCAGAACTTAGCGCCATAAAGTCTGCTAAGCTCTACTAACTTATCTGCATAGGTATCGTATAACCTACTAATGCGATGTTTCATTTGTTATTTAAAGAATTTATTAGATATGATTTTGGTCGATACCAGAAAATAAAGCGATTATAGAAGATAGGAGAGAACAAATCAATATAAAATATCCACTAAAAAGCCTATGGAACCAATAACTCTAACAGCAACGCCGATCAGGCAAAGCCTGGCACTTCGTGGTCAGCCGAAGGCTGGCGCTGCGCGCGCCGCGAAGCGGATCTCTTCGAGATCGCGACTATAATCTTTTCCAAAGCTCTGGAAACAAGTGGCGAGAATTTAGGCGAAGCGGTTTCCCATAAAATTGGTCAATTGTTCAACTTCATTCGCGATAAATTTCAACAAGAAGGTGTAGAAGGTAAACTTCTGAAAGCCCAAGACGATCCCTCTGAGAAGAATAAAGATAGATTTAAGCGAGAATTGGTAGATTTAATGGCAGATGATGCAAATTTTGCCAATCAGCTCAAAACATTAATTGAGGAAATTAAATCAGATGCCAAAGCGAATACGATATTCTTCAAAGGGATGAATATCAAAGGCAATGCCCAATTAGGCAATGTCGCTCTGGAGTCTCAAGGCGGAAGTATGGAAGCGATTACTGATAGTGAAATTGGTGGAGACTTTACAATGGGTGATGTAACTATGACCAACATCAGAAAAAAAGCACTAGGAGAGGAACATCCCAATGTCAAGCAAAGTCTCAATAACCTAGCATTACTCTACCAAGCCCAGGGCAAATACGCAGAAGCAGAACCTCTTTATTTACAAGCATTAGAACTGAATAAAAAACTACTAGGAATAGAACATCCATATGTAGCTACAAATCTCAATAACCTAGCAGCACTCTACCGTTCACAGGGCAGACACACAGAAGCAGAACCTTTTTATATACAAGCATTAGAACTGAATAAAAAACTACTAGGAGCAGAACATCCCAATATTGACGCTCTAGGTAGCTCTGACAATATTCAACAATTTCTGCGATCAGGAAATCACCTTAAAATTGAACTAAAAAGAGTTTAAGATCGGGAGAATATGAATCTCAAGAATAGTAAACAATCCCTCAAGAAAGATTATGTCCTAGCATTGTTAAACACCTACAAACCTTCTCTAAAGAAATTTAAGGTCAAGTCTCTACTGATATTCGGCTCAGTTGCGCGGGATGAAGCTGATGCCGAAAGCGATGTGGATTTACTAGTTGAGTTTGAGCAAACTGTTGGATTGTTCACTTTTGTAAGATTGCAGCGATATTTAGAGACAATTTTGGGTTGTAAAGTCGATTTGGGAACACCCGATTCTCTCAAAGAAGATTTACGAGAAGTAGTTTTACAGGAGGCTATACGTGCCTTCTAGAAACTTGCCAAGACGGATTCGAGACATTTTGGAAATGAGTGCAGAAATTGAATCTTTTATCGCAGGAATGTCTTTTGCCGATTTTGAGCAAGATCCCAAAACGGTGAAAGCAGTTTTGTATAATCTAGCGATTATCGGCGAAGCAGCAGGACAGTCTTTACCAGAGGTAGAATCTTTATATCCAGAAATTCCTTGGGTCGATATGCGCGCGATTCGCAATGTGATAATTCATGAGTATTTTCAGGTAAATTTGAGCATAATTTGGGAAACGATTCAGACAGATTTACCCCCATTGGTACAGCAATTACAAGAACTTTTGGAACAGTTGAATATGAATAACTAAAATTCAATATTTTTTCAGTATGTTTTGAGAATAGATTACTCCGACTACAAAATTGGCGATCGCACTTAGAAAAATAACCAAGCTCTTTAAGATAGAATTGAATCTAGACTTTGATCTGTTATCGGGAAAGCTTCGATTCCCCAAAAAATATCATGGTTTCACTCCCTTCTCCTTTACATTTAGGACTTCACCTTACAGATGAGCAGTTTTGGCAACTATGCCATCAGCATCATGATTTACAATTTGAACGCACTGCCGAGGGAGAATTAATTATTATGTCACCCACTGGGGGATTAACTGGCGACAGAAATTCAGATATTAATTTTCAACTGAGATTATGGAATCGCAACAGCAAACTAGGAAAAGTTTTTGATTCTTCTAGTGGCTTTAAACTTCTTAATGGCGCAGATCGTTCTCCCGATGCTGCTTGGGTAGAATTATCAAGGTGGAATAGTTTAACCCGTCAACAACAGGAACGATTTGTCCCTTTATGTCCAGATTTTGTCATAGAACTAAGGTCGCCTTCTGATCTACTCAAAAACATTCAAGATAAAATGCAAGAATATTTGGATAATGGGGCTAAATTAGGGTGGTTAATCGATCCCAAGCGCCATGTGGTAGAAATTTATCGTCCTGGTAAAGAAGTAGAAATTTTACGCTCTCCAAAGACAATATTCGGGGAAGATGTATTACCTGGATTTAATTTGGATTTGACAGAAATTTTCAATTAAATTCAAAGCAATATGGCTGGATTTATGGCAATTAACCAATCTTCGGTATGATATGGCAATAATCAAGTAATTGTGGAACTGGAACAAAAATCAATAACCAATGAACAATGACCAAGCAAATATTCTCGTTGTTGATGATACCCCAGACAACCTGCGTCTCTTAGGTGCCATACTTACAGATCAGGGTTATCGAGTTCGCAAAGCCCTCAATGGTCAAACTGCTTTGAAAACAGTGCGGACAGTACCACCCGATTTGATTTTGCTCGATATCAATATGCCAGGGATGAATGGTTATGAAGTCTGTCAAGAACTAAAAGCAGATGAGCAAACCAAAGGAATTCCTGTCATTTTTATCAGCGCCTTAGATGATGTTTTAGACAAGGTCAAAGCCTTTAAAGTTGGTGGAGTTGACTATATAACTAAGCCTTTTCAGGGTGAAGAGGTAATCGCCCGCATCGATAATCAACTAACAATTCAGCAACTACAAAAGCAACTTCAGTCACAAAATGACCTGTTGCGTCAGGAGCAAGCCAAGTCGGAAGGCTTATTGCTGAATATTTTGCCCCAGTCAATTGTTGAGCAATTAAAAGAAAAACCAGATTTAATCGCTGAGCAATATGATGAGGCGACCTTTCTGTTTGCCGATATTGTTGGTTTTACAGGTCTTTCCGCTCCAATGCCTCCAGAAGAGGTCGTAAAATTGTTGAATGAGATTTTTTCGACCTTTGACCAGATCGTAGACCGCCAAGGATTAGAGAAAATTAGAACTATCGGCGATTCCTATTTTGTAGCGGGAGGATTACCAATAAGGAGAGCGGATCATGCTGAAGCTGCTGCGGAGATGGCACTGGAAATGCAACAAGCGATCGCTGATTTCCGATGGTCTAACGGCGAATCAATTAAATTACGAGTCGGGATCAATAGTGGAGGTCCAGTAGTAGCAGCAGTAATTGGTATCAAAAAATTTGCTTATGATGTTTGGGGTGATACGGTGAATATTGCCAGCCGTATGGAATCTCAGGGAGTTCCTGGGAAGATTCAAGTGACCGCTGCGACCTATGAAAAATTACGGGATAAATACTTGTTTGAAGAGCGTGGTGCGATCGCAGTAAGAGGGAAGGGCGAGATGACGACTTATTGGTTGCTAGGATCAAAGTCTTAGACTCATTCTGCTTGAATAGCGCTTTCTTAGAGGAATATTTAAGTTTGATGGATGTTTAATTCTATAGACGTTAGCATGATTATTTTTGTAAGAAATGGTATGTTAATAGTCATATATACTTATTGAGCGCCTTGGTATATTGTTCCAGTAGGGACAAAACAAATAGACTTGTTAATACAATTAAAAAATTTATAAGTATTAAAGATGATAAATATAAAACTCAAATTAGCTATTGCTTTCTGTGGCATTGCTATCTCAGTTCTTTCTCCACAAGTTAGCCAAGCCACCACAGTTGAGCAAGAGATTGAAAAAACTGGTGTTCTAAAAGTTGGTATTAGAGAAGATTCTCCTCTGTTTGGATTTGGCGGCGAAAAGACTGGATACTGTAATGATTTTGCTAATTCCCTGGCAGAAAACCTGAGTCAAAAACTAGGGAAAACTATCAAGACAGAGATAGTAAAGTCAACAACTCAAAACCGCTGGGATCTGGTGCAAGATGGCACTGTACATCTTGAATGCGGACCGAATACGATTACGGTTGAGCGAGAACAAGAATACGGAATTAAATTTTCCAAGCCCTTTTTTGTCACCGCAACCCAAGTATTTGTCAAAGCAGAAGCAACAGAAAAAACTTTGCAAACTGGAACCATTGGCATCATTAAAGGTACTACTAATGAACAAGAGTTTCGATTAGTCTATCCTGACGAGCAAATTGACGACTCTTTTGAACGTAGAAGTCAAGGGATAGCGGCTGTTCAACTTCAGGAAATTGATGGATTTGCTAGTGATGGCATTCTTTTGGAAGGAACAGCCTCAATTCTGGAAATAAATCCCGAAAAATACACTTTGGTCACACCTCTAGTCGGTAACCGTCCCCTTTGTGCGGCTTATGGCATGATTCTTCCTGAAGGGACAAAAAATTCCCAGTGGCATAACACAGTTAACTCTTGGATTGCAAAAAGTGGTCAAGGAGACAAGATTTGGGAGAATTGGTTTAAAGAATTTTTACCCTATATAGGAGAAGTTCTTGATGCTTGTCAAACGGGTCAGCCAAACAACGAGAATATCCAAGAACAGACCCAATTTGAAACCTTGTAATTTTATCTATTCACATAGAAAACAACAAGAATTAGTTTTTACATTCCTGTTTTCGGAGAATTTGACCGCTCAGTTGATTCTTTAGCGGTTTTTGCAGAAGAAGGAACCATTACTCCAGAGTTTAAAGTTTACTTGTGGTATGTTCCTGAAAGGCGATCGCAAATTGTTAATTAATCTGATTTTTGATTTTCATTTAGCTTCTGGCGCAATTGCCGAATAGCTGTGCTAGTATTGCGATTCTCTGCAACTTTAAAACAGTCCGCAATCAAATTTAAAACATCTAAATCTGGGAAATAGCGACTGAAATTCTTTACTAGATAGCTGTTATTTTCTAAATGATAAATAGTCACTTGCTCGCTTTTAAATAACCAAACTTCAGGTACTTTATAGGCTAAATAATCATTAACATCTGTATAGCTAGTAATATCAATTTCAATTACTAAATCTGGTGCTGGTTCAACTTCCCAATTAATTCTTTTTTTTCCAGAAGCTGCTTGCCAATTATCAATATAAAAACAGTAATCTGGTTCAATACCGCTTCTTTGAGGCAATTTCATCGTCACAGGAGTAAAGGCTTCATAGTCTTTTTCCAAATAATCAAGTATGCTTGTAACGACATTAGCAATTATATGAACGTTTCGTCCATGTTCGGGTAAAGGACTCATGAACCAAATTTCTCCAGGACGATATTTTAAACGAGGAATAGATTTATCTCCTAATTGCTGATTTAGAGCCTCATAATCATCCCAACTGCCAAGTATTTGAAATACCGATCCTGGTGGTATTTCAATCTTTTCTGGAGAAATAACGGCAAACATGTAACTTTTAACTTTTAAGGTTGCTTATGATTGTATTTTATTTCATTTAAGCCCTAACTTCTGCTTTTGAAAGATTTGAAAAAGTTGCACAAGTAGTTAGATATTAACAATTATTCTTTGCTATCTGATTCTTTTTCTGTATCGATTTCGGGAACAAAATCAGGACGTTGCGAATTTTCCCAACCAGCAGGACGCTTTGAATTATACCAAGCAAATGAACCAATAACCACAGCAGCAATAAAGCCAACTACATATACTGCAACGAAATAGACGGGAAACTGATTGCCTGTTGCAGCGACTTCCATGAGTAAAGACATGGGATAAACTCTCCTTAACTTAACTTAACATTAAGTATCTTAGCAAAAATTTATAGAGTATAAATTTTTTAATTTATTGTACAAAGCTACCTACAATCGAAAATTCTTTACAGACCAACGATTTAAACTACTAAAAACAAAGAGGACGACTATCCCTACTATTTTGAGTAGCCAGGGTGCTACTATTAAGTTAAGAAGCAGAAAACCCACAGCAGTAAAAGCCATAGCTGCCTTAAAGACATCATCTTCTATTTTGCTGCTAAGATAAAATGCAGCGATCGCAATACCTAAGCTGCTTAAAGAAAGCGTAAGCATCAACTATTCCTCTTTATATTTGGGATTAATTATTTTATATTCAGTTATTTTATAGCGAATCATACTTAAAAGAAAATGAAAAGTGATGATTTCCTAGGCGATCGATTCAAAGGCAGTACCTTGATCGATAAAGATTGATGAAAGATTAGGATCTCCATTAATCCCTGCGGATTCAGAAGGTCCAGCATAGAGAAAAGTACCATTTTCTAAGTTTTGAAAACGATTAAATTCTACACCTTGACCTGCACCAACGCCAAACAGATAAAATTCGGGAATATCGATTCCTTGAGCATCCAAACCTTCTGCTTGCCATTTATCTCTTTGAGCAGAATTTTCGGCGAAGATGGCATTATATTCTGCTGTACTTACAAAGAGAAAAGTCCCAGGTACATCGATACTTTTTAAACGGAAAAAAGGTGCCAGATCATCTCCAGGTTCGGTACTAGCAGTAAAAGCAGGATTCCCATTACCTTCTAATTCAAAAGTTTGATTAAAATCGGGATTAGCTAAAATAGCATCTCTTTCTTCTGCACCGACAAATAAATAAGTTCCTGTACTAAAAGTTCTATTTCTAAAACGGAATAATTGAATAGTATTGAGATCGGTTCTACCGACAACTTGGACGCTACCATCATCAAAATTACTCTCTTCAAAAGTAAGTTCTTGATCGTTAACGCTAATACTTGCTGTTTGCAGATCAATATTCGCAACAGAATTCAAACTAGCTGTAGAACTTATTTGGAAATCAATTTCGAGAATAGTTCCAGAACTTCCTGCTGAGGGAGGATCTCCTGGATTAGTTAAAACAATTACAACTTCTCCTGTATCTTCATTAACATTAGCTACTGGGTTGACAGTTGCTCGATCGCCTTCGCTATTATTCAACAGCCAATTACTACTAATTCCTGCTCTTCTAATACCTTCATTAGAAATAGTAGTAGGATTGGGGTCTGGAATATCAAGAATTGTGGTGTCATAAACTAGAGAAATTTGGATAGAACCTACTGCTTCGGCATCACTAATAGCAATGGGAACCGTTACTATATTTTCCCGTGAGCCAGTAAAGTTATCAATAGTTAAGACAATTTCATTAGAACTAGCATTAGTTAGAATTTCTCGTGAAATAAATGTTGAGTTCTGTTCTAATTCTGTGGGGGAACCTCTATCTTCTAAAGTAGGAGATGAACTAGGATTTCTTAGTTCCTCTAATGGTTTCTCAAGCTCGAATAATTCGTCTCTATTCATGGTGGGGCTTTAAACGATGACACCGTTTTTAGGGTACCCATCATGTTTTTTAAAATTGCTATTTGAATCAAGAACTATAGAAATATCAGCTTATTAGATTGCGGGAAAGCAAACGGTAAAAGTACTTCCCTCGCTAAGTTGGGAACGAACAGTAATTTTACCTCCCATTCCTTCGACTAAGGTTTTGACAATGGATAATCCTAAACCTGTTCCTCCTGCGCGATTGCGAGATTCATCAATCCGATAGAAACGTTCAAAAATACGAGGTTGTTGTTGCAACCGAATCCCGACTCCACGATCGCATACTGCAATCACCGCATCATTACTTTTGGAACATAACTTGAGTTTGACTGTGATCTTAGTCTCTGGTTCCGAATATTTAACGGCATTGTCAATTAGATTAAGCAACACTTGTTTGAGACGATTAAGATCGGCTTCGATCGCGATTAATTGCTGGGGAGATTCGATCTTAATCTGGCGATCGCAATATTGTTGTGCCATCTCCGCAACATCAACTATCAGATCATTGAGTATGATTTTTTCATTTTGGAAATGGATCGCGCCACTATCGGCTCTAGCTAAATCTAGTAAATCCTTTAATAGTTGGACTGTGCGATCTGCTTCAGAAGATGCTGTAGTTAAAGCTTCCCGCTGGATATCAGTTAAATTTTGACCGCGTCGCAAAGTACTTTGGAGATAACCAGAAATAATAGTTAAAGGAGTGCGCAATTCGTGAGAAACATTACTGAGAAGTTGTCTTTGATGCTCCCAAGATTGACCAAGCCGTTCTAACATTTGCTCGAATGTATCGGCTAATTCTCTGACTTCGCTGGGTGCTTTATCGAGGTGAATCTGAGCCTCGTTGAGTTTATCGGCAGAAATATTAGAAGTAATCTGACTAATGCGCTTTAAAGGCTTCATAGAGCGATTGATATAAAAGGCGATCGTAATCGTCATAGCCGCGATCGCAATTAGAGTGGCAATACTCAAACTACGAATCAGATTCAAAAACATGATCTGATCGCTAGTAATATCCTGCGCAATATAAAATTGTCCGAGATCGACTCCTTTTACTTTTAAAGGAGAAGCACATAACAGCCAATAGGAGCCTTTTAAATCTTGAACTTGAGGAATCGGTGGCACATTTGTTAAAGATAAGAGGTTTTTCGCGATCGCCTCATCCTCTAACTTAGACGATTTGGCAGTAACAATCCTATTCTTATTTTTGACCCAGAGTATTTTATTCTCATCAGAAAGATTATCGATCGCCTTTTGTGCTCCCATTTCCCAAGAAACCATATCACTATAGATTTCCACATCATGGGGAAAGCGTTCGGCGATATATACGATATTTTCCTTATGAGTAGACACTAAGATCTGCTGCATTCGCATACTAGTCCAAGCTGCTAATCCTCCTAAGCCAACAGCTGAAACAGCTGCAATACCAAAGGTGAGACGAACTTTAAGGGACGTGGGATCGAATTTATAGGAAGGAAATTTCATTCAATATATGAGCTAGCTTAAAAGAAAAGATTTTATACTGACTCTATTGTTGCCGACTATTCTTAAAAATGTCTGATAAAGTCCTGGGAATTAATTAGACTTGTCTGAAAAATAAATTCATGAGAAAAAAGCCCTAAAGGATTTCCTAATCCTAAAGGATACCGCTGCCCCTTCGGGTAGGCTGCATCTACATCTCGATCATAATGAACCTCAAAATTTATCTTTTATACCCTCTGTCAAAAAAAATGGTGACTACGGTAATCGAGTCTGTATTTGGATTATAGACTACGCTACTTGGTGATTCCGAAAACTTAGTTACTCGGAGTTTTTCTGAAAAAGAAGATTTCGCGATCGCCTTTAAGTCAGAAAAAGCGATCGCGTTTTTGTATTACTTTTCGGTCATAAAAATGTATGCCCATAATGCGATCGCCAAAATCCAAGAAGGAGCTCCTAAAGTAGCGAGTAAAGCCATGATTTCTACAACAAGGATTAATTCTTCCATAATTTACTAAATTGAACTCGATATAATTTATGTTCAATTGAGCTTGTTCAGCTTTCAGGCGAAGAAATTCCTAAGTTTTGGTTAATTTTTGTACAACTTTTGATTGGTTAATTTTTGTACAACTTTTGATTGATGTTAGTACAACTTATGTTTAATAAAATTAGTCACTAAATTACTATTCAAAAACTTCTTACTGTTGCAATGTCTCGTTCTCTAAAAGTTGCTGCGGAATATATTAAAAAAGCGAAAAATGCTCTGAAAAGAAATGGATATCCCAGTCAGAAAGCATTAGCAGAAGAGACTGGGATATCTCGCGGGACTATTAGTAAGTTTTTAAACGGAAAAGCGATCGATTATCTTAATTTTGTCGAAATTTGTGAAAAAATGGGTTTAGATTGGCAAGAAATTAATGATTTAAAAGATGAGTTCCCAGAAGTTGTTACTGAAGAAACGTTAAATATAACAGAAGAATCTTCTCAATCTCCTCAAGAAAGCTGCAAAGCAAAAGATTTAGCAGAACAAATGCGGGGCTGGTTTAAGGCTCTGAATTATCACTTTGAAGATTATCAAGTTTGGGATGAAAATTACTTTGAATGGATTATTAACGTTCCTGGAAGAAGGAGATACGACAGGATTTTAGTTCGGGGTGTTGCTGGAGAAGCTAGCATCAAGGATTTTCTAGCATTAAGTAAGTTGGTAATGGAACATCGTACCGATGAAGGTTGGTTGGTGGCATTGCGTCGAGTTAGTGATGCGGTTCGTCGAGAACAGAAAAAATCAGAAGCAAGCAATATTTACTGTTATACCTTTGACGAACTTTTAGATGATGTAGCGCAGTTTGATGGTTATATCCAATGGCTGACAGAGGAGATTCAACGCAGAAAGATTGATACTCAATATGTACCTCTGGCTTGTACAAAAGATGAATTTGACTCAGAAACCAAGCAAAAGCTAGGGACAAGTAAATATGATGAGATTGAAGGCTATACCGAGACATGGTTAGCAGATGACACCAAAGAACATCTTTCAGTATTAGGAGAATTTGGTACCGGAAAAACTTGGTTTGCTTTTCACTATGCTTGGATTGCCTTACAGGAATATCTCAAAGCTAAGAAAAAGGGGGTTGAACGCCCTCGTTTGCCATTGGTGATTCCCTTGCGAGATTATGCTAAAGCTGTCAGTGTGGAATCTTTGTTTTCCGAATTCTTTTTCCGCAAACATGAAATACCCTTACCTGGCTATTCAGCGTTTGAACAGTTGAACCGTATGGGTAAGTTTCTGCTAATTTTTGATGGTTTCGATGAAATGGCAGCCAGAATAGACAAACAAGCCATGATCGATAATTTTTGGCAACTGGCGCGGGTGATTGTTCCTGGAGCAAAGGCAATTTTAACTTGTCGTACTGAACATTTTCCTGAAGCCAAGGAAGGACGTAGTTTACTGAATGCTGAGTTACAAGCTTCGATTTCAGCATTGACTGGTGAACCTCCGCAGTTTGAAGTTTTAGAGTTAGAGAAGTTTAATCAAGAGCAAATTCAAGCAGTTTTGGCAAAACAGGATGTTAAACCAAATACGATTGAGCAGGTCATGGGAAACCAAGAGTTATTAGATTTAGCTCGTCGTCCTATCATGGTTGATTTGATTGTCGAAGCTTTGCCAGATATTGAACAAGGCAAACCTGTAGATATTTCGCGTATCTATCTTTATGCAGTGACGCGGAAAATGAATCGGGATATTAAGTAAGACCCAGCGTACTTTTACTTCTTTAGCTGAGAAGCTTTATTTTCTCTGTGAGCTGTCCTGGGAAATGATCTCTACCAATACCATGAGTCTCAATTACCGTTTATTTCCTGAGAGGATTCGTCGTTGCTTTGGGGACGAGGTAGCCGAAGCCAAAGAATTAGATCATTGGCATTATGACATGATGGGACAAACTATTTTGGTACGTAACTCAGAAGGAGATTATAGTCCAGCTCATCGTTCTTTTTTAGAGTTTTTTGTCGCTTATAAGTTTGCAGCGGAATTAGGCATTTTAGCCGAAGATTTTGCCGCTATCGCAGAGATACCTAAGTTTCAAGAGAAACTAGATTTAGCAGATACCTTTGGCAAACAACCCCTAGCAAAAGCAGTCCAAGATCTGATTTTACCGATGATCACCAAAGGAGAAGCAACTAAACAACGATTATTAGAAATAATAAAGACTACTAAAGGACAAACTGAAGAGCAAGTTGGTTATTTAGGCGGGAATGGGATAAATCTACTCCTACCATTGCAGGGAAATTTATTAACGAACGAAAATTTAGCAGGAACCTTGATTAAAGGGGGAAATTTTACTGAAGCCTATTTAAGAGAAATTAATTTAACAGAAGCAAATTTAAAAAATTGTATATTTGCTAAACAATATTTTGGCAAAGTTTATTCCTTAGCTTGGCATCCTCAAAAATCAATTTTAGCTACAGGTCATAATAATTCAATAGTAAGAATCTGGGAAGGAGATACAGGAAGAGAGTTGATGACTCTGAGAGGTCATAATGCTATTATTAGGTCAGTAGCTTGGAGCAGTGATGGGTTGTCTCTTACTTCTGCTAGTGATGATAAGACGATAAAAATCTGGAATTGGGGGAGCGGAGAATGCATTCAAACTTTAACAGGTCATAAACGTGGTGTCACATCAGTATCCTGGAGTAGTGATGGGTTAGCTGTCGCTAGTGCGAGTTGGGATCAAACGATAAAAATCTGGAATTGTGAGAGCGGAGAATGCATTCAAACTTTAACAGGTCATAAAAGTGGCGTCACATCAGTATCCTGGAGTAGTGATGGGTTAGCTGTCGCTAGTGCGAGTTGGGATCAAACGATAAAAATCTGGAATCGTGAGAGCGGAGGATGCATTCAAACTTTAACAGGTCATAAAAGTGGCGTCACATCAGTATCCTGGAGTAGTGATGCTCAATCTCTTGCTACTTCTAGTGAGGATAGAACTATAAAAATCTGGAATTGTGAGAGCGGAGAATGTATTCAAACTTTAACAGGTCACAATAGCGTTGTCAGATCAGTATCCTGGAGCAGTAATGGTCAAGCTCTCGCTAGTACGAGTTGGAATCAAACGATAAAAATCTGGAATTGTAAGAGCGGAGAATGCATTCAGACTCTAAAAGGTCACAAAGACGGTTTAGTGTCAGTAGCCTGGAGTAGTGATGGTCAAGCTTTAGCTTCTGCTAGCAATGATAGGACGATAAAAATCTGGAATTGGGAAAGCGGTCAATGTCTTCAAACTTTAACAGGTTATAAAAGTGGTGTTGCATCAGTAGCCTGGAGTAGTGATGGTCAAGCTTTAGCTTCTGCTAGCGATGATAAGACGATAAAAATCTGGAATCGTGAAAGTGGTAAATGCATCCAGACTCTAACAGGTCATAACAGTGGTGTCACATCAGTAGCTTGGAGTAGTGATGGTCAAGCTTTAGCTTCTGCTAGTGATGATAAAACGATAAAAATTTGGAATCGTGAAAGCGGTGAATGTGTCCAGACTCTAATTGGTCATAACAATGGTGTCAGATCAGTAGCCTGGAGTAGTGATGGTCAAGCTTTAGCTTCTGCTAGCGATGATAAGACGATAAAAATCTGGAGTCGTGAAAGTGGTAAATGCATCCAGACTCTAACTGGTCATAAACGCGGTGTCAGATCAGTAGCCTGGAGTAGTGATGATCAAGCTTTAGCTTCTGCTAGTATTGATCAAACTATAAAAATCTGGAATCGTGAAAGCGGTGAATGCATCCAGACTCTAAGTGAACATGATCATTATGTTTTATCAGTAGCCTGGAGTAGTGATGATCAAGCTCTCGCTTCTGCTAGTGTTGATCAAACTATAAAAATCTGGAATTGGAAAAGCGGTGAATGCATCCAGACTCTAACAGGTCATTATAGTTGGATTGAATCATTAGCTTGGAGGAGTGATGACCAAGCTCTCGCCTCTGGTAGTTTTGACGAAACAATTAAAATCTGGAATACTTCAACTAGTCAATGTTTGGCTACATTGGATAATCGCATTTATGCAGGAACCAATATTACAGGAGCTACTGGTTTAACAAAAGCACAAAGAGCTACTTTGTTAGCATTAGGAGCATTTGACAATGGTGAGTAAAGTTTTATGATTTATTTTCTCTAGCCTGACGGAACTTATCGCGTAATCTGGCAAATACTATTTCTCCATCAATACCTTCTCCCCTTTCAATTTCTGCAATAGCAACATCAACTTTGTCACGAGTTTCTTTGACCCATTCGTCATATTCAGATTGTAGGTTCCCAAAAACTTGAAACATTGTGTCAACTACTTCTTCAGGAGAATTATACTTTCCACTAGCGACTTGTTCCTCAATAAACTTTTCCTGTTCTGGTTTTAATTTAATTCCCATTTTCTAATACTCTTCTTTCCGACATAAATAATTTTAGTATGAAGTTACCCGCGATCGCCCAATAACTTCTTTAATTCATTATCTAAAAGCGATCGCATTTTTTAGTTAGGATATTCTCAATTTTGCATATAAGTTTAACGCGAATTTCCCTGAGCGAGTTGCTCTTAAATCTTTAACGATGTTAATCATTTCTTGAGAAATTTCGTCACTTTGCGATGGATATATAGGATGATTTTTAGGTCGTAATAGAGGTGCAGCCAAAGCAGCAAAACTAATGTCAGCTGCTGATATTTTGTTTTCTACTAAATATTTCTTATCTGGTGCTAATTTTTCATCAACTATATTGAAAATATTTTTAATTGTTTGTAAGGCAATATCTTTTTGAGTTTCATTAACTTGATATGTCTCCTTAATCATTTTTATGACTATGGGATAGGAAATAATAGATCCTATTTTTTCATGCCAGGAAGCTCCTTGTGACCACATAAAAGGTATTTTCCAGGAATTTTGTAAAGCAAAATAATATCCTAAACATCTAGTTGCAACTCCTAGTTGACTATCAAATAATTCCTCTAATTCTTCTACTTGTAAGCGTAATTCAATATCATTTGGATAGAGTTTTTTATCATCTGAAGCAATAGTATTGAGATACTGTAAAATCTCTGTAGAATCACAATAATTTTGCTCCTTAGTTACTAAAATAGGTACAGTCATTCCTCCATACTTTTTGGTATAAAAACGATGAAAAGGTGGTGCATGATGTTCTTCCGTATAATCAACATTGAGATAATCTAATGCCCAGCGTACTTTTTCACAATAGTGACTAATATTGATTGTAATAAGTTTCATGGTTAGTTGTTAATTGTTAGTTGTTAATAATTGATCGGTAAAAGTCCTTAACTCTTAGGTATGTTCTAAGAAATATTATTCCTGGTAGGGTGGGCAATATTCATGTACAAGTACTTCAGTGAGTTAAAAATTAGTTTTGCCCACCCTACTTTTAGAGATAGTTGTAATTTTAGAAACCGATCGGTCTTTAAAATTACAAAAAAAATTGAGTCTGTTTAATTAGCTGCAATCATCAAGATAATTATGTAAATAATCAACAGCTCTTTTTAGACAACTAGGATCTTGATAAAGTTTGCTCATCATAATAGCTCCTTCAATAGTAGAAATGAGAATAGTTGCTATTAAATCAGGTTCGATATCCGATCGCATTTCTCCTTTTTTGATTCCCTTCTCAACAATTTTGATAATCAAATTGCGCCAAAAATCCATTGCTTGCCTCGCGCGATCGCGTAATTTAGGATGAGTATCATCACTTTCGATCGCTGTATTCAGAATTGGACAACCACCAGGAATCGGCGGATGATCGATATAGTCTAAATAGACTGACGACATGGCTTTAAGTTTGGCGATCGCATTTTGCTCTTGTTTGATCCTTTCCCACAGTATTTGACGCACTAAACTAAAAGCATAATCAAAAGCTTGTAAAGCCAGTTCATCCTTACTTGGAAAATGATTGTAGATTCCTCCTTTCTTTAAACCAGTAGCTTGCATAATATCGGCGATCGATGAACCCGCATAACCCTTTTGATTAAACAATTCCGCAGCTTGACGAATAATATTAGCTTTAGTGTGTTGGGCTTTAGACATGGGTTCCTTGATTAAGACCGAGTGGTCTTTTTTATTATACACAGATCTCCCGCCAAGACAAACAAGAAAAAGTTATAAATGCAATTAGTTTGAAATAATCAACTTTTAATTAAGTTACTATTCATTACTAAATTGAAATTAGATGAGAATTTATTATAAATACAGAGATTAAACAAGCTAGTATTTATTACAGTTTTAATATATTTTTTGGCTAATTATCAAGGCTTTGAAGGCTTAAACATAGTTTTAGTAATTTATATTTGATACTATTATCAGAAATTATTATCATTTAAAATTTTCTAAAATTATTGAGAATAATTAGCATAAATAGTAAGATGGTAACTTGCAATCAAATTACAAGTGAGCACGAACTACTAATTACAATGAGAAAAATCTCCCGACGATTTCTTTTAGGTACTGGTACAGCTACGGCGGTAGTAGGTTTAAGCCAGTTAAGCACAACAAAAAAAGTCCTCAGTCAAGATCAAGAAATTAATATCTATTCTTCTCGTCACTACAATACAGATGACCAGCTATATAGTGACTTTACTAATCAGACAGGAATTAAAATTAATCTTATAGAAGGTAAAAGCGACGAACTTATTGAACGTATTAAAAGTGAGGGAGCCAATAGCCCCGCAGACATTCTCATTACTGTTGATGCTGGTCGTTTATGGCGTGCCGAACAAGCGGGGATCTTTACACCCATAGACTCTCAAATTTTAAAAGACAAAATTCCCGCAAATCTACGTCATCCAGAAGATCTCTGGTTTGGCTTTACCAAAAGAGCGCGGGTAATTATGTATAACAAAGATACAGTCGATCCTGGCGATCTATCCACCTATGAAGACTTAACTAATCCTAAGTGGAAAGGCAAAATCGCGATTCGCTCTTCAGGAAATATCTATAATCAGTCTTTAATTGCTGGTCTGATTGAAGTCTTAGGAGAACAAGCTACCGAAGGCTGGTGTAAAGGCTTGGTGGCAAACTTTGCTCGTCCACCCCAAGGAAATGATCGGGCGCAAATCGAAGCAGCTGCATCAGGATTAGCAGATATTGCGATCGCCAATACCTATTATTTACCTCGCTATGCCAAAGATGAAGACCCAGCTAAACAAGCTATTTTCGATAAAATTGGCGTATTTTTCCCCAATCAGAGCGATCGTGGGACACACGTCAATATTAGTGGTGTCGGTGTGACTAAATATGCTCCGAATAAAGAAGGTGCGATTAAATTTGTTGAGTTTTTAACTACTCCTGTGGCGCAAACTTTCTTTGCTCAAGGCAATAATGAATATCCTGTAGTTCCTGGGACTCCTATCGATCCTGTAGTAGCGAGTTTCGGTGAATTTAAAGAGGATACTACTAATGTAGTTGCCTATGGTTCTAATAATGCCAAAGCAGTACAAATTATGGATCGAGCAGGTTGGAAATAACCTCAATTATTCCTATTGGGATAAATTTTGGACTGCGAATATTTACGACCACGATCTAAAAAAGCGCCCCTCAATTAAGAGAGACGCTTTTTCATTTAGACTTTATTGCTGTGCAATCAAAGAATTAACCATTGATAGCAGGAGCAGTTAAAGCAACAGGAGCGGATTCACCAGCAGCTAAGTCTAAGGGGAAGTTGTGCGCATTACGCTCGTGCATTACTTCGAAACCTAAGTTAGCTCTGTTTAAGATATCAGCCCAAGTTCCCACTACACGACCTTGAGAGTCGATGATGGATTGGTTGAAGTTGAATCCGTTGAGGTTGAATGCCATGGTGGAGACACCCATTGCTGTGAACCAGATTCCAATCACGGGCCAGGCACCTAAGAAGAAGTCCAAGGAACGTGAGTTGTCGAAAGATGCATATTGGAAGATTAGACGTCCAAAATATCCGTGTGCTGCAACGATGTTGTAAGTTTCTTCTTCTTGAC
>JAAUXX010021236.1_pt1 | contig 26835 bp, 25 predicted proteins | sample 7278111 | NCBI WGS metagenome assembly JAAUXX01 (sample SAMN14350116, study PRJNA611818) | marine sediment metagenome | isolation source: surface marine sediment (1.8m) | place: French Polynesia: Moorea | collected 2018-08
AGATGGAGATTATATTGTCACCGCATCTGATGATCGAACAGCGAAAATCTGGCAGAGAACAGAAGTCGTAGTAGCGACTATGAGAGGGATTCATTTTATGGACTATAATGACCCAGTTAGTCCAGATGGAGATTATATTGTCACCGCATCAAGGGATAAAACAGCGAAAATCTGGAATTTAGATATAGATTTTCTCCTTTCCCAAACCTGCCAAGAAATAGAAGACTATCTCAAACATAATCCCGATGCGGCAAAGGATCGCGAGTTATGTGATGGTGTAGAGAAAGTTGATTTTTAGCGTTTTCTGATTCCTGTCATAAAAATCCAATTTTAACCCACATCCATCAGCCACACAGATGAAATACGTCAGAAATAGTTATTGAAAAGAGATGCAATTCAAAAAGTGTAGGCGGAGTTGAACGGTTAGCCGATCAAAATCCCCAAGGGCTTCTACTCCAAATCTTCTCAAGCTTATCTTTACACGATTTGTAATCTTGATGCGATTGACATCCTCCCGCCGTTAACCGCTTGGGCGGTATAACGGGGGATTCCTAAACCTCACGATTTAGGTTTCTGTTTCTTTCTTCCTTTGGAAGTTTTTCGCAACTGCCCTTTAGAACTATGTCTATCAGGTCTTATGTCCGCTCCACAGACAGAAACTGCGAGTCCCGCAGCCAAAATATTTTTTCCAGCATTGATGTCTCTATCAATGCCTGTAGTTCCACAGCTAGGACAATCCCAAGTACGGATATCCAAAGGCATTTTTTCAACTACAAACCCACAATGGTAACATCGTTTACTGCTAGGGAAAAAACGGTCAATCTTGACCAATTGTCGCCCGTACCATTCACATTTATATTCCAGTTGCGCTCGCATTTCACCCCAAGCAGCATCGCTGATACTTCGGGCAAGCTTATGGTTTTTAACCATGTTCCTGACAGAAAGGTCTTCAATAGCTATCAGGCTATTGTTTCTGACCAAGTCAGTTGTCAACTTGTGCAGAAAATCAGTACGAGCATCTTTGATTTTGGCGTGGATTTTAGCTACCTTGAGTCTCGCTTTATGTCGGTTACTAGAGCCTTTGGTTTTCCGACTCAGTTCCTTTTGCGCTCTCCGAAGCTCTTGATACAGCCGATTAAAATGCTTGGGATTGGCTATTTTCTCACCATCGCTGGTACTAATCAGACTGGTTACGCCAGCGTCAATACCAACTTGTTTTTTAATTGGTGGCAGTGTTTCAATAGTATAGTCATCTATCAACAACGAGACAAACCATCGTCCAGATGGTTCGAGCTTGACCGTAACAGTAGACGGGCTACAACCAGTTGGGAGATATCTAGACCAAACTATATTCAGTGGTTCTTGGCACTTAGCCAACCAAATTTTACCATCTCGGTATTTAAAAGCCGACTTAGTAAACTCAGCCGAACCACCATTGCGCTTTTTCTTAAACCGAGGATATTTAGCTCTTTTCCCCCAGAAGTTAGCAAACGCTTTTTGCAGGTGTCTAAGGCACTGCTGCAAAGGTACACAGCTAACCTCGTTGAGAAAATCAAGCTCTTCAACTTTCTTCCAACTGGTCAAAAGACTAGAAGTCTCTTTATACTGAATCCTTTCTTGTCTTTCATACCAAGCGATTGTTCTAGTAGCCAAAGCTTTGTTATAGACCAAACGCACGCACCCCATTGTCCGTCGCAAGAGACTTTCTTGCTCGTCAGTTGGGTAAAAGCGATATTTGTAGGCACGTAGGCTCATGCCTCACATTATATCATATTAAATGTAAACCCGATGATTAGAGGCTGGCAGGAGACTCCCGACTAGACCGCTTCGGGCGGTTAGCGGGAGTCTCCTGCCAGAAGAAAGATGAGCGAAAGATTTTTTAAGTATTTTTAGTCATTACCCAATCAGATTTTGAGAATTTATTGGCAGATATTACACAAAATATTCACTAATTAATAAGAACATTGAGAGATATGTAAGATTTCTTGAAATAGCTGTGATTAGTAAAAAAATACTAACTGGTGCTGAATACATCTCTCTTGGACTATCAGCAGTGGGAACTATCGTAGCTGCCAATACGGGTCAGATAGCCTTTGCTACATCTCCTTTAATATTTTCTTTATTTCTCAATGTAGTCAATAGACAAGAACTAGCTAAACGTACTCATAATATTAGTCACCAAATTGCTTCAGTAGATAATAGTGAAAAGATCAGACAAGATTATCGACAAGGTTTTATCGAACTCAGACAACAAATTGAGACTATTCAAAATAATTTCCCTCAACTTAATAATATTAATTACTCTAATGAAAAAGATGAGTCAATCGTTTTAATCAAAGAAAAGTTAAATACTATCGATCGGCAGTTTAAGAGAATAGATAAAACTATTAATCAATCAGTTAAACGACAGGAATTAGAACTAAATTTAACTAATCTATATCAAGCATTAGCTCAACAATTTAATTTTGTTAGCCATGAAGATTTAGAGCAAAAAATAAATACCGTTTCCGAAAAAATTGCCAATGAATTATATATTCATTTAGAGCGACAGATAGAAAAAATAAATTATATTATCCAAGATACTCGACCCGAATATAAATTAGTAATCGACCGCCGAGGAAGTCGTGACATCTTATTAAAGACCATAAAAGAAGCTCAAGAAAGAATCATTTTAGTTTGTCCTTGGATTACTTCTTATGGTGCTAGTGATGAAGTAATAAAATATTGTCGAGATTTTCTTGAATCTGGTGGGCGTATAGATATGGGATGGGGTCACTTAAAAGATATTAAACAAATAGAACACATTCCAATCAGTCGTAATGAATTTCTTGAAATTGCCAAAAATGAGGGGAATAATTGGGCTTATAGTCAAATAGAAAAATTTATTGAATTAGAACAAAGTTATCAAAAATGTAATCTTAAGTTACTAGGAACTCATGAGAAGTTTTTAGTCTGCGATCGCTCTTTTGCTATGATTGGTAGTCATAATTTTCTCACTTCTGATTGTTATAGTTCAGAACGAGAATTAGGTTTGATCACCAAAGATAAAAATATCATCGAAGATTTTATTAAAAGGTTTGAAGATGCGACTAATTTAGACAATAAAGATAGCTTGAACCACAAAAAACATACTCGAAAAATTTCTGTTCGACGAAGCGATCGCCCGATAAAAAAAACAGTCACCATACAAGCAACTGGGTTGAGGACTAGTTTACATGACTAGCATTCGTTTATAAGTTCCAATACTTATCTAGTTCTGCCGAAGAAATTTTCTCGTCATATAATCTATTCCTGCTTCTTTCGATCGCCTGGGCAATAGCTTTTTCTTCTGAATCGTAGTAGATTGATGTTTCGGTTGGCTCGTAGGAGATGCTCGCTGTGGATATTTCGAGGGCGATAACGATCGCGTCTGCCCCATCTGGCGATCTTTTTAGTCTTGCTCTAGTCTTATCTTTAGGCTCGCAGAGTATTTGTTTTTCCGTGTTGGTATTGTAGCGAATTGCTGATAGCTCTTCAAATACTTCTGCTTCTACATCTCCTAAAGGTGCAATGGCGATTTCTCCCAATCTCAACCCTTCTCTTAATTGCCAATAAAGTTCGCTCTTGCGGTTTTTATACTGAGTTTTATCCTCTGCACTACCCCCAAAATTGCAGTCGATCGCCATGTAACCATCTTGTTTCAGCTTGGCTAAAGTTCCCGCCCCAACGCCAATGCGATCGACCGCAATTTGATACATTCCCCCAAGATTTTTAACTTGAGGTTCGACTATTTCTGTAGCCAGTCTCAGCACATCTTCGCGATCGCCTCTAGTTTGATAAAGTTTGACTGCATAAAGTACTTTTCCTCGCCATAAAGATATAGCATGACGATCTCCTCCATCGCCCACGTCTACCCCAATCCTCCATTTATCGGCAAGAGCCAACCTATCCCAGTATTCAGGGTCTTTGTCGTATCTCGATCGCGCTTCTGTTAGCCAAGTCTTGGGTATGATACCATCAATACTATCTGTAGGAAATTCAGCTTCAACCCGACTCATCCAGTAAGCAGAAAATTCCCCGTATTTAGCCCTAACTTTCTCGATCCAGGCGATACTAACTGCACCAGGAATTACATCACGGGGCAAGTCTTCGTCCCATTCCGATTGAGGCAGCACTGGATCGTCTTTGCGAACATCTTCTGGTTTAAGAATTCTTCGGGCTATCTCTGGCTTAAGTCGATGGATCGACCTTCCGTTATCTGCTATTACCTCTGAATAGCCCCAAGATACATTGATATGACTCCAGACAGGAATTTTGATGCTAGATATGGCGCAGTTTTTAGCAAAAGCTGAATTATTGGTTAGAGGGTTTCCTATTCTTAGACCTCTATTTTTCGATCCAGTTAAACAAGCTTCAAAGGCTTCATCTATCGTATCGGATATTCCATCAGCTTCATCTTGAATCATTAATAGGTATTCGTCATGTTGACCTTGAAAAGCATTAGAGTTTACATCAGATGAACTTTTGCCAAACGCTCTTATCTGATTCCCTTTTAAATCTTTTGTAATTATTGAAAGCTGATTTCTTCTGCCTCCTAATTTTTTTCTGTTTGCGTCATATAACTTTCTTACTTCTTTCCAGAGAATATCATTCACCTGATTGAAAGTAGGTGCTGTGCTTATTACTGTTCCATTAATGCAAAACAGCCAAAAAATTAATATTCCTGCGGAAACATAAGACTTGCCAAGACCATGACCTGCTTGAACATTGGTGGTTTTTTCATTGATTACATTTTCTATGATTTTTTTTTGCTCTTCTGTCAAGTAGTCAATATTTAATATTTCTTGGAAAAAATCTAAGGGTTTGTTTTTATATGACGACAAGTCGAGCCGTTTTTTTTTCCTTGCTTTCCTTTTCGCTTTTTCTCTTTTTAAGGCTTTAACTTTATTTATTGCTGTCAGGCTCATTTTTTTTGTATGCAGGTAAAAGCGGGAATGCTAATCTTCCTCTCCTTCTTCGTCATCTTCTTCCATCAAGACATGAGTACCGATCGCCAACTCGCCGATCGCTCTAATAACTCTCCCAGTAGCGTCCATAGTTTTAGCCCAAGCAAGCTGCTCCTTTATATTCTCTGGCTTTTTCTCGAATGGGTGGGTATCGAATCCCTGATAGGCAACTTCTAGTCCCCGCTTTAATGCCCTGACCGTTTCACCCTGCCATTCACTAAATAGCTTGTCTAGCTCTTGCAGGTAAAGCTGCTTTAAAACCTCGTCTTTCTTCAGTTTATTTTTCCAGCCGTCATACGTTCCGCTCTTGATTTGGTATCGATCGCACGCGGATCTTTTCCCAAACAATTGGGCGTAAGCCAGTATATACGCTGCTTTTTTATATGGGAATTCTGCCAATTTTAGTTCGGAAGAAGTCTGGAGAAGTCTGGAGAAGTCATATTTATAATACCCGAATTTAATCAAAGCAATACGTATTAATACGTGCTGTATTGATTTTCGAGTGTCTATTTGATATATTAGTTCAGTAACGAAAGTAATTGAAGGTATTGAATTGATTAGAATTTGCCGTGAATGCCATAGCGATCGACTAATGAAAAACGGGTTTAACAAAGCAGGTACTCAACAGTACAAATGTGCTAACTGCGGTAAAGGCTTTACTGGCAACCCTTTTGGCAGACCACCACTAGGCGAGCGAGCGATGACAAATGCGGAACGGCAAGCAAAATGGCGAGCAAATAATCCTAAGTGAACCTCACTGCGTAATTGGCTAAATTTATTTTCCTTGTTTTTCCTTCTTCATCGGGAATAGAGATCGATCGCTCTTTATTTTTATCCAGCCATTGAGATAATTTCTTTTCGGCACGCTGTTGTTCTCTCTCCTCTGGGTCTTGGCGCATTCTAGCTGTTTGCGCGATCAGTTTAGATAAAAAATCTAAAGAGTATTTTTCAGCTAAAGCGATCGCCCCTTCAACAGAATAAGCCTCGATTAGCATTGCCATCAGATCTACTTCTCCGTCTCCTGAGCTAGAAGGCGTTCCTCTATTTTTTTCTGTTCCTCCTCGATCTTCTTGTCCCTCATCTGCTGAAACTTGTCGAAAAAAGGCATATCATGAATCCTCGCGATCGCGCTAGGGGTTGGATTCAACCTGTGTTCGGGGAAGTGATAGACTGGTCGATCGAAGTAAGGCGACTCTTTAATCCCAGGACTCCTCATATTTTCATCGATCGACTCGCTAAAAAATATTCTTCCCAGTTGAACGATGTCCCCTGAAAGGTAGAGCGGTTCGATCTCAAAACCAGGCTCTGCTTTGCCCACAACAGGGAGCATTTTAGCCAGCTTGAGCATTAAACTTTTGACTGGTTTAGATCCTAGCAATTCAGATAGGCATCCCTGCGCGTCAACGTAATGCTGGAGCAATTGTTCCTGTAACTTGGTAATGTCGTTTAGCTTGTCAAAAGGAACGGGACGAATCAAGATAGTTTCTTTTTCGTTCCCGTTCTCATCCCAGTAGGTAAGCTCGAAAGTTGGTGTAATTAATTTTTTGGTCATTAATCGTCGCAGAAGATTTCGTCTGTTATTTCAAAAATTCTCCAAGGTTCGCACTTACCTATAGTAGCTACGTCTAAGGTAACAGTAGTGGTGTCATCCCCAGGCTTCAAGCCTCCTCCTTCGGGATTGACAAATAAATTGGGAACTTCAATTATTTCTAGAGTATTGTCGGAGTTAAAGCACAATCCGTTCAATTCCAAGAAACCTAGCTGAGTCTCGCTCATCGTGCGAGCGGTAAAATCTTTTTGAGGTTCGAGGATGACAAAGGCTCGTCTGGCTAAAAGGTCGTCACTGAATCTGCGAACGTAGTCAGCCCCGATCGCGAAACTATTGGGAGTAGCAGAATTGAAGGTAGCAAAAGATTGTTGAGTTAAGGCTATAGTTTCCCCAGTTTCGCTTAAGGTCGCCCCTCTAGTATCCGCATCTTCAGTAATGCCGTTGCCAATCTTGCCCGTGCCAACGGCAGCATATTCAGCTTTGAGAACTTGCTGCCTCCAGGGGTATCTGAGGGTGGCTGTCGTAATCTGGGTTTGCCTATTCCTTTGTAATGCCGTGATATCTAGGTTGCTACCTTTAAAGTTTAAGGTTACTGTTGGCTTTCTTTCTTTAAAGTTGTTGGCGATTTTTACTTCGTAGCCTTGCCCGTCAACCTCGGTAATCTCCGTGTTGCCTCCCAGCCCATCATCTAGCTCCATCGTCGCGGGGCGATTTTGAATCAAGATCAATCCCGTCTCGATATCGTATAAGTTGATAATTGCGTTTCTAACTCTTCGCTTGGTGTAGAGTGCTTCTGAAGTCGGCATGATTCTATGCTGCTATCTCTGTTTTCTTCTCGGTTATAACATCAAAACGGGTAGACGGCGCGCCATCAGTACTCGACGATCGCGAAGTTGACCCGCAAGAAAGCATATACGGGGGTAGCCACCTCATTCACCATAATTCTGTACTCTGCCTTTCTTTCAGAGTTGACGACGTTGGCACGACAGTGTTGATTGAGTAGGGTATATTTTGACAACAATTCATCAATAGCGATCGATACCCATTGGAGCAAACCTGGTAATTTGTCCTGGTCGGGGAAAGCGACACAGTAAGCGATGACGCATTCAGATCTTCTCTCCTTTGATTCGGGAAAGCTGTCTGTCTGGCGATAGACTTTGAGCAAGGGAAACCTCGAAAGGTCTGGGTTAACAGCGTCGTAATCCAAAATATCCCGAACGCAGATTTCCTCTGGGCAAACTTGGATGAAAGCGTGATTCAAACCATCAGCTAGAAACTTAGCGATCGACCTTAAGGTTTTGTCCTCTCTAGGGGTTAAATATTCTAAAGAAGAAAGAAGATCTTCCCCTTGGGGATAACTTGTGGAAGAATCGAAGTGATAATTAAGAGACAAATCCTAGCCTCCAATGTAATTAACTAAAAACCTGGCAACCTTCTCTAAAAGGGTTGGATGCCAAAAAAGGAAAGCTCTTTTCCTTTGTAGCCTTCCTGCCTTAGCGAGTGCAGTCCCAAACACCAAAGAATCTTTAGCCACATTATAAACGTTGTACGGATGACCAGAGGCTGTCAAACTCTGCTGCAATTCCCCCGTATCTCTAAGGATCTGACCTCCGAGTCTGCGAGGATTATTGGCTAAATAGCTTTCTGAAAGTTCAGCCCATCTAACACCCCCGTAAACTTGTCCCCCAGTTTCTGTAGCAGGAGCGTTTTGAAATCTAAAGTCGGTGTCTTCCTGCATTATCAGCCTGATACCCTCTCCAGCTTCGCGGATATCTGAAGCCCTGATCTCGATCGCGCCTAAATCTCTGGCAGCTTTTTCTAGTTCGCTAGCATCAATTTCTAGTTTAAGCCCCATGTTACAAAATTAGTCAAAGCTAAAAATATCTTGTTCTTTTGAGATTTCTCGTTTGCCCAAAAAAGTATAGTTTCGGGAAATGGTGTCTGGCTGCTCCGCTTCGCTCAAGAGAGGAACTCCAGGCAGGACTAAAGGCTGTAGGTGCATTCCCATCTGCAAGTTAGCTTGTTTGGGTTGAGTAATGCCAGGAATGTACACGCCATGTCCCAAAAGTAAAGCTTCGAGGTCTTGGACTGCCTGTTTTCTGATAACTGCTCCAAAGCCAGCATCGCCTCCTTGTTCTGGATTTATAGTTTGCTGGAAATGAACTAAGGCTATTTCCGAAACTATTAATTTTTGCACTATCCCCCCGACGATCATTTTGGCTTGAGTTGCACTATCGGGAATTGGCAGCTTGTAGATTTGGGCTAAAGCCATATCGATTTTAGCTTCAACAATCTCGCCAATTTGATTAATTAAACTGTCATCGACTTTTCCTGCTGCTGCCCCTGCAAATAATGGCGTTCCTGGCACTTCTAGCCTGCCCCTGAGCCAGTTACGAATTTGGTCTATAGTTGCGTATTTCATACTTTTTAGCTCTTAGCTCTTAGCTCTTAGCCCTTACTTATTACTTATCAAAAATACCCCACTGGCTGGACTTCCATAAATTTAAAAGAAAATCCCGCACCATAGTTCTTACCCTTGACTACGGCACTTCCTTCACAATTAATATAGCCTTGGGTGACACTCCCTTTAACCTCGCTAATCTCCCCTTCAAAAATGCCCTGACGAATTCTATAGCCTCGATCGCGATCCTCTCGGTTCTTTCTATAGTGATAATCGAGAATATTAATCGGTCTTAAATATTGGCAATCTTCCCCTACGGTATATTCTGCCAGTTCTTCTAAAGCAATTCTCAAGTCTTCTCTGTTGTCGCGAATTCTCGCCCTAAACCCTATGTATTTGAGTTCTTTCTTGCCAATGGTAGCGGTAAAACCTCTCATCCTAGTAATTCCCTTGCCGTCGGTGACAACGCTGTAATCGTCGCGAACAATCCTCAAGACCAAGTAATTATCTTTAATTAGATCTGCTATCTGGCTGTCAGCCCAATAAGAGCTAAAATCATCTGGCAAGGCGATCGCGATCGTGTTATTGAAGGTTGCTGGGTATGTCATTTTTAAATCTTAAAAGTGTGACTTTACTGATAACTTTGCCGTTTCGGAAGATTTATGCTTCCAATTTGTGTTTCAACTTTGGGCAGTCATTGCCTTAAGTTAAAGATTTTGCCAACTTCCCATTTTCAAGAGGAGAAGTTTAAACGAAAAACGGTGACTATAGACTTCTTACGGTGAGCGTAAGAAGTTGTACTCAACACAAGCTTATGGTTCTATTTTGAACTTGTGGCAATAATTTGATTCAATACCATAGGGCGGTTAACGCCCTATGGTATTGAGGAATCAACAGTTTTGAGAATTAGGTCGGCAAAATTATGATTCAAAAAATGGCAATATTATCAGTAAAGTCACATCATCCCTGAATTTTAGATCGCTGGCAAGAAAATCAAAGTCTTATTTTTGTTCTTTTCAGCAAAATGGTACGCGGATTTTAAGAAATGTTAAGAGCAGAAATCGATAGGTAAAATAGTTTTAGTTTGACATCGCGCCTATGTACGATTCTGTCTTCAACCGCCAAGATTTTATCTTTTCTCGTCAGCTTCCCCAAGACGAACCTTTAACCTCAGAAAGAATAACCGCCAAGGATTTTAAAGAAATAGAAACCCCAGCGATCGAGTTATTTGAACAAACGTTCAACAGGCATATAGAGAAAGCTGTAGATGCCTTAAGGAAAGCGATATCTGACAGGGACAAAAAGACGATCTCTGAGTACAAATGGGGATTAAATATAGAACTGGGTCAAAATCTCTGGGGTGAATGGCTTTTAGGGTGGGGCAAAGGAGTTAACAGAGGGAACGAAGAGGTATTTAAAGGACAGAAAATAGCACTTTTCAAGCAGCCCGAAGCAGAAGAAGCCATCATTCGCAACGTACCCGCAGAAAAAGCCATCAAAAGAAGAATCAATACTCTAGCTAAAGATGTTTCTGATTCAGAATGGAAACAAATCAAATCAGCCATACTCGACACCATAAAGCCCCAGTCTGCCACCGAGTCCCCCATAAGCAGGAACGAGGTATTAAAACGCATTAATGTCATTTTGGGAGATAGGAAAAATAGGTTTAAAAATAGAGCGCAAACCATAGCCCGAACCGAGCTAACCGCAGCATACAACGCTGGCAGATTGGATACTTATGTGCGTTCTGGATTGGTAGAGGCAGTTAAATATCAAACTATCTTTGACGATCGACGCTGTGAAATATGCCTGTCGAGACAGGGGTTGATTGTTCCCCTTGACGATATTGAGAATATTGCTAAAATTACGCCTCCAATACATCCTAGATGCCGTTGTGTTCTTTCCCCAGTTTTGAAAACCGAATTTGAGAGGGAGGGAAAAAAGGCAGACCGACGCATAGACAAACGAAATTTGATAACTCTAGCTGCTCCTTGGGGTATAGCTACTATCTTGGCTGCTGTTTTACTTGCTGGCAAACAGCCTGTAGGCGTTAGCCCAAAAGTGACAGATTTAGCTTTAGCCAAAGCCGTGCAGAAAATATCTACAGCGATAGAAGTACCTCAAGAAGTAGAGGAAAAATACCCAGTAGCTCTAGCTAGTTCTACCGCTACTAGGGCAGAAGTAGAAGAGAGACTAAAACGCTATGCCTCATTAGTCAGAAAAAGACAGATAACTCCTATCATGCTATCGGCTACAGTCGATCTTCAGACGGCTACTTTTGAAGAATTGCGTCGCCTTTTTCCTCCCCAGCAATTAACCGATGAGAATCTTAGAAACATTATTCAATATCGAGACAAAAATAAGGGACTAAACAGCGTTGATGAGCTTAGAGATATTCTGGGTATTGGAGAAGCTAAGATTCAAGCTCTCTTAACTGCCCAAAGTCAAAACCAACTGTTTGTTTTCCTCGATCCTAGACTGAATCAATCAGCCATGACTTTATGGGTTAAAGCTGGTGGTGTATTGACCAAAGCCGAAGCCAGGACGGTACAGGATTTATTAAGAGAGCAAACTTTTGATAGTCTCGAACAATTAGAAAAAGCTCTGCTCCAAACAAGACTCAAGCAGACTCAGATCGATCGCCTTAAAGTTTTAGCTCAACAGAGAGTAGGTGTAGGAGGTGCAATCGTTGAGGTGGCGACACCTGGGGAAACCCCAGGTGCGCGAGACCGCCGTCCTATCCCTAGAGCAAGCCAAGTAGCGTTAAGAAGACAGGCAATTGAATCGGTAACAAGAGAAAGAGCAGCCCGATTGAGCGTCTTAAACAACGATCTAGACTCGATCGACAATCAGGTTTCGCAGCTTAGAGAAGAGATTATCAATGATATCCGCAAGGTGGCGCGTGGCGAGGTTTCCTCGCCACTTCAAGACCGCCGCAATGTTTCTAGCGATGCTAGAAACTTGATTAATGAATCGGCTTCGGCTGTGGTCGCATCAGAGCAAGTTGCCGAGCGATTAAAACAGGGGTTGACTCCCTTTAAAACTGATGTTACCAGATTAAATAATCGCATTTCTCAACTTGAAGATAAATTGACTGCCCTGCTCGATCCTGCCATAGAGGATTACTTTGCTGCCAGACCTCAAGTTGTGGCATCGGTTCGGACAGAAATTCAAGCAATTAGAGAGCAGATAAATCAAGTCAATCAATATGCCAATTCTACCATCTCACAAGCCAGGGCAAGACATAAAAGAGTTTTGTCTACAGGAAAAGATATCTCGACAGCCTTGCCCGATTACAGCGACAGTATTTCGCTTTTACAGGGAGAGATGCAATCTGTTTTGAGTCGGCTAATTGTAGAGACTCAGTTAGCAGAAGGCAAGAGCGCGGGAGTATCTTCTTTACGAGCAAAATACAGAAACTTACAATCTGCTCTTGCCGATCTAAACAATCTTGCCTCCAATCCCTTAAGAGACAGGGCGAAAGATAAATCTCTGATTACGGGAAATGTCAACACTGCTAAAAAAGCAGCAGCTAATTTATCCAATCGCTTGAGTAATTTAGAGGAGAGGATCGCCAATCTTCCAGCCAGAATCAATCAATTATCCCCTTCTCGCCGTCAAGCTTATCGCCAGTTGAGAAGTTCTCTAACCACAACAGAAGATTATGTAGTTCCAACTCGGCAAGTACCAGGGCAGTTAGGAGAACAAGCCAGAAGGGTAAAAGCTAGCAGACTTGCTCGCGAGGCAGAAATAGACAATTCTTATAACAGTATTCGAGCTAAGGCTGACGAGCTTAGAAATGCAGCCGACGAGATAGTATCGCAGAAAAAATACAAGGGTAGACCGATTAGTTATTGGGAGCGAGAAACTTTAAATAAGACGGAAGATATTTATCTGAAAGCGGTAGCCAAGGAACGGGAACTTACAAGAGGAAGTCTCAAAGCTGCGGTTAAGGTGCAAACGTTAGAAGAAGAGGTCGATCTTTTGGCTCGCCAAATTAGAGCAGACATAGAAGATCCTTTGGCTGACAATTGGTTTGACTCTCAAGGTAGAACGCTACGTAGCTCTAGAGAGAAGGTTGGTAATGCGAGAAAAAGAATTAACAACGCGGTTAAGGATATAGATAATTCCCTTCGTGATTTTGAGCGACTTAGAGAAGAAGTTGACAGGCTCAAACGAGAATTAATCAAGGTCAAAAATAGAGCGGGCAGCTTCAATTTAGATCCGCGCCAAAAAGCCAACTTAGACCGTCAGATCGATCGCTTGACGGTTGAACTGTCCAGTCTCAATCGGTTTGAGGTTAACTCTAGATATTACAATGCCAATGTTTCTCAATATCTGCAAGAAATAGATTTAATCAAGCAGGGTCGATCGAAGGCTGTAACTTCTCGGACGATCGAGCGACTAGAGCAACTATTAGCAATAACTAGAGGCTTAGAAGGAAAGGTGAGTGTGGCTAGTAATGCGGGGGTCTATGCTAGTTATGCCCAAGCCAAACAGCGACTAAACCAAGCTAGAGCCAGACTCAATAACTTACCGAAAAGGGTTAATAACCTGTCGGATAATTCGAGAAGTAGCTGGGTAGAAACCAGACAGATAAAACAGAGAACAAGAGGGTCGCTCGCAGATCTAAACGAGTTGGTGGGAGATTACAGAAAAGATATCGGCAAGATAAATAAGCGGATTGAATCTCTCTGGAGTTCTAGCAGTACCGTTTTAGCCGATCTAGACTCTGGTGTTTACGATGAAGTCTTACAGGACAATATTCAAGCCCAACAGCGTCATATTCGGGCTGCTGTTACCGATCTCGATGAAAGCTTGGCTTTGATGGCACGGGCTACGGATACGGAGCGGGGCTTAGCCCTAGTTTATGACGATATCAAGCAAATCTACGATGAGGTAGATTTGCCTGGTTTGATCCGCAAGCCAGGTTTGGCTATAGGATTAGACGAAGCGGTAGAGGTCAAACGCCAGGTAATCGCAGCGATTAAACGCAAAGGCGATCGAGCAGCTAAGACCATCGAAAATATTATCAAGACCAATCCCGCTAGGAGCGACACCAGAGCCAAATTATCGGCGATCGACGACCAAATTAAACAACTAGAAGATGCCAAAGATGCTCTATTCTCCCAAAAAGCCAAAGTCGATCGTATTAATGATAAACTGACCGAACTTCACCAGGCAGACCCCATAGTCCATCGGCAGATTAACCCGAATAGGTTGGTTGAAGAAATCCAAGAAAATACCGTCACCGCCAGGACAAGAATTGAGCGACAATTACAGGAGTTGAAATCGGCTAAGGCTAAACTAGAGAGGGATAAGCTGCGACAGATAAACTACGAGGTAAGACCGCAAACAGTCATAGAGATTCAATCTGGATTACCAGTCGAAGTATCTCGTCCTACCGCCACTTTAAATAAAGATAGGATTATTGAGGAAGTAAACCGATATCGCGATCGAGTGCGCGAGTTTACTACTACTAAAAGAGCGGTCTTAGAACAAGTAGGACTCCAGTTAAAAAGTAGGCGCGTAAAATTAATTGGCAAAAATTCAATTACTGAAAACTTGAAAATAGGTTCGCCTTTGACCCCAGGGCAACAAAGAGCCTATAACGCCCTAACCTCAGAACAAAAAGAATTATTAGTAGATGCGAGCAGAACTGGGGTTATGGATTTATACGAGGATCTCTATCAGCTATCGCTAACTAGAGGCAGATTAGAGCTAGATGATATACGTGCCTCTCGCTCTTTTCTTACAACTTTAGGACTGACAGATTCTAGAAAGGTTGCCCGTGCCTCTTTGAAAACTCAAAAATGGGACGAGATATCGGGACATCTCAATAATTTAAGAAATATGGGCTATACGGATTTAGCTATAGAAATAGGCGAAGATTCGGTTAGGCTTTTAAATGTACCTTCCTTGCCCCCTAGAGCTTCTTCGGCTAGGTTCGCTCGCTATCAACTACGCCAACTGTTAACTAAGCTGGGAGTAGACGAAAATGGCAATCCTTTAACCGTATCCGAGCTTAGAATTGGAGAAATAGCTAGAGGATCGATCGCCCTAGATAATCCCGATAGTTTTAATTATCAAGAGATAATGAAGGCGATATCGGCTAACAGACAATTGAGATATGAGACGCACAAGCGTTTAGACGCTTTTAATTTTAATAGGCAGCAATATGTCCTTGAATTCGCATTACACCAAATATCCTGACTACCAACCTTGTGACGTATAAGAAACAAAAAAAACTACGAGCGATTAGCGAGTTCCATTGGCTGTTGAGGCATCGTAAGACCAAAACCGAGCTTGCTTGGTGGAGGCTGAAGCCGATGAAACGGCAAGCCCATAGGACGAATAAAACCGTGCGGAATGCACTCCGCTTTCCACCGACGGGGCTTTTAAAGGGGCGAATGCATTCGCCCCACAGCCCCTCTCGAATGCATTCGAGGTGGGTCGGAGTCTCTGAATTGAGTTGAGTGGGAAACCGTTAATTAACCCGTATCTCAGCGAAGCAGATAGGGGTACTTCATCTAGGTATTACTATCTAGCTGTAATATCTATAGACTGACTAGGCATAATAATTTCGCAGCTTACAACTACGGATGGGCTAGCTATTGTGTTTACTGTGTATTCACAGAATCCTCCATTGATATTGAGAGTATCGAGTTCTAACTCAGAAAGTTCACTTATATAGCTTTCAGGATCAGAGAATAGCTTAGAACCCTGAGGATTTTTTAGGTCGGAGATTTTTACGTTAGCCATAATTGATTCTTTCCTTTTTGTTTGATTACTGAACCATCTACATAGCTTGATCTTCAATATTGATAGTTACAAGCTAAATTCCCACTAATTATAAAAAAATTTCTCATGTAATTCTGTTAAGTAAGTTCTCTTCTTCCAAGGTTTCTGCCTGTGTAGGCTTTGGCAATAGTCAGCCTGTGAAGCAGGAAACTTCTGAGATAGGATATACGCAATTATCTTTATTTTAGAAGCCCTCGTCAGACCGCTTAGGTGGTTGACGAGCGGAGAACGTCACCAAAGAAGAGCGCGATGTATTAAGAGCAAGATACAAGAAAAAAGATGACTATTCCCATTCTTCCAGGCGAATTAAGCCCAAATATTGACTCCCTATATTGGGGAACAGTTCAGGAACTGAGCGAAGACCCCCAACTGCCTTCGGTGCAAGATCTGCTGGCGATGTTCAAGATCTGCCCCGTCAACCGCATCTGTTGCGAGTTAAAATCCTTGAGGGGGGTTGCGGGGTTCGGTACGTATGCTCACCCCGACAGCAGACCAGTGTTAATCCCTTCAGGCAGAACCACGTTAACCGAATGGGTGAACTCCAACTTTCAAACCATGACGGGCAACTTAGAAGATGCGATCGGCAAAATGTTCCGCCAGGCTTACGGCATCGGTTACAGCGTAGGGGAAATAATTAACAGTAGCAATATTTCGGGGCATCAAGGAGAATGGCGACTGAGCAAGATTAAAATCCTCAATCCTTGCCGTTATAGTTTTGCGGGTAGAGAGGGAGAATGGGATAGGATTATCTATAAATCCCATCAAAAAAGTCAGTACCCCATCCCTCGCGAGAAACTCATCCATATCTATATTCCTAGCCTAGAAGAGCCAGAAAACCCCTTGGGCGATCCTCAAGGGGCAAGAGCTTATACTTTCTACAAAGCCAGAATGACTGCTTTAAGAAGCTGGAACAAGCAAATAATCCGTAACAGCAAGGGTTTGACCATTCTTAAAGGGAAAAGCGATGATACTGTTACGGTTAAGGATGAAGAGGGAAACACCGTTTATAAGCCAGATGGGACGGCAAAAACCAAACCCGCTCTTAAAGATGCGGTCGAAAAATTTGTACTGGCTGAAGATGGAGACGTTGTGGCGATCGATAAGACAACCGAGCATTTCCATATACCTGGCGTGGGCGGACTGGGAGCGGATTACAACCTAGCCCTAACTCGCTATACCGACGATATCATGTTGGCTTACGGCATACCTAAAACCATACTGCAAGAGGGTTCTGCCACCCTCGGACAAGCGGGGTTAAATTATGGACATCGTTTAATCTTTGACACACAAATAGAAGGTCTTGTGGTACAAATGCGGAATCAGATCATAGAACAGATAGTCAGACCTTTACTACAGGCTAATTTTGGCATTCAAGAGCAGGACGAATTTGGAGGGTTTACCAGTGAAAAATTCTTACCTCCAGAAATGAGTGCCACTAGGGTAAGCAACATCATGAGCGCAATGCTTCAAGGAGTATTAGATACTACAGACATAGAGGGAGTTAATGTGATACGAAGAGACTGCGGTTTAGAACCTCTCACTAAAGAAGAGTTCGACAGAAGGCAAGTACAGAAGCTATTGCAGCAACAACAGCAGCAATCTTATATGGCAGAAGGAGAAGAAGAAGGTTAGGTTTTCGCTCCTTCTCAAAAAAAATCAAAGTGCAAAAATTACACTTTGATTTTTGTTAGTTAAGTTACCCAAAAGGATTGAGGTCGTCAACGGAGCAATCCAAGGTTTCAGCCACGGTAAAAAGAGCGATCGCCTTGAGGTCTCTTTCCCCGCTTTCAAAGTAGCTAATCGCCCCAGTAGAATAGTTAATTGCCTGTCCCAGTTCTTGTTGGGACAGGTTCTTTTCCAGGCGTTTTTGTCTGATTCGATCGCCTAGTTTTTTTTGAGGAGATTCATTGTGCATCGGAAGGCTTAACAACCTGTGAAACTTAGACCAATTATAACCTTAGTGCTTATATGCTTGAGAAATAGTCAGTCCGAGGTTGTTTGATGGTCAGCAAAATTGCTCATTTCGATCTGGGAACTTTAAAAGCCGATTTCGAGCAGGGGGAAGAAGGCGCGATCGTCAAGGATGCCCTTCTTTTGATTGAGGGTACGCACAAAGACAATGCAGGAAAAGAGCATAATTTTACCAGCGATCGAGTGCTGAAAATCGCTCACAATACCAATCAAGCTTTGTTAAGTGGAACGGAAGTTCCTTTCATGCGTAACCACTCTAAAAAAGATGAAGACAAGATTGGGGAGATAGTTAGCGATCTTGAAGTACGGACAATCTCGGAAGAAGATTTACCCAACAAGAAGCAAAAGCACTTACTTGGAAGATTAGGGGCATTTGCCAAGGTCGAAATTAGAGACGCGCTCGACAAAGTTAAAAACAAAACTATTAAATTATTGTCTCCAGGTATCGATCCAGTTAAAGATGTAATGGTTGAGATTAGCTCGGTTGCCTTCCCTGCCATACAGGGGCTATCTCTATTCTCGCAACATGGCTATACCAGCTACAGAGAAGCTAAAGAACAAATTGAAGCTTCAGCCAAACTCAGGCGAGAACTTCAAGAGTGTTTCGATGTCTTTTGGGGGGTGGTGCTGGCTGTGTCCTCAGAAGAAGAGGAAGCAGAATACCAGCAACAGAATAAAGATGCGCTGTTAGAAAAAGCGATCGAGGACTTCGCCGAAGATCTGGCAGAAAAGCTAGATGTGGAACGCCAAGGTATTCAGGTTCAAGAGTCTGAAACGGCGAACCCTTACAGTACAAATCCTTATAGCGACAAAGTAATCAAACACAAAAAAGAAGAAAATTCTGATGTCGTCCAATTCAAGCGACCTACTAAAAAAAGAAGGAGAAAAGCTTAAATGTATTTACTAGAAAGCGATCACAGTTTATTCACCGTTGGCGAATACGAAAACGGCGCGTTCAAGCACCTGAGGAAACCTCAGGTGTCAGCACCTCACGAACTAGCTAACTTTGCTAGGACAAAAAAAAGGGGTACTGGGTACAGGGGTAGCCAGGTTGCCAAATCTCCTCCTACAAGAAAGAAGGTTTCCCCTTCAAAATACAGACCGCAACCAACCCCATCTCCTCAAAACCCTTTTGGTGGATCGAATGTCACCAAAAAGGGTAACGTGAAAGGCTCTGGGATCGTGAAGGTTGTCACCAAGACAGGCAAGACTTATATCAGAAAAGGCAAAGCTGCTGGTAGGTTAGCAAGGCGAAAAGTTAAAAAGGCTTTTGCTCCAGGTGTTAAAAGCGGAGCGAAGAACATCGGCTACGGAGCAAGACAGATGGCAGGAGATGCCTACCAAGGGACTTTAAACAGGGGACGCAGGGTAGCGGGGGCGATCTCCAATAATCGTTTGAGGGCTGCGGGCGGGGCTGCTGCTGTCGGTCTTGCAGGTTATGGGGCGTACAAGTTCTTGACTAGAAAAAAAAGAAGAAGAGCTTAATTAAAGGAGATAAAAATCATGGAATTAAATTACGATGAAGCGATCGCCGTTTTAACTGAAGATTCGCCCAACGAAGAAATAGACGAACTTAAAATCTGTTTTGCCGAACAGGTCATGGCGATCGAGCAGATCATCGAAGCCGAGGACGACGGAGAGATGGATGACGAAGAAGCCGATACTGCTATCGCTCAAGTTATCACCGAATCGGCACAAGAACATTTAGATATCTTCGCTCTAGAAATTGAGCCTATAGAAATGAGTGCTGAGGACGAGGGGTTGATTACCTTCTCTGAGGGTTTTGCTGACACCTTAACCAATCTCATCGCCGAAGAGTATGAAACGCCAGAGGACGGAGTAGCAGATCTAGCAGACGCAACAGGCTTAGAACCAGAAGTTATCATCGGCATGATCGAGGGGGAAGTAGTGCCAGACACGGCTACAGCCGACGCGATGGCTTCAGTTTTTGACAGTCTACAAAATAGCGAAGCTTACAAGCAGTGGAACGATTTGACTACTCGCGCTTATGCCGAAGCTATCGAAGAAGTAAAAGAAGAAGATGATGATTCGATTGAGCCAGCTTTGGCAACTATGGCAGCCGAAAACAATCAGCTAAGGGCTGAATTTAATGCCATGCAGACACAAAGCGCACTCGCTGAAGAATTGAGAATCTTAGAAAGACAGGCAAACGATGCAGTTTCTGAAGGTATTCTCACTCCCTACGAAAAGCAATTGCTGCTAGGTTCTCAGGACGAAAAAGAAGATCGAACTGCTTTGTTTTCTTCTTCCTGTCAGGAAATGGGTGTACCTTACCAGACGCAATTAGACCGAATCAAATTCTATCTTCATGTTGCCAGCCAGAGGGGAGAAGTAGCCATGTTTTCTCAGCTTTCTACTGAAGGCACTGTAGAGGAAATAGATCTCGCCCGCGAAGATTGGGATTATGCCAATGATTATTTAAGGAGAAACGGATTTTAAATTATGTCCTACTTGATTCAAAAAGCTTACTCTATTGATAAGCAGGTTTTATTTAACAATGTCAATACCAATGCCCTTTATGGGCTAATTCTCCTTCCAGAACATGTTACCCTTGTCGCTAATTATAAACGGGTTTTTGGAGGATCTTTTCTGACCGAATCTGGGCGAATTTTAGCTAGAGGAATATTGTTAAGCCCTTACACGGCTTCGGATACAACTATCGTTGTCAATAATCCTTATGCTTTTAAAGTGGGCGATGTCCTGTATGAAATTGGTGATGCTACGGAAAACCGTTCGGCAGAACTAAACGCCGTCGCCAATGCCAGCCAACAATTCGGCACGGTTAGCGCGATCGACCCCTCGACCAATAAACAGATTACAGAAATAACTCCTGCTTCTATTACCGTGGACGATATCTTTTTTGTTTGGCTCGAAGGACAATCTTTTAGCTTCGTTGCCGAAACTACCGATGTCGCCGATGTCGTCAAGGGTTTACATGCTGCTCTGATTGGGGGTATGCAATCCCATCATTCTGTCAGAAATCATTTGATGATCTCAGAAGATGGAACAAAGATAACTCTTTCGGCTAAAGAACCAGGAGAGATTTTTAAGGTTTCTGGTTCGGTGACGGGAACGGGGACTTTAGCGATCAAGGTAACACAAGCGGTAGGGCGAATAACAATTACTCCTACTGCGGGAAACAACAATCACGATGTTGGGGCAAAAATTGGCACGATCGACGATATGCCGATCGGGGTCATTGCCCATGATTATTATCTCACCGACGATACTGGTGTCGATCGCAGTGCCGATCTGGCTGTTTATGACACTGCCAACATTTACAAGAAAGCTCTGGTTTATCTCGACGGACACATAATTTCTACCATCCCTACTCTTAAATATACTCCTACTTATGGAAACTAATTATTAATTATGACAACTGCAACCGCATCGGTAAATTTATTTTTAAGCAATCCTAAATATAAAGCCAAGCTGAACGCTATCGTAGATGGTACGCACGCTTGGCTTATCGATCCCAATAAAGAAGCCAGACTTCAGCAATTGGGCAGGAGAGCAGATCGATCGACTCTCAGCCAGTACTCGTTATTTGATAAATTTACCCCAGTACAGCTTACCGACGATTTCCGCATGATCGAGTACTTGCTCAAACGCAATATGTCGATCGGTTCGGTTACGGCTACAGGGGGAGAAGTACCCGCCACCAGGATCGGACAAATAGTCAAGCTGGAAGGAGGCTTGATCAAGCTGTCGCTTTCTCACGTCTTCGACGAAGAAACCAAGATCAGGGTCTACGAACTTTCTAGAACCCCTAACGTGCCTCAAGCCTTTGTAGAGATGCTTTATGGCTCGGTCAACGATCTTCAGCCGAAGATCATGAAACTTGCCAACGTCTTGATGGCACAGGTTTTATATCAAGGGCGGATCAACTTCACAGATCCTCGTACCAATGTCAGTATCAATCTACAATACGACATCCATCCCGAATTATTCCCCGCACCGTTAACGGGTAATGCCCTCTGGACTAATTACGCTACCGCTAATGGCATTCAAAACTTAATCGATCATAGCAACGCTTTTTACGAGCTTAACGGCTATTATCCCGAATGCATCAAAATGAGCAATAAGCTGTTGACTCATTTGCTCAGACAGCAATCAACTTCCGATTGGGCGATTAATGCAGGTCTATTATCTGCTACTCCTAGAGCGGGCGTTCCTTCGGCTATCTCCAAAGCTGTTTTGGACAAGTTAGTTGAACAGACTTACAATTTACCACCGATCGAGGTTTGGGACGCTCAATACGAGCTAGAAATTGCCCCTGGAGAGACGCAGAGGGTTAGATATTTCCCCGACCACACTTATGTCTTCTTAAATCAAGGCGTAGGGCGCAGACTTTTTGCTCCCACTTTAGAAAGCACCGAGAACGGCAGAAGTCCTAAAGCTGGTATATTTGTTAAAACCGAAGAAAATCTCAAGCTTTCCCCTCCTTTGGATCGTGCTTTCGCAGTAGCTCGCACACTTCCTTTTGTTCCCGATACTAGAAAACTGGCAGCAGCAAAAGTAGCGTAAAAAAAAATGAGCAATTTTCAGATCGACCCCCAGAAAAAAGTCTATTTAAAAAGACTTTATTTTGAAAACGGTAACGCCTATCATCCTGGCTGGTACGAACCAAATTATCTGCCTTCGGGATGTTTAGTAGAGGGCTTAGTATCTCAGCAAGGATTGTCCGTTGCCGAGAAACCAAACTATCAAAACGCGATGGTCAAACAAGAAGTTTCCCTAGCAGCAGATAGCCAGACAAGTCAAAAAGCTACCTTTGAAGGCGAAAAGCCCATTGTCGAGATTCCTAAAAACAAAAAAATTAAGATCAATCAAGCTACGGTAGAACAGCTTTCAGGCTTGCCTAATATTGGGATTGCCACGGCGAACAAAATTGTAGAATCCCGCGAAAAGTCGGCATTTACCGACTTGGAAGACCTCAAAAAAAGGATCGAACTCAATCGCGGGAATTGGGATGAACTAAGCGAGCGATTAATTTTCACCAAACCATGACACAACTCGAAACGGATATCACTAGATTTAGCCTCTACGCTCAACAATTCAATAAATATCCCCCTACCACCATAATCGGTGCTTTAGTCCTTCGCCTGATCGAATCGGGAACTCTCACTACAGACGGAGGAACTGTTATTGGTGGGGCAACTGCCCTTAAACAAGACGAAATAATTACTTTGCTTACCCAACTACTCGATTTATCTACCAATGAAGCTCCCCTAACTCCCTCCCTAGAAATAGCTACGACTAGTGGAACTATACCAGCAGGAACTAAGTTCGCGTCGATCGGCATCAGGGCAGGTACGGGAACGATACTGGGTACGCCCGTAGACACCTCGATCGCGGTGGTGGAGTTTCCTTATGTTGCTGCTGGCTATGGAGCAATTGCTTATACGATCGATGCGGGTGGAGAGTTTGTAATCGTCAAGGGGACGTAAAAGCTAGAAGCTAGAAGCTAGAAGCTAGAAGCTAGAAGGAAATAAACAAGAAGCTAGAAGCTAGAAGAAAACACATATATTAACTTCTCGCTTCTTACTTCTCGCTTCTTACTTCTCGAAGCTCCTCGCTTCTAGCTGGTAAAATTAAGATAGTCACTTCTTAGTTTTACTTATGTCTAATAATAGCAAAATTTCTATTCAGGAAAGAACTAAAAAATTTGCAGTTAGGATCGTAAAAGCTTATGTTGAAATCAATAAAAATAATCACTTTAATGATGCAGCAGCAGTACTTTCAAAGCAATTTCTTCGGTCTGGCACTTCTGTCGGAGCTAATTGTGCAGAAGGCAAGTGTACGCAGTCTATTAAGGATTTGATTTCAAAATATAGTATAGCTTTAAAGGAAAATTTTGAGCTAATTTTTTGGATTGAAGTGATGATAGAAGCTGAAATAGTTCCAGCACAAAAATTTGCTTTACTCCTGAAAGAAGCAAACGAAATAGCTAGCATCTTGACAGCCTCAATTAAAACCTTAAAAACGAAAAACTTCTAGCTTCTAGCTTCTAGCTTCTAGCTTTAAAACTATGGGACTAATTCTAAGAAATACGACAACTGGAACTAGCGGTGGAACAAACCAAGCGCAAGAAGTTAATTTATCTACGACTACTGCTGCTGCTACGGGGGCAAGCACTGTAGATGAAGCCATTGCTATTTTGGCTAACCAGACGATTGTCGTCAATAGCCAAACAGAAGAGGTCACTTTAGACAACCTTCCTGCTGAAACTTGGACTGACTTTCCAGAAGCTTCTTTTACTTATACCGACTGGAAAATATATGAAAACGACATCGATGTGAGTGACGATTTCTTAATTCGCGACAACAATGGAGTTAAACAAATTCTTTCTTCAGTCGCCAAAACCAATCTAAAATTCGTGTTTTCTACTTAGTTCATATTTATTAGTTTTGAGTGCGCGAAGCCTCTACTAACAACTAACAACTAACAACTAACAACCAAATTATGTCTACAACTACCATCAAAAAACTTAATTATTCCCTCGAAGGACAAAGTGTCAATTATCTACGCAACTTTCTTTTAGATGCGATCGCCAACGATCCGACTGTCGCTGAAGCTTTACAATTAAAACTGAATATGACAGATAATCGACTCAAATTGCACGATGGCAGGGAAGTTAGAACCTTGGCTTACGTCTCCGACCTAGATCCTTACGTTCGCTACCGTGGAGGACACGATGCTAGCACTGGTGTTCCTACGGCTGCTAGTTCTGTTGTCCTGCCTGGAGAGCCTATTCAAGCAGGGGATAAATGGCTCATTACGACCGCAGGAACAATTGCTGATCTTGGCGGTGAAAGTGACAATTTGTCTGTGGGTGACTTTATTACTGCCATTGTAGATGATGCTAGCAATCCTGAAGATTTCGTAGCGATTAATGCCAATATCGATACTGGCGATGTCGTAGTTATTGAAAATGCGGTTCTTACCACTCTTCCTGCCGACACGCCTACGGATATCATGTCAACTAAGCTAGATGCAGTAGATATTGCTTCAGTGCGCGATGCCAATGGTGAAGATTTAACTAGTTCAGTTGTGCTGATTTACGGCGAAAACAAGATTACGGTTAGCTCTTCTCTCGAACTGAATAACTTAGTCATCAAGATGATCGGCAAGCCTGGAACGGTTACGGTGATTTTGTGGACAGAACAAACTCCTGAAGTACTAGATTTAACCGCTACTGACCCAGACTTTAAAGGCTTTAACGGCGGTTTTGCTAGTGGTGGTTACGCTTATTTTATTCCCAGAAACAACGGCTCGCCCCACGGTAACTTGGTTCGGCTCAGTGACTCAACTGTTGAATCACTGGATTTAACTCTGACCGACCCAGAGCTTAAAGGCTTTAGGGGTGGTTTTGTCGAAGGAAATTATGGCTATCTCGTTCCTCTAAATAATGGCTCGCCTTTTGGTAAAGTTGCTAAAGTTGACCTGACAGATTTCAGTACGGTTGAAGTTTTAGACCTGACCCTGACCGACCCCGAGCTAAAAGGTTTTACTGGCGGTTTTAGCGACGGTACTTACGGTTATTTTGTGCCTAGCAATAACGGTTCGCCTTTTGGGAAACTGGCAAGAGTTCTTCTGTCAGATTTTAGTACGGTTGAAGTTTTAGACCTGACCCTGACCGACTCGGAGCTGGTTCAATTTCACGGTGGAATTGCCGTAAATGGCTATGCTTATCTCTCTCCTGAAGGTTTGGGTAAAGTTCCTCAAATAAATTTAACTGACTTCAGTACAGTTGAAGTTTTAGATTTAACTCTACTCAACCCAAACTTAATCGGTTTCCCTGGAATCTTTACTGATGGCAGTTACGCCTATCTAGTTCCTCATTACAATTCAACCTTGGGGCATCATGGCAATTTAGTTAAAATTGACTTGACAGATTTTAGCACTGTAGAAACCTTGGATTTAACTCTGACCGACCCTGAGCTTAAAGGCTTTGTGGGAGGTTTTTATAACAATGGTTGGGCTTATTGCTCTCCCCACGGCGGTTTTGGCGGTCAGTTTATGGGAAAATTAGCTAGAGTTAGCACTGCTGACTTTAGCACCGTGGAAGTTTTGGATTTAGCAGCTACCGCTCCTGCTCTGGCTGGATTTGACGGAGCATTTACCGATGGCACAAACGGTTATTTTGTTCCTTTTTATAACGGAGCTTATGCTGGAGTGGTAGCGAAAATAACGGTTTAGGCAAAAATTATGCCCGACAAAATTTACTACCATTCTTTAGATGGGCAAGGGATAAATAGGCTAAAAAATTGGCTGCTAGACACGCTCGATGGCGAGCCGACATCAGGCGAAGCTGGTCAATTAAAGCTGACTCCCGACGGTCGATTAAAATACCACACGGGTACAGAACTAAAAACTGTAGCTATCCTTGCCGATCTGATTGGATTGGGAGGGAGTGCTGTCGATACTGAAGGTCTAGTTTTGAAAGTCCTTCTTCAGACGGAGAAAACTTTTTACGTTCGGGCTTCCACTAATTTTGGCAATAGTGGGGAGACGGTAGAGGATGCTTTTGCCAGCATCGAAGAAGCTTTTATCGTCTTATCTAATAAGTATGAAATTTCGGGGCATTTAATTCTCGATCTAGAAGGTAGTTTTACCCTTAATTGTTGGTATCTTCCCCAATTTACGGGGTCAGGACAAATGACTTTTAAGGGGAACAGCTGCACCATTACTTTTATCGCCTATCAGGGAAGTACCCAGGCTTATTTCTCTAACTGGTCTGGGTTATCTCTTAATTTAGAGCAAATCAATTTTGTCAAGGGGCAATGCACCAAAATGATAGTCGAAGGGGGTAAGATGTCCTTCGATAACGTCGATTTTGGCGAGTTGGATGTTGACTTTGATAACTGCCGAAGCACTTCTCTCAATCAGATTACTAACGGCAACAACGGAAGACTGAGATTTTATCGCAGCAATGTCAACGTTGATTTTTCTCAAATTGCTGCCGAATATTATTATTGCCAAGTTTCTACAATCAACTGTACTTATAAGGGCATCTTTATTGTTGAAGCTTGTAATATTATCCTGCGGAATCCAAGGTTAGATAACCGTTGGTGGACGGTAACATCTAAGATCGTGAACAGTAC